>JGI24499J29688_1002566_pt1 | contig 12156 bp, 8 predicted proteins | sample BioPla1RNA2_FD_29688 | JGI IMG/M metagenome (IMG submission 29688)
CAATTACATGACCGAGAATCTAGGCTGGTCCTTTATTATCGGTGCGAGTGTCTTTCTATTTCTAATTATCTACCTGATGGTAAGTCCTTACGGGAAAATTAAATTGGGCCGGGATGAGGACATTCCGGAATACTCCAATTTTGCCTGGTTTGCCATGCTCTTTAGTTGCGGCATGGGCATCGGACTTCTCTTCTGGGGTGTTTCAGAGCCGATCAACCATTACCTGTGGCCGCCCTACGGCGAAGCCGGCACCGCGGCGGCGGCTCATCTGGCCATGCGCTCCTCATTCTTCCACTGGGGGCTGCACCCCTGGGCAATCTATGCCGTGGTTGGTGTCGCCCTAGCCTATTTTTCATACCGCAAAGGCTTGCCAATGATGCTCAGCTCTACTCTGGAGCCTGTGCTCGGGCGGGAAGGGATCTATCGTGGCTGGGGCATTGTAGTCAACGTCATCGCTGTATTCGCCACCCTTTTTGGTATGGCCACCTCTCTGGGGCTGGGGGTCATGCAGGTCGGCTCCGGTCTAGAATCGCTTTTCGGGATCCCCAGTACCACCTGGATATGGGTGACGTTAACGGTGGTTTTTACCATCGGGGCGGTTGCTTCAACAATGAGCGGTATCGACAAGGGGATCAAGAATCTCAGTACGATTAATGTCTATATTGCCTCCTTGTTGATGATCCTGATTTTCATCATTGGGCCGACCATATTTATCCTGAACTTGTTAGGACATGCCACCGGCGATTACTTGCAGAATATCGTCTCCATGTCTTTCAGACTTGATCCGATGATAGAGGGCAACGAGGGATGGGTCAGCGGCTGGACTGTTTTCTACTGGGCCTGGTGGATCGCCTGGGCGCCCTTTGTGGGGACCTTTATTGCTCGTATATCCAAAGGGCGGACGCTGCGCCAGTTTGTCACCGGGGTGCTGTTGGTTCCCACCGGGGTGAGCCTGGTCTGGTTCAGCATATTTGGTGGCTCTGCACTGTACATTGAGCAATTTGGGGGGGGAGGTATTGCAGATGCCGTCGCTGTAGATTCCGCAGCTGGGTTTTTCGCCATGTTACAGAATTTTCCGCTACCGCAGCTGTTGATCCCAGTGGCCATGCTCTCGGTAGCAATATTCTTCATTACTTCATCGGATTCGGCCTCCTACGTTAATGCGATGCTCACCTCCAGCGGCAATCCCAATCCTCCACAGGGGTTGCGATTTACCTGGGGGGTTCTTGAAGGTGCTATCGCCGCTCTGTTGCTGTTTACCGGAGCCGGTCAGGGATTGAGTTCCCTGCAGACGGCCTCGGTTGTCGGCGGTTTTCCCTTCATGCTGGTCATGTTTCTGATGATATACTGCCTCTTCAAATCATTCAGAGGTGAAGCCAGCAATCTTGGTCTGGAGAAAAATATTCAGGTTTCGAGGAGCAAAAGCGTTTAGTAAAAGCCACTGTACCGTAGAACGGTAGATTAAGAGCGTTAAGGAGGAAAACATAATTGCTGTCTTGCGATGATACTTCTATTCACCTAGGGCAGGGTTTTACGCTTATGTTTTCCTCCTTTCTTGAACAGCCCTGAAAATAGACTTAGAAGAAGGAGGCGCGACAATGGCGGATTTAGAGAAAATCAGCAGCGGTGTGATCAGCGGTGACGATGCCGGCGTGGCGGAGCTGACCCAGAAAGCGATCGATGAGGGGGTAGAGCCTGCTGAGATTATCAACAGCGGCCTGATCAGCGGGATGAACGTTGTCGGGCAGCGCTTCAAGGCTGGTGACATGTATGTTCCCGAGGTTATGGTTGCTGCCCGGGCGATGAAGGCTGGGATGGAGCTGGTCAAGCCTTTGATCGTGGAGGGGGATATTCCTTCGTCGGGCAAGGTTGTTATCGGCACTGTGGCCGGTGACCTGCACGATATTGGCAAGAACCTTGTGGGGATGATGATGGAGAGCGGCGGGATGACGGTTGTGAACATGGGGGTAGATATTTCCACGGACAAATTTGCCGCCGCCGTCAGGGAACATAACCCCGATGTTTTGGCGATGAGTGCTCTTTTGACCACGACCATGCTGGCGATGAAGGATACCATCGAGCTGCTCAAGGAAGAGGGTTTAAGGGATTCGGTGAAGGTGATCGTGGGTGGAGCGCCGGTGACGGCTGATTTCGCCAACGAGATCGGGGCTGACGGTTGGGCTCCCGACGCGGCTTCAGCTAAAGACCTCGCCGTTGAGCTGGCCGGTAAGAAGTAATTACAGGAAGGAGAGAATTGGAATATGCTGAGGAGCAGCTATCAGACAAGCGCTTCCGCTTCCTTTCAGGTTCTTTCGGACGATCAATGCCGGCGCTTGATCGGCGCGGCGATGGAAATCCTGGAAAGAACCGGCGCGCTCTACTTTGATGATGAAGCCCTGGAGATAATGAAAAGAGCGGGCTGCTTTGTGGACGGCAACCGTGTGCGCATACCCTTCAAGCTGGTGGAAAAGGCGCTGAATACGGTGCCCCGTAAAGTGACTTTGTGCAACAGCCGTACCGGTAAGCCGGTCATGGAGATGGAAGGCGGCAATGCTTATTTTGGAACGGGGTCGGATACGCCGTTTTTTATCGACCCTTATACACAGAACCGCATTCCTGCCAGCCGTAAGACGGTCAGTATGGCTGCCAAGGTGATCGATGCCCTCCCCAATATGGATTTTGTGATGTCCCTGGGGATCGTGCAGGATGTGCACCAGTTGGTCTACGATCGCTATCAGTTCCAATCAATGGTTCTGAACACCTCCAAGCCTATCGTGATCACCGCTATTGATCTGGAGGGCTATGGTGATATCATTGAAATGTGCGAGATTATCGCCGGCGGCGAAGAGGCGCTACGAAACAATCCCTTTATGACCCTCTATGCCGAGCCGATCTCACCGCTGCAGCATGCTAACGATGCAGCTCAGAAGCTGATCCTGGCGGGGAAAAAATCCCTACCAGTGGTCTATACCCCCTGCATTATGGCTGGAGGCACTGTTCCGGCGACAATGGCCGGGGCGATGGCTACCGGGTTGGCTGAAAGCCTGAGCGGTTTGGTGCTTAATCAGCAGACCAACGAGGGCAACCCGTTTATCATGGGCGGGGTATTTACGGTTATGGATATGAAAACGACCATCTTTGCCTACGGTGCTCCGGAATTTGACTTGATGCAAGCGGCTCTGGCCGATATTTCAAATTTCCTGGATCTGCCCATGTTCGGTACATGCGGCTGCACTGATGCAAAAGTTGTTGATGAGCAGGCCCTGATCGAAGCGGCTCTCTCGATCATGATCACTGCTCAGAGCGGAGCCAATTTGAACCATGATGTGGGCTATATCGAGCACGGCAACTGTTCTTCCCTGGAGCATCTTTCCATTTGCGATGACCTGATCGGCTACGCCCGCAAAGTGGTTAATGGGATCGAGGTGAACGAGGAGACGCTGGCCCTGGATGTGATCGATAAGGTCGGTCCGGGCGGAAACTTCCTCGGTGAAGATCATACGATGAAACATTTTCGGGAAGAGACCTGGTATCCTCGCTTGTTTACCAGGGAGATCTACGAAAGCTGGGTGGGCAACGGTTCGAAAACGCTTTTTCAGCGGAGCAATGAACGGGTCATCGATATTCTGGAGAATTATGAGCCCGATCCGCTGCCGAAAGATGTCCAGCTGAAGATAAAGGAGATCATTCAGCGGGCCGAAGCAAAGCTGGAACTGTAAGCTCCCGGCGCTAAGGTGGAGAGAGAATATGGTTAATCTGGCATTGGGTATAGATACAGGCGGGACTCTCACTGATGGTGTGCTCTTCGATCTTGATAAAAAGAAGATTGTTGCCAAAACCAAAGTGATCACAACCAGGCACGATCTCACCGTAGCGGTTAATCAATGCCTGGACAATATACTCAGCCAAGGAGAGCAGGTTGAGCTCGACCGGATCAGGATGGTTTCTCTTTCTACCACGTTGGCGACAAATGCGATTGTCGAGGGGCAGGGTGCGGAGGTAGGCCTGATCCTGATCGGTTCTGAACCGGATCAAGGCCTACCCACCCCTTTTTATGTTTCTGTTGGCGGCGGCTGTAATCTCAAGGGAAAGTTTAAAGAGGAAGTAGATCTTGTTGCTGCCAGCGAAGCCGTCGAGGAGATGAAAGATAAAGTAGATGCTTTCGCCGTATCGGGATACCTCAGTGTGAGGAACCCGGCTCAGGAGTTAACCGTGGCGAATCTTATCCGCGAGCTCACCGGTTACCCAGTGGTTTGTGCTCACCAGCTCAGCTCCGAACTTGGTTTTCACGAGCGCACTGTAACGGCAGTTTTGAACGCCCGGCTGATGCCTTTGATCACCGATCTGATCGCTGCAGTTAAAGATAGCATGGCGTGCAGGGGGTTGAACGCACCCCTCATGGTGGTAAAAGGCGACGGAAGCCTGATCGGTGAGCACAAGGCCAGAGAGAGACCGATCGAGACAATTCTGTCCGGGCCTGCAGCGAGCATTACCGGAGCGATGGCCCTTACCGGCATAGAGGATGGTCTGGTGATCGATATGGGAGGTACCACCACCGATCTGGCCTTGCTCCGGGGCGGCCGCCCTTCCATAGACCGCCGGGGAGCCAGGGTTGGCGGATGGCTGACCCAGGTTAAGGCTGCCAAAATTACCACCATCGGGCTTGGCGGCGACAGCTTTATCGAGGTTGATCGCAAGGGAGTTCTTTCGATCGGCCCCCAGCGGGTATTTCCTCTTTCATGGGTCGCCTCAAATAATTCCCATCTCACCCGGGAGTTGGCCGAGATCAGGGAAGTGGATTACTGCCTTTTTGCGACCCTGCCGACCACAGTCCTGGTTTATATCAAGGAGCCGCTTCATCTCAAGCTGACCGATGCAGAAAGGGAGATCATCGACCTGATCAGGGAAACACCCCATACGCTTCATTATATCAGCAAGAAATTGAATAAAGATTTCGATCTGCTCTCCTGGTGGAGATTGGTAAGCGTCGGTTCGGTGCACCGCGCATCGATCACGCCCACCGATATACTGCATGTCACCGGTGCATTCAGGCGGTGGAACTGCGAAGCAGCGAAGCTGGGCACAAAGATATTGGCCTATAGATTTAATGCGGCGATTGATACTTTCAGCAAAACGGTTCTGGAGGAGATCTATTTCAAGATCGCCTCCCTGATCACCGGACGGTTGATCGCCGGGCAGGCAAGCCGCGCCCCGGGGATGGATGAGCTGGCAAGCCGCTATTTCCTGAAGGAGATCCTCGGTCAAGATAAAGGCGGCAAGGCGATTGAATTTTCGGCAAAGGTAAATCTGCCTCTCATCGCTGTCGGTGCTCCGGTGAAAGCTTATTTTCCGGAGACGGCTAAAAGGATAAATGCTGCGCTTTCCTTGCCGTCCTCGGCCGAAGTGGCCAACGCCGTGGGGACGGTAAGCGGGCAGATCATGGAAAGGGTATCGATCCTGATCAAACCGGGGGAAGGAGGCGGTTTTATCATTCATGCCCCCTGGGGGCGGAAGGCTTTCATGGAATTTGAAGAAGCTAGCCGCTACGCACTACGGAAGGGGAAGGCCTATGCCCGCGGGCAAGCTGCGGCGGCGGGCGCTGCCGGGGTCAGGCTTGTTGTGGAACAGCAGGACCGCTACAGTAACCTGGCCCGCTCGAGCGGAGAGAAGGTGGAAGCAGGGATGGAACACAAGCTCTTTATTGAAAGCGTAGTCGAGATTTCCGCCGTGGGCAGGCCGTGGAATTAAACGCCTTGCGGATTGGTAGCTGTGACAGGCTACGGGAGTTGCCCCAGGGTTCTACAAATAAGTTGGAAGAGGTGAAAGATGCCGGATAACCGGCCCATCGTATACCATGATTATCATCGGCGAATTGATTAATTCCACCAGAGTGCCGATCAAAAAAGCGATTGAGGAGAAAAATGTTTCTTATATACAGGATATCGCCAGGAAACAAGCCGAATCCGGGGTTGACTATATAGACGTCAACGCAGGGGCTTTCGTCTATGAAGAGGTTGAGCGCCTGGTCTGGCTTACTGAAACGGTCCAGGAAGCTGTCGATAAACCGCTTGCCCTGGATAGCCCCAGGGCTGAGGCGCTCAAAGAAGCCCTTAAAGTACACCGCGGGACTCCCCTGATCAATTCAATTACCGCGGAAAAGGAGAGATACGAAGCAATTGTTCCTCTGGTCAAAAAGTATAATGCCAGGGTCCTCGCTCTTTGTATGGGTGATGCTGGGATGCCGGAGACAGCAGCGGAAAGGCTGGATGTGGCCAGGCAGCTAATGGCGGATCTAGAAAGAGACGGGGTGGCCCCGGAAAATATATTTTTTGATCCGCTGATAAAACCGATCAGTGTCGATGGAGCGTTCGCCTTTCAGGCTCTGGAGACCATTGCCGGCATTGCCGGCTGGAATAAAGGTGTCCATATCACCTGCGGCCTGAGCAATATCTCCTTTGGCCTACCGCACAGGGGCTTGCTAAATCGGGCTTTTCTGGTCATGGCTATGGAGAGAGGGCTTGATTCGGCGCTCGTCGATCCCCTCGATCGAGAGATGATCAAGTTGATCAAGGCTTCCGAGGTACTGCTGAACAGGGATGCCTATGGAGCTGAATATCTGAAAGCGTCACGAGCGGGGCTACTGGACTAATGACCAGCTGCCGCTACAGTGGTGTGATCTTAATCGATTGAGAGCAGTGCTAAAGGAGCGATTGTCCAGTACAGCGGGTAACTTTGCTGCGGCTTAAGTTTGTTAAAGGAGGGGAAAAGATGATTTATCGCAAGTTTGCTCACAGCGACCTGATGTCTGAGGAAGAACTACTGCAGGTTCACCAGGCCTCATTGGAAGTTCTCGAGAAAAATGGAATCGAACTGGCTCATGAAACAGCACGGAAAATACTGGAGAAGAATGGGGCGCGGGTGGAAGGGGAGAAAGTCTTTATACCGGGAAAGCTGATCGAAGAGCAGCTGGCAAAGGCGCCGCGCGAATTTACCCTGCATGCGCGCAATCCCAGGAACAATGTGCTGATCGGCGGCGATAACACCGCTCTTGCACCGGGGTACGGTGCTCCCTTTGTCATGGATCTTGAACTGGGGAAAAGAAGAAATTCCACCTATGCCGATTATGTCAATTTTACCAAGCTCAGCGGCGCCAGCGAGTACATAGACGTGGTCGGGGGGGTGCTGGTCGAACCTACTGATCTGCCCGATGAGCAGCGCCATGCGCAGATGTATCATGCTGCGGTAAAGTATACCGATAAGGCCGTAATGGGCAGTGCGCTGGGAGAGAAGAAGGCGCGGGAATGCGTGGAAATGGCGGCAATTGTCCACCAGGGTATTGAATTCGTAAAGGAGCATCCTGTCCTGCTGTCGCTGATCAACACAAACAGTCCCCTGCAGCTCGACCGCCGCATGATGGAATCGCTGTTGGTCTATGCAGAATACAAGCAACCGATGGTAATAGCTTCGTTGAGTATGACTGGGACGACAGCCCCAGTGACCCTGGCTGCAGCCCTGGTTCAGCAAAACGCCGAGGTAATCGCTTGCATAAGCATAGCCCAGCTGGTCAACCCCGGGGCTCCGGTTATTTACGGGTCGGCTTCCAGCGTGGTTGATCTGAAGACCGGCGGCCTGGCGATCGGCAGCCCGGAGACCGCGCTCATGTTTAGCGGCACAGCCCAGCTGGCTCGTTATTATAAGATTCCCTCGCGGGGCGGCGGCTCACTGACCGATTCACTGCTTCCTGATGCTCAGAGCGGCTACGAGTCAATGTTTCTTTTCATGGCTGCAGTGCAAAGCGGTTTTCATTTTATCCTTCATGCCGCCGGGCTTTTGGAAAACTATATGACCATGTCCTATGAGAAGTTTATCATTGATGATGAGATCTGCGGTATGGTCAAAAAATATTTTGAGGGTATCACCGTGGACAGGGATCATCTCGGAGTGGAGACCATCTTACATGTGGGTAGCGGCGGCAACTATCTGGGTGAAGATCATACTTTCGCACATATGAGGGATATGAGGCTGCCGCTGATCAGCTCGCGCAAGGCTTACTACAGTGGAAAGATACCGGATACCTCGGCTAACGCAGGTAAGTATTGCCAGGAACTGTTAGAACAATACCAGGGCCCCCCCCTGGATAAAAAGATCGAAAATGAACTTTTAACCTATATCAAGGGGATCAAAAAATAGGCACCATTGCAGATCCAGCGTCTGTCTAGTAAAGTATAGAAAAGGAAGAATGAACCTGCCGGGAGAGGACCTTGAATATAGAGGGACGCCGAAGGAGCAAGCTTCCGGTTCAGGCACCGGAAGGGAAACTCTCAGGCAGCAGTACCGGTAGGGGACGGCCCTCTGGAGAGATCCTATTTTATGCAGGACACCGACGGGAAAATTTCCTTCCTGGCGCGGGAGTTAAATCCTCCAGGTGAAGGGACAGAGGATGGGGGAAGCCGGTCGGTTTTCCGCTGTCCTTTGTTTTTTTAATAGTTGGATCTGTTCAGCCGAAAGGTGGGGGTGGGCGATAGCGAAGGGATACAGCGGCGGCATTGGCGGTGCCCTCTGTAACCGGAGGGTTGTTGAGATAATATAACGGAAGTGGTGAAAAAGATGGCTGAACTCAAAAAAACCCCTTTATACGAAAAACACCGAGCGCTGGGAGGCGACCTGGTGGAGTACGGCGGCTGGTTGATGCCGGTTCAGTACGAGGGGATCGTTTCGGAGGTGCATCGGACAAGGCGCAAAGTCGCTCTTTTTGACACCTCCCATATGGGGGAGTTTCTTGTGGAAGGTCCGGCGGCGGCAGATTTTTTGCAGGGGTACCTGACCAATGACACAGCTAAACTTTATGACGGCCGGATCATCTACAGTCCCGTCTGCTATCCCCACGGCGGCACGGTGGATGATATCCTGGTCTATCGCTATGGGCCCGAAAGCTACCTGCTCGTGGTCAATGCGGCGAATGCAGCGAAGGATTGGGCTTGGTTCAGCGAGGGGGTCAAAGGCGGCGTTTCCTTGAACGATCTTTCGGATGAGACTGCGCTTCTTGCCCTTCAGGGGCCCAACAGCGAAGCTGTTCTCTCGGGCCTGACACGGACTCCGCTGGAGCAGCTGCGCTACTATCATTTTCTTCCCGAGGTGGAGCTGGCGGGGATCAGGTGTATGGTTTCGCGGACCGGCTATACCGGGGAGAAGGGTTTTGAGATCTTCTGTGATCCGGATAAAGCCGGGCGGCTCTGGGATGAGCTGATGGAGGCGGGGCGCAATTTTGACCTCACTCCGGCGGGACTGGGGGCACGCGATGTGCTGCGGCTTGAGGCGTCGCTCCCCCTTTATGGCCACGAGCTGAGTGAAGAGATCTCTCCCCTGGAAGCGGGGCTGTTCCCCTTTGTCTCCTTCAAAAAAGGGCCCTTCACCGGACGGGAGGCCCTGGTGGAGCAAAAAAAGGAAGGCCTGCGCCGGCGGCTTGGCGGTCTGGTGCTGCTGGACCGGGGTGTCATCCGGGAGGGCTACCGCATTTTTGACGGTGAACAGGAGATCGGTGTCGTCAGCAGCGGAACCTTCTCCCCGACGTTGAACAAGTCGATCGGGATGGCTTTTTTATTGCCCGAAAGCGCAAAGCCGGGTGAAGAGGTGCAGGTGATCATTCGGAATAAGCCGCATCGTGCTCAGATTGTAAAAACACCTTTTTACAGGAGGGAATCGCAGTGAAGTGGGAAATCAAAGAAGGCCTAAAGTATGCCCGCACGCATGAGTGGGCCGGTTTCGAGGGCGACCTGGTTACCGTGGGCATCACCGACTATGCCCAGGATATGCTCAAGGATGTGGTCTACGTGGAGTTGCCTGAAATAGGGCAGGAAGCGCAGGTGGGGGAGAGCCTGGCAGTGCTCGAGTCGGTTAAAGCGGTCTCTGATCTCTACGCGCCCGTGGACGGCGAGGTGGTCGAGGTAAACGAGGCGCTTCTCGATCAGCCGGAGCTGGTCAACGAAGATCCCTATGGGGAGGCCTGGGTTGTGCGGATCAGAATTGATGCCGGCTACGAGAACCCCGAACTTCTCGGTGAGGATGATTACGCCGCTTTGGTGAAGGAGGAGGCGGACCGATGAACGGCGGTCGCCACTTTCTCCCTCTAACCGACGGGGAACGGCGGGAGATGTTGGCCCATATCGGGGCGGCCTCCGAAGATGATCTGTTCGCTGAACTTCCCCCAGCGATCCGCCTGGAGGAGGGGCTGGACCTGCCGCCGCCTCTTTCGGAGATGGAGGCGCTGGCCCACCTGGAGGCGCTGGCCGCGAAGAACAGGCATCTGCGTGAATATCCCTGCTTCATCGGCGGCGGCGTTTACGATCACTTCATCCCCAGCGTGGTTTCGCATATTACCGGGCGGAGCGAGTTTTACACCGCCTACACCCCTTACCAGGCCGAGATCAGCCAGGGGGTACTGCAGTCGATCTACGAATACCAAACCCTAATCTGTCGCCTTACTGGGATGGAGGCGGCGAACGCCTCGCTTTACGACGGGGCCTCGGCCCTGGCTGAGGCGGCGGTGGCGGCCTGCGCGGCTACCCGCCGACGCAAGGTGCTCGTCTCCCGTTCCGTTAATCCCCATTACCGCCGCGTTCTGCAGAGCTACCTGGATGTGCGCGATCTGCAGTTGCAGGAGCTCCCCCTGCGCGAGGGAGCGACCGACTATGCGGCGGCTGAAAAGCTGCTCGACAGAGACACGGCGGCACTGCTGTTGCAGCAGCCTAATTTTTTCGGGCTGCTTGAAGAGATGGAGCCGGCGGCAGCGTTGGCCCACCGGCACGGGGCCCTGCTCGTGCTCTCGACCGATCCGATCTCTCTGGCTGTCTGCCGTACCCCAGCGGAATACGGCGCTGATATCGTCACCGGTGAGGGGCAGGTTCTGGGTAACCCGCCTTCCTTCGGCGGCCCTCTGCTCGGTTTTTTCGCTGCCCGGCAGAAGCTGATCCGGCGAATCCCCGGGCGGATTGCCGGGGAAACAGAAGACAGCGAGGGGCGGCGCGGTTTTGTCCTGACTCTGCAGACGCGCGAACAGCATATCCGCCGCGAAAGAGCGATCTCGAATATCTGCTCGAACCAGGCGCTCAATGCACTCGCTGCCGCGGTCTACCTGGCGGCGATGGGGCCGGCGGGGCTGCGCGAGGTGGCAGAGCTTTGCCTGCAGAAGGCGGCCTATGCGCGGAAGAAGATCACCGCGCTGCGGGGTTTTGCGCAGGTTTTCCCCGGCGTGCACTTCAAGGAATTTGCCGTCAGGCTGCCCGGCAGCGGCGGAAACCTGAACGAGCATCTGCTGAAACATAAACTTATCGGTGGGCTGGACCTGGAGCCGCTCTATCCCGAGTTGGGTCCAGCGATGCTCTTCTGCGTCACCGAGACGAAAAGCCGGGAACAGATCGACGCCCTGGTGGGGGCGCTGGAGGGATGGTCATGAAAAGAGAACAACCCCTGTTGTTTGAACTAGGCGCTCCGGGGCGGCGCGGTTGCTCACTGCCGCCGCTCGATGTGCCGGCAAAACCGATTAACGAACTGCTGCCGCCGCAGATGCAGCGGCAGGATCCCCTCGCTCTCCCCGAACTTTCTGAGGGAGAATTGGTGCGCCACTATACGGCGCTTTCGACACGCAACCACGGGGTCGACTCGGGCTTTTATCCGCTCGGTTCATGCACGATGAAGTACAATCCCAAGGTGAATGAAGAGGTGGCTCGGCTGCCCGGCTTTGCCCTTTTGCACCCCTGCCAACCGCCGGAAAGTGTCCAGGGGGCGATGGAGCTGCTCTACCGCGCCGGGCTCTATCTGCAGGAGATCACCGGGATGGACCAGGTTACTTTTCAGCCGGCGGCGGGGGCGCACGGCGAGCTCACGGGGATGATGCTGATCCGGGCCTATCATCGCTCGAGGAACGATCAGCGCAAAGTTGTCCTTGCTCCCGATTCTTCACACGGCACCAACCCTGCTTCGGCGGCCATGGCCGGCTATGAGATCAAGGAGGTCCCCTCTGACGAGCGAGGGCTCGTCGATCTGGAAGCGCTACGCCAGCTGCTTAACGACGAGGTGGCGGCGCTGATGCTGACCAATCCGAACACACTGGGGCTTTTTGAAGAGGATATTTTAGAGATTGCCGCCGCTGTCCACGAT
>JGI24499J29688_1003320_pt1 | contig 12091 bp, 7 predicted proteins | sample BioPla1RNA2_FD_29688 | JGI IMG/M metagenome (IMG submission 29688)
GGCTATTATTCCTATCTATATATTTAATACAACATACTTCCACCATATTCCTGCTTTTAAAGCGAATTTTTTGGAGGAAAAAAATGAATAAATCTCAGATGAATACTAAACACTATATTAGTATCTTAACTGGATAGGCAAGCGAGGGTTTTACCCTTGCTTTTCATCATGCATAGCAGCAAACCAAAAGGAGAGGTGAAGGCCATTGGCAGTAGCCGTTCATCAGGGCAAGAGGCAGCGTGTTAGCTTTGGTAAGATCAAAGAAGTCATGGAAATGCCTAATTTGATCGAAATTCAAAGGAAATCATTTGATTGGTTTCTCAACGAAGGCCTGCTCGAAATGTTTCAAGACATATCACCGATCCAGGATTTTACTGGAAACTTAGTACTTGAGTTTATCGATTATACTTTAGGTGAACCGAAATGGGATGTTGATGAAAGCAAAGAGCGGGATGTTACCTATGCTGCACCATTAAAAGTTAGAGTACGCTTAATTAATAAAGAAACCGGGGAAGTAAAGGAACAGGAAGTTTTCATGGGAGACTTCCCTTTAATGACCGAAAACGGAACTTTTATTATCAATGGCGCAGAACGGGTAGTAGTAAGCCAGTTAGTGCGTTCGCCGGGTACTTACTTTAATTTTACAGTGGATACATCAGGTAAGCCCTTATATACTGCTAATATTATTCCCAACCGCGGTGCTTGGCTGGAGTTTGAGATGGATGCCAACAATGTGGTTACGGTGCGTGTAGATCGGACCCGCAAAATTCCGGTTACCGTGCTGATCAGGGCTTTAGGTGTGGCAACAAACCATAAGATTCTCGACCTTTACTACGGAGCCGAAGCTATTAAGGCAACGCTGGAACGGGATAACACCGAGTCAGAAGCAGAGGCTTTGATTGAGATTTATAAGCGACTGCGTCCGGGTGAACCGCCGACAGAGGAGAGTGCCCGCAGTCTGTTCGAGACTCTATTCTATGAGCCGAGGCGCTATGATTTAGGCGGGGTGGGACGCTATAAAATCAACAAAAAGTTGAGATTGACTGAGCGGTTGATCAACCGCATATCAGCCGAACACGTCGTTCATCCCGAAACCGGGGAGATCCTTGTTGAAGCTGACCAGAGAATTGACCGCAAAGCAGCAGAAGCAATTCATGAAGCTGGTATTCCCGGTGTTCTCATCAAGACCAAAGAAGGCGACGAACTGAAAATACTCAGCAACGGACAGCCGGATGAGGATGCCAAAACTATTGTCAAAGATGACATTCTCGCGGTGATTAATTATCTGATTAACTTGCCTTACGGGATTGGTATCACCGACGATATCGACCACTTAGGCAATCGCCGTCTCAAATCAGTCGGTGAGCTTCTCCAGAACCAATTTAGAATTGGTCTCAGCCGGATGGAACGGGTGGTACGGGAGCGGATGACCATTCAAGACGTGGACATTATTACTCCCCAAGCTTTGATTAATATTCGACCGGTTGTGGCTGCAATCAAAGAATTCTTTGGTTCCAGTCAGCTGTCCCAGTTTATGGATCAGACTAACCCGCTGGCAGAGCTGACTCATAAAAGAAGATTAAGTGCACTTGGACCGGGCGGCTTGTCCCGTGAGCGTGCCGGCTTTGAGGTAAGGGACGTACACCATTCCCACTACGGCAGAATGTGTCCGATTGAGACTCCTGAAGGTCCAAACATCGGCTTGATCGGATCGCTGTGTACTTATGCCCGCATCAATGACTACGGCTTTATTGAAACTCCCTACCGCCGGGTTGAAGACGGCAGGGTTTTAGATGAGATTGTTTATTTAACTGCCGACGAAGAAGATAACTACATCATTGCTCAAGCCAATGAGCCTACTGATGATGAAGGCAGCTTCTTAAATGACCGGGTTACAGTCCGCGATCGGGAAGAGATTAAGATTGTTCCCGCAGAGAACGTAGACTTTGTGGACGTTTCACCGAAACAAATTGTCAGTATTGCTACTGCTTTAATTCCTTTCTTAGAGAATGATGACGCAGCTCGAGCCCTCATGGGTGCCAACATGCAGCGTCAGGCAGTTCCGCTGCTTCGTTCCTCCGCTCCTTTAGTGGGAACCGGAATGGAGTACAAGGCAGCGATTGACTCCGGAGCCTGCATACTCAGTAAGAGTTCCGGAGTGGTTGAGTATGTTTCCTCAGAGCGGATCAGCATACGCCGCGATGACGGCGGACTTGACAGCTACAAGCTGCACAAGTTTGAGCGTTCTAACCAGGGAACCTGCATCAATCAAAAGCCAATTGTACAGTTAGGCGAAAGGATCGAGGTCGGGCAGGTCTTGGCCGATGGACCGTCTACTGACCAAGGTGAATTAGCCCTGGGCAAAAACGTAATGGTAGCATTTATGCCCTGGGAAGGATATAATTTTGAAGACGCAATTCTCTTAAGCGAAGAGTTAGTGAAAGAAGACGTGTTTACTTCGATTCACATCGAAGAGTATGAAGCTCAGGCCCGGGATACCAAACTTGGTCCGGAAGAGATCACTCGCGATATCCCCAATGTCGGTGAAGACAGCCTTAAAGATTTAGATGAATGGGGAATTATCCGGATTGGTGCTGAGGTCAAAGCTGGCGATATTCTGGTTGGTAAGGTGACACCAAAAGGTGAGACCGAGCTGACAGCGGAAGAGCGCCTGCTGCGGGCTATTTTTGGTGAAAAAGCCCGGGAAGTACGGGACACATCGCTGCGCGTTCCCCATGGTGAAGGTGGAGTTGTGGTCGATGTCAAAGTGTTTTCCCGGGAGAATGGCGACGAGCTCGCTCCCGGTGTCAATCGCCTGGTAAGGGTTTATGTCGCTCAAAAACGGAAGATTTCAATCGGGGACAAGATGGCGGGACGCCACGGGAACAAGGGTGTAATTTCCCGGATTCTGCCCCGCGAAGATATGCCATTCTTACCGGATGGAACACCGGTGCAGATTGTCCTCAATCCACTTGGTGTACCATCGCGGATGAATATTGGTCAGGTTTTAGAGACTCACTTAGGTTTAGCCGCGAAGTATCTTGGTATTCATGTAGCAACACCTGTTTTCGACGGTGCTACTGAAATAGAAGTTATGGATACCATGGAGAAAGCGGGCATGGCTAGGAACGGTAAGACCATCCTTTATGATGGCCGTACCGGAGAACCATTCGACAACCCTGTTACTGTGGGTGTAATTTACATGATTAAGCTGGCCCACTTGGTTGACGATAAGATTCACGCTCGTTCCACCGGACCTTACTCCTTAGTAACTCAGCAGCCGCTTGGCGGTAAAGCCCAGTTCGGCGGTCAGCGCTTCGGTGAAATGGAAGTATGGGCTCTGGAGGCTTATGGAGCAGCTTATACACTGCAGGAAATGCTGACAGTTAAATCAGACGACGTCGTCGGCAGGGTGAAAACCTATGAATCCATCGTCAAAGGCGAAAACATCCCGGAACCGGGTGTGCCTGAATCCTTCAAGGTCTTAATCAAAGAGCTGCAGAGCTTAGGTCTTGACGTGAGGGTGCTCAGCGAAGAAGAGGAAGAAATCGAAATCAAGGAAGAGGAAGAAGACATCAGCGAAATGGCAAAAGAGCTCGGGTTAGGAGTTCTTGCTGAAGAACCAGCGCCGCGTTCAAGAAAAACGGCAGCAGCCGATGACAGCGATGATGATGAAGATCAAGACGCTGATGAAGAGCAGCTGGATGTGAGCCCCCTTGATGAGGATGATTTAGATCCGGACAGCGATGTGGATTTAGATGATCTTGATGGTGATTTAGATCTGGACACAGACTTGGATCTTGATGACCTTGATGGTTTTGATGACGATGATACTGACTTATAGTGTGTAAGGTGGTTGCAGGACAAAAAGGAGGGACAGCCCTTGCTGGATGTCAACAATTTTGATCGAATTCGCATTGGCTTAGCATCGCCTGAAAAAATCCGCGCCTGGTCAAGCGGTGAGGTAAAGAAACCGGAAACAATCAACTACCGCACCTTAAAACCAGAGCGGGAAGGCCTGTTTTGTGAAAAGATTTTTGGCCCTACACGGGATTGGGAATGTCACTGCGGTAAATATAAACGCGTCAGATATAAAGGCATTGTTTGTGACCGCTGCGGCGTTGAAGTTACTCGCGCTAAAGTCCGCAGAGAGAGAATGGGCCACATTGAACTAGCGGCTCCCGTGTCTCATATCTGGTTCTTTAAAGGAATTCCCAGCCGCATGGGTTTGATTTTAGACATGTCTCCCCGGACTTTGGAAAGGGTTTTATACTTCGCTTCATATGTTGTCCTTGATCCTGGCGAGACACCCTTAGCGAAGAAACAGCTGCTCAGCGATACTGAGTACCGGGAGTACCGGGAAAAGTACGGCAATCGCTTTACAGCGGGAATGGGTGCTGAAGCAGTCAAACGCCTGCTTGAAGACATCGATCTGGAGAAGCTGAGCGATGAGCTGCGAGCTGAGATTCGTGATTCAACTGGACAGCGCCGGGTCAGAGCAGTTCGGCGTCTGGAAGTTGTGGAGGCATTCCGCAATTCCGGAAACCGTCCGGAGTGGATGATTCTAGATGTGATTCCGGTAATTCCACCTGAGCTGCGCCCGATGGTGCAGCTTGACGGAGGCCGGTTCGCTACTTCCGATTTAAATGACTTATATAGAAGGGTGATCAACCGTAATAACCGCTTAAAGCGCCTGCTGGAATTAGGCGCTCCGGATATCATTGTCCGCAATGAAAAGCGGATGCTGCAGGAAGCAGTTGATGCCCTAATCGATAACGGCCGCCGCGGCAGACCGGTTACCGGTCCCGGCAATCGCGCCTTGAAATCCTTAAGCGATATGCTGAAAGGCAAACAAGGCCGATTCCGCCAGAACCTGCTTGGCAAGAGAGTTGACTACTCCGGCCGCTCCGTAATTGTCATTGGTCCGACCCTCAAGATGCATCAGTGCGGTCTGCCGAAGGAAATGGCTCTGGAACTGTTTAAGCCATTTGTAATGAAAGAACTGGTAGAGCGGGGTTTGGCACACAATATCAAAAGCGCCAAGCGGATGGTTGAGCGGGCCAGACCTGAAGTGTGGGACGTAGTTGAAGATGTTATTAAGGAACACCCCGTACTTCTCAACCGGGCACCGACCCTCCACAGATTGGGAATCCAGGCGTTTGAGCCGGTCTTGGTTGAAGGTAGAGCCATTCAAATTCACCCGCTGGTATGTACAGCCTATAACGCTGACTTTGACGGTGACCAAATGGCAGTCCACGTGCCGCTGTCGGCAGAAGCTCAGGCAGAAGCCAGACTCTTGATGATGTCTACTAATAACATCCTGGTGCCGTCAAGCGGACGCCCGATCGTGACTCCGACTCAGGATATGGTTATTGGCATTTACTACTTAACCTTGGAACGAGAAGGTGCTCTAGGCGAAGGCCGCTACTTCGGTTCATTTGAAGAAGCTTATCTGGCTTACTACAATAAGAGCATTGATCTGCACGCCCGCATCACTGTGCGGTACAAAGATGAGCGGATCACCACAACACTGGGCAGGATGATTTTCAACTCGGTTCTGCCTGAGGATATGGAATATTACAATGTAGAATTAGATAAGTCCAAAATGGGCAAACTGGTTGAGGAATTATATAATACGGTTGGTTTAGAGGAGTGCGCTGAGATTCTGGATAAAATCAAGGACCTCGGATTCCACTACAGCACTCGCTCCGGAACTACTGTTTCAGTAGCAGACATTGTGGTACCGGAAGCTAAACACGACTTAGTAGCGCAGGCTGAGCAGGAAGTAGATACAATTGAGATCCAGCACCGCCGCGGCTTATTGACAGCCGAGGAGCGCTACCAAAGAATCTGTGATATTTGGACCAGAACTAAGGAAGAAGTTACCGAGAAGATGCTGGAGAATTTCAGCAAGTTCAATCCGGTTTACATGATGGCTATTTCCGGTGCCCGCGGTAATACATCGCAGATCAGTCAGTTGGCAGGAATGCGGGGACTGGTTGCGGATCCAACCGGAAAAACCATTGAGATTCCGATTAAAGCTAACTTTAGGGAAGGCTTGACCGTTCTGGAATACTTTATCTCCAGCCACGGAACCAGAAAAGGTCTGGCAGATACAGCTCTCCGAACTGCAGACTCGGGTTATCTGACCCGCCGTCTGGTAGATGTGAGCCAAGATGTAATTGTGCGTGAGCACGACTGCGGCACAGAGGAAAGCATTTCCATCGGAGCAATTAAGGAAATCTCCGGTGAAATGGAAGATATTATTGAATCCTTAAGTGAGAGAATTGCTGGTCGAGTTGCCGCAGAGGATGTCTTCCATCCTGAAACCGGAGAGCAGCTGGCGGTTAAAAATGAGATGATTTCGGATCGCCAGGCCGCAGCCATCGAAGCGGCAGGTATCGAGAAAGTGAAAATCCGTTCTGTCCTCGGCTGCCGCAGCCGCTATGGCGTTTGTGTTAAGTGCTACGGCCGCAGCTTAGCCACCAACGACATGGTTGAAGTTGGTGAAGCTGTCGGTATTATTGCAGCCCAGTCCATTGGCGAACCGGGCACCCAGCTGACCATGAGAACTTTCCACACCGGTGGGGTTGCAGGAGATGACATTACTGCTGGTCTGCCTAGGGTTGAGGAGCTGTTTGAGGCCCGCAAGCCTAAAGGCCAGGCAGTCATCACTGAAATTGACGGCACCGTGGAAGTCGTTGAAAGCAAAGGCAGCCGTAAGATTGTGGTTACTAACGATGAGGAATCCAAGTCTTACACAATTCCCTACGGTACCCGCCTGCGCGTGAAAGACGGCTCCAAGGTTGAAGCCGGAGACAGACTGACTGAAGGGTCTGTCAATCCCCATGACATCCTGGCAGTTAAAGGTGTGGCAGCAGTTCAACAGTATTTGGTACAGGAAGTTCAAGAAGTTTATCGCTCACAGGCTGTATATATTAATGATAAACATATTGAAGTTATTGTCCGCCAGATGCTGCGGAAAATCAAAATTGAAGACAGCGGTGATACCAACATGCTCCCCGGCAGCTTAGTGGATGCATTTGATTTCGCTGAAGAGAATGCCAAAGCTGCTGCTGCAGACGGTGAGGCTGCTTCTGGTAAAGCATCACTGCTCGGTATTACTAAGGCATCGCTGGCTACTGAAAGCTTCCTGTCGGCAGCGTCGTTCCAAGAAACAACCCGCGTCCTTACAGACGCTTCGATCAAAGGCAAGACCGACAGACTCCTTGGCCTGAAAGAAAACGTGATTATCGGAAAGCTGATTCCTGCAGGAACCGGCATGTCCCGCTACAGCAATATTGAGATTCAGGTTGATGGTTCAGAGGATACCGATCCGGATGGAACTGATCCCAATGGAAGCAGTCAACCTGAGGTTGAACAAGAAGCTGATCAGGCAGCTGCTCAAACTGCAGAATTAAGCTCGAATTAATCGCGATCTTGTATTGACAAGGAAAACAACAGATGGTAAAATATCAGAGTGTGTTAACCCGCAGGATTTCGATCCTGCGGGATGTTTCAGTAAGGGCGAGGAGGAAAAGGGGAGACGGTAATGCCTGCTAAGCTCATGCAGTCCGACAGGCTTGTCGGAACCAAGCAAACATTGAAAGCATTAGAGACTGGCAGAGCCGAGGTTGTGTATATTGCTGAAGATGCGGAAGCCAATGTTACAAATCCTGTAGTACAGCGCTGCAGGACATTGGGGATAGAAATTGTGTACATCGATACAATGGCCGCATTAGGCCGCGCCTGTGGTATCGATGTTGGTGCTGCAGTAGCATGTGTTCTTAAGAAGTAAGTATTCAGGGAAGGGAGGTTATAAATTTGCCAACAATAAACCAGCTGATTAGAAAAGGCCGCAAGAAACAGAAGACCAAGAGCATCGCACCAGCTTTACGTTATACACAAAACTCACTCAGAGGCACTATTGAGTATGGTGTTAATTCACCTCAAAAACGAGGCGTTTGCACAAGAGTAGGAACAACCGCTCCAAAAAAACCGAACTCCGCGCTGCGTAAAATTGCTCGTGTGAGATTGACAAATGGTTTGGAAGTAACCTGCTATATTCCGGGTGAAGGTCACAATCTGCAGGAGCACAGTGTTGTCTTGATCCGCGGCGGCAGGGTAAAAGACTTGCCGGGTGTGCGCTATCATATTGTTCGCGGTACATTAGATGCTGCGGGTGTTGATGATAGACGTCAAAGTCGCTCAAAATACGGCGCTAAACGTCCGAAAGCGTAAGTTTAAGTTAGGTAATCACCAGAGTAAAGGGGTGAAAAGCGCAGATGCCTAGAAAAGGAGCTGCTCCAAAGAGAGATGTTTTGGCAGATCCGGTTTATAACAGCAAATTGGTTAGCAAATTCATCAACGCACTGATGATTGATGGCAAACGCGGTCTCGCAGAGTCCATCATGTATGGAGCGTTAGAAATGATGGCTGAAAAAACCGGAAGGGATGCTTTAGAAGTTTTGGATCAGGCAATGGAAAATGTTATGCCTGTATTAGAAGTAAAGCCACGCAGAGTCGGTGGTGCCACTTACCAGGTGCCGGTTGAGGTTCGTTCTGAACGCCGGGTTGCGTTGGCTATACGTTGGATAGTATCATATGCACGTGATCGTGGTGAGCACACCATGGTTGAGCGGTTGGCTGGAGAATTTTTAGATGCAGCCAACAATCAAGGTGCATCAGTTAAAAAGAAAGAAGATACGCATCGGATGGCAGAAGCAAACAAAGCCTTTGCCCATTACCGGTGGTAACTAGACTCGGCTAGGGGGAGAATTAAGTGGGAAGAGAGTTTAGTATAGAAAGAACACGCAACATTGGGATCATGGCACACATTGACGCAGGGAAAACTACTACCACTGAAAGAATCCTCTTTTACACCGGGAAGGTTCACAAGATTGGTGAAGTACACGATGGAGCTGCGACCATGGACTGGATGGTGCAGGAGCGGGAGCGCGGAATCACAATTACTTCCGCCGCGACAACCGCTTTTTGGCGCGATCATTGTATTAACGTAATCGATACGCCCGGGCATGTGGACTTCACTGTAGAAGTAGAACGTTCTTTGAGAGTTCTTGACGGCGCGGTTGCGGTATTCTGTTCTGTAGGTGGAGTTGAACCTCAATCAGAGACTGTATGGCGTCAGGCAGACAAATACAATGTTCCGCGGATTGCATATGTCAACAAGATGGATCGTGTAGGTGCCGATTTCCAAAGAGCAATTGATATGATGAAGGACAGATTAGGAGCTAATGCTGTTCCGATTCAGTGGCCTATTGGTGTAGAAGATTCATTCCGTGGAATGGTCGACCTGATAACCATGAAAGCACATATTTTTACTGACGATTTAGGAACTAAAGATGAGGAAGCAGATATTCCCGAAGAGTTGGTTGATGTTATTGCAGAAGCCAGGGAGCGAATGCTAGAAGCAGTTGCTGACATTGACGAAGATATAATGATGAAGTACCTCGAAGGTGAAGAGATTACAGTTGATGAACTGAAGAAAGCTATTCGCCGCGGAGTAATTGATGTAAAAATCACACCTGTATTATGCGGTTCATCGTTTAAGAACAAAGGTGTCCAGCTGCTGCTCGATGCGATTGTGGATTATCTGCCGTCACCTATGGATTTACCTCCGATTGCAGGTACTGAAGTTGGTTCGGGGGCAGAAGCCAGCCGCAATCTCGATGACAGCAGTCCGTTATCAGCCCTCGCTTTCAAGGTTATGAGTGACCCGTATGTAGGTAAACTGGTTTATGTGCGGATTTACTCGGGAATTTTACAAGCAGGCAGCTATGTTTATAATGCTTCAAAAGGTAAGAAAGAGCGTGTCGGACGCATCCTGCGGATGCATGCCAATCACCGTGAAGAAGTAAAAGAGTGCTATTCAGGTGACATCGTAGCGATTGTAGGCTTAAGAGATACAGCCACAGGAGATACTTTATGTGCTGAAGATGCTCCGATCATCCTTGAGCAGTTAGAATTTCCTGAACCGGTTATCAATCAAGCAGTCGAACCGAAGACCAAAACAGACCAGGATAAACTGGGCACAGCACTACAGAAATTAGCAGAAGAAGACCCGACCTTCCGCGTTCATACTGATGAAGAAACCGGTCAAACCATTATCTCCGGTATGGGAGAACTGCACTTGGAAGTTATTGTTGACCGACTGCTGCGGGAGTTCAAAGTTGAAGCCAACATAGGTAAACCGCAGGTTGCTTATCGGGAAACAATCACCAAAGCAGTTACTACCGAAGGCAAGTTTGTCCGCCAAAGCGGTGGACGCGGTCAGTACGGACATGTGGTTCTGGAAATTGAGCCTCTGGAGCAGGGAGCAGGTTTCGAGTTTGTCAACAAGATTGTTGGTGGAGTCGTACCGAGAGAATATATTCCTGCCGTTGAGAGTGGTGTGAAAGAAGCTATGCTTGGTGGTGTACTCGCCGGCTATCCAGTGGTAGACGTTCGAGTAACAATTACTGACGGTTCATATCACGAAGTGGACTCGTCGGAAATGGCATTCAAGGTGGCAGGTTCAATTGGTTTCAAAGAAGGTGCGCGTAAAGCTAACCCTGTTCTGCTGGAACCAATCATGAAAGTTGAAGTTACTACACCTGAAGAATACCTTGGTGATGTAATGGGAGATCTCAATTCACGCCGTGGGCGGATTGAGAAAATGGAAGCGCGGGGCAATGCCCAAGTGGTGAGTTCCTTTGTGCCGCTGTCCGAGATGTTCGGATATGCAACAGATTTGCGAAGCGCTACCCAAGGTAGAGCTACTTACAGCATGAATTTCTCACATTACGAACCAGTACCAGCCAGTATTGGTGAAGAGTTAATGCATAGAAACCTTTAAAGATTAAGGAGGAGAACAATGGCTAAGCAAAAGTTTGAAAGAACCAAACCTCACGTTAACGTGGGAACCATCGGTCACGTTGACCACGGTAAAACTACTACCACAGCGGCAATTACTATGTATCTTGCCAGCCAAAATAAGGCAGAAGCTAAGAAGTTCGACGAAATCGACAACGCTCCCGAAGAGAAAGAACGCGGTATTACTATTAATACCTCTCACGTTGAGTATGAAACTGACCAGCGTCACTATGCTCACGTAGACTGCCCGGGTCACGCTGACTATGTTAAGAACATGATTACCGGTGCAGCTCAAATGGACGGAGCGATCTTAGTAGTTTCCGCTGCTGACGGCCCGATGCCGCAAACTCGCGAGCACATTCTGCTGGCCCGTCAAGTAGGTGTACCTTCAATCGTTGTTTGGCTGAACAAAGCCGACATGGTTGACGACGAAGAGCTGATGGAATTAGTTGAAATGGAAGTTCGCGATATGTTAAGCGAATACGACTTCCCAGGCGACGACATTCCGGTTATCAGCGGTTCGTCCTTAAAAGCTTTAGAAGAACTCGAAGCAGGTGCTCCGGGCGAATGGTGCGCTAAGATCCAAGAGCTGATGGATGCAGTAGACTCCTACATCCCGACACCAGAGCGCGAAGTGGACAAACCGTTCCTGATGCCTGTTGAGGACGTATTCACCATTACCGGACGCGGTACAGTTGCTACTGGTAGAGTAGAGCGCGGTACCATCAAGGTTAACGATAAAGTTGAAATCGTTGGTCTGTCCGAAGAAACTACCGAAACAGTTGCAACCGGTGTAGAAATGTTCCGCAAGCTGTTAGACCAAGCTGAAGCAGGCGACAACATTGGTGTTCTGCTCCGCGGTATCGACAGAGAGAGCATCGAAAGAGGTCAAGTACTTGCTAAACCTGGTTCAATTACACCGCACACTGCGTTTGAATGTGAAGTATACGTTCTGTCCAAAGAAGAGGGCGGCAGACATACACCATTCTTCACTAACTATCGTCCGCAGTTCTACTTCAGAACAACTGACGTAACTGGTGTTGTCAATCTTCCGGAAGGAACAGAAATGGTAATGCCTGGTGACAACACTAGACTCACCTGCGAACTGATCACTCCGATTGCGATGGAGGAAGGTCTGCGCTTTGCTATCCGCGAAGGCGGCCGCACCGTAGGCGCTGGAGTTGTTACCAAGATTTTGAAGTAAGACTTTAGAGGTGAC
>JGI24499J29688_1003786_pt1 | contig 11965 bp, 7 predicted proteins | sample BioPla1RNA2_FD_29688 | JGI IMG/M metagenome (IMG submission 29688)
AGAAGATCGGCGTCAGTTTTTCAGAGATGGTTATGTTCGCGCCCGTGACCACCACCTGTTTTTGGAGCTGTTTGTAATGCAGCGCATTGATGGTGAGGGTGTAAGTACCAGGTGCGAGGTTTTGGAACTCAAACACGCCCCCCTTGATGGAGGTACTGTGACTGGGTCCGCCAGAACGGGTGAGGGTTGCCTGCCCGTCCCACAGCTTCAACCCCGAGCGGGCATCCTGGACTGTTCCCGTGAGGGAGGCTTTGGCACCGCCGGTCGGTGGACTGCTGGGGTCGCCAGTCGGCGGAAGGGCATTGAGGCACCCTCCGAGAATTATGGCAACAAGAAGAATGATTGAGAGCATAGATAACTGCCGCAACTTTACTGTTCCTTCCTTCCATTTTTGTCGGTATTTTCTGCAGGTCCTACTTCTCCCTGAAGCCGTGCTGACCTGCAGGGAACCGCTGGAAAAACTGTTCTGGACAGGAAGGTTTTTTGCTTAAGGAGATGAAGATGGACTATTTGCAGAACCTAAACCCCAACCAAGAACTGGCAGTGACAACCGTAGAAGGCCCACTTTTGGTGGTGGCCGGCGCCGGCAGTGGCAAGACCAGGGTGCTCACCACCCGGATTGCCCATTTGATTAAGGCTCACCATATTCCTCCGTACAGGATCGCCGCGGTCACCTTCACCAACAAGGCCGCCCAGGAGATGCGCGACCGCCTGCACACCCTAATTGGGCCCAGTGCCGGACAGGTGGTGATGGGCACCTTCCATTCCCTCTGCGTGCGCATTCTGCGTTCGGAGGCGGCTTATGCTGGTTATGGGCCGGGCTTCCAGATTTTCGACGAAGGTGAGCAGCTGGCTGTGATCCGGGAAGTGTGCAAGGAGCTGAATCTGGATCCCCAGCGCATTCCGCCCAGGGGGCTCCTGGGGGCCATCAGCCGGGCCAAGGATGAGCTGATTACGCCTGAGGAATACCCCGCGGGCGGGGATTATTGGGAGCAAATCGTGGCCAAAGTGTATGCCAAGTACCAGGAGAAGCTCATGGCCAGCAACGCCCTGGACTTTGACGACTTGATCATGGCTGTGGTGCGTATGTTCCAAAGACATCCCGAGGTGAAGCGCAAGTATCAGGAGCGTTTTGACCACATCCTGGTGGACGAGTATCAGGACACCAACAAGGCGCAGTATGTGCTCGTCCACATGCTGGCCCAGCGTACGGGTAACATCTGCGTTGTGGGTGATGAAGATCAGAGCATCTACGCCTTTAGGGGGGCGGATATTCGCAATATCCTGGAGTTTGAGCGGGATTTCCCCGGGGCGACTGTGGTCAAGCTCGAGGAGAATTACCGCTCCACGCAGAACATCTTAGGCGCTGCCAACTCCGTGATCAAGAATAACACGGAGCGGAAAGAAAAACGTTTGTGGACTAAGCGGGCGGAAGGCGATAAGGTGGTGTTTTTCCAGGGGGCCACGGAATGGGAAGAAGCCCGCTTTACAGCGGAGGCCATCCGGGAGCTGCAGAAAAGGGACGGCCGGGCGTTTCGGGATGTGGCCATCTTGTACCGGACCCACGCCCTTTCTCGGGTGCTGGAGGAAGAATTCATGCGCAGCGGCGTCCCTTACCGCATCATCGCTGGCTTGCGTTTTTATGATCGCAAGGAGATCAAAGATCTCATGGCCTATCTGCGTTTGGTCCACAATCCCCACAACGACATCAGTTTTCTGCGCGTCGTGAACACCCCCCGCCGGGGCATCGGCGACGTAACCATAACCCGCCTGACCGCGTACGCCCAGCAGTTTGGGATCAGCCTCTTCAGCGCCCTTTCCTACCTGGATGGCGTGGACGGCCTCGGTGGCAAAGCGGTCAGGGCACTGCAGGGCTTTAAGGAACTGGTGGACGGTTGGCACAGCCGGCTAGATGAGCTGACCGTCACAGAACTGGTCACGGCTGTCCTGGAAGAGAGCGGGTATTTAGGGGAGCTGCAGGCCCAGCGCGACCGCGATGCCCAAGAGCGCTTAGAGAACCTGAAGGAGTTCCTCTCCCTGGCCCAGCAGTTCGAGGATCTGGGAACCCTCTTGGAGTATGTGGCCCTGATCAGCGATGTGGATACCTATGATGCGGAAGCCGATGCCGTGAGCATGATGACGGTCCACGCCTCCAAAGGGCTGGAGTTTCCCGTTGTGTTCATTGTGGGTTTGGAAGAAGGGCTCTTTCCCCATGCTCGTTCCGCGGAGGAAGCTGGGCAGCTGGAGGAGGAAAGGCGCCTCATGTACGTGGCCATGACCAGGGCCCAGGAGCGCCTGTTCTTGACCTGCGCCGGGCAGCGCACCCTGTTTGGGGCCACCCGCCTCAACGCAGTCTCCAGCTTCGTAGGGGAGATCGATCCCCAGTATCTGGAGGAAAAGGGAGCTGGCGTCCCGAGCCTTCCCCGCATGACCACTGCTCCTGCCAGGCCCGCTCGCGGCGCCGGGGCAGAATATGGTGTGGGGGATAAAGTGGAGCATAAGATCTGGGGCCGCGGCATGGTCGTGGCCGTGAGTGATTCAGGGGGAGACTTGCTTTTGACCATCGCCTTTCCCAATCAGGGACTTAAGAAGGTCATGGCTCATCTGGCCCCCATCACTAAAGTTTAGAGGGGAGGAACACCTGCAGTGGAAGAGGCTAAGAAACGGATTGAGGACCTGCGCAGGGAGATTAGGGAGCATGACTACCGCTACTATGTACTAGATGATCCCATCATCTCAGATGCCCAGTACGATGCCCTCATGCGGGAGCTGATGGAGCTGGAAGAGAAGTATCCCCAGCTCGTTACGGCTGATTCGCCCACGCAGAGGGTGGGCTACGCGCCCAGCCTGGGATTTGAGGAAGTGATCCACGGCGAACCGCTGCTCAGCTTAGGTAATGCCTTTTCCCTGGAGGAGCTGGAAGCCTTCCAGGAGCGGGTGGAGAAACAGGCGGGTCGGCCGGTGACTTTTGCCTGTGAGCTTAAAATCGATGGCCTTTCCGTTTCCCTGAACTATCAAGACGGTGTTTTCGTGCAGGGAGCCACCCGGGGCGATGGCCGCACCGGCGAAGATGTCACCGCCAATCTGCGCACCATCCGTTCCCTGCCGCTGCGGCTCAACGAGCCCAGGACCATCAACGTGCGTGGGGAAGTGTTTATCAACCGGGAGGACTTCCTGGCCTTCAACGAGGAGCGCAAGCGCAAGGGTGAAAGCGTGTTTGCCAATCCCCGCAATGCGGCGGCCGGTTCCCTCAGGCAGCTCGATCCCCGCTTGACTGCCCAAAGGCCCCTGGACATCTTCCTCTTTGCAGTGGACTCGCGGCTGCATGACGAACTGAAAACGCAGGGGGAAGCCTTAGAGTACTTGCGCCGCTTGGGCCTGAAGGTGAACCCCCATTACCGCATCTGCCGCACCTTCCCTGAGGTGCTGGAGTTTATCCGCACCTGGGAAGAAAGGCGGAGTTCCCTGCCCTATGAGATCGACGGGATCGTGATCAAGGTCAACGAGTTTGCCCTGCAGCGTGCTTTGGGCAGCACGGCGCGCAGTCCCAGGTGGGCTATTGCTTACAAGTTCCCTGCTGAGCAGGTAATCACCAGAGTGCGCAGCATCATTGTGCAGGTGGGGCGCACGGGGGCCCTCACGCCCTTAGCCGAGCTGGAGCCCGTCACCGTGGCGGGATCCACTGTGAGCCGGGCCACTTTGCACAACGAGGACATAGTAAAAGACAGGGACATCCGCATCGGCGATTACGTGGTGCTGCAGAAGGCCGGGGATGTGATCCCCGAGATTGTCCGCTCCCTGCCGGAAAGGCGCGAGGGCAGTGAAGTGATCTTTAAGATGCCGGAGCACTGCCCGTCCTGCGGAGAGAGAGTTGTCCGGGAGCCGGGGGAAGCCGTGGTGCGCTGTGTGAACAACCAGTGCCCTGCCCAGCGCAGCGAAAGGCTGATCCATTTTGCCTCCAAGGGCGCCCTGGACATTGAGGGTTTGGGGCCCGCCATTGTGGGGCAGCTGGTTGGTGCGGGACTGGTGCGCACGCCCGCGGACTTCTACAAGCTCACCAAAGATGATCTCCTGCAGCTGGAGCGTTTCGGCGAGAAGTCAGCGGAAAACCTGATTACCGCCATCGCCGCCAGCAAGCGCCAGCCCATGGCCCGGGTGCTGTACGGTTTGGGGATTCGCTTCGTTGGCGAGGAAGTTGCCAGGGAGGTGGCCCAGGCTGCAGGCAGTTTCCAGAGGTTGATGCAGCTTGGCAGGGAGGAACTCATGGAGATTCCTGCTGTGGGCGAGAAGATCGCCCAGTCCATCCTGGACTTCTTTGCCGTTCCTGAGAATCGGGCCTTGGTGCAGGAGCTCTTAGATCTGGGCCTGGCCCCGGAAGCAGAGCCGCAGGAAAGGGCTGACGTTCTTGCCGGCCTGACCTTTGTGGTAACCGGCCGTTTAGAAGGGTTTACCCGTTCGGAAATCGAAGAGTTTCTGCGTTCCTTGGGTGCCTCCGTGTCCTCCAGCGTGAGCAGGCGCACCAGCTTCCTGGTGGCGGGCCCGGGGGGAGGCTCAAAGCTGGATAAGGCTGTGGAGCTCGGGGTTCCCATACTGTCAGAAGGGGAGCTGCTGGATTTCTTGGCGGAAAGAGGTGTTGAGCTTGATCAAGCGTGAGGAAGTGATCCGCATGGCGGAACTGGCCCGCTTGGAGCTGAGTGAGGAAGAGATCGATCTGTACTGGCAGGATCTGAACAGCTTTCTGGTTTCCGGCAGGAAACTGCAGCAGGTAGATGTGAGCGGAATCGAAGGGACCAGCCATGCCATGGCCGTAAGTTCGCCCTTGCGCAGCGACCGTGTGGGCGAAAGCCTTCCCCAGGATGCTGTGCTTGCCGCGGGGCCGGAGGTCATGGATGGCTATTTCAAGGTCCCCCGGATTGTGGAGGAGCAGCAATGAGAAAACTAGCGCACCTGCTCCAAACCGGCGAGGTATCCAGCACTGAGTTGGTCCGCCGCTGTCTGGAGCAGATCAAAAAGACCCAACCGGTCATCAACGCCTTTATTACCGTGGACGAGGAAGGAGCCTTGGCCCAAGCGGCCCAGTCCGATGCGCGCCGCGCCCGGGGCGAGGCCCTGTCTCCGTGGGATGGAATTCCCTTGGCCATCAAGGACAACATCTCCACGCAGGGGCTGCGCACCACCTGCGCGTCACGCTTTTTGCGGAATTATACGCCGCTGTACGATGCCACGGTGGTGGAGCGGGTGAAGCAGGCGGGCCTCCCCATTTTGGGCAAGACCAACCTGGATGAGTTCGCCATGGGCTCCTCCACGGAGTATTCCTCCTTCGGCGTGACTAGAAACCCCCACGATGTGGAGCGGGTGGCGGGTGGCTCCTCTGGAGGCTCCGCGGCCGCGGTCGCGGCAGAACAGGCTCCGTGGTCTTTAGGGACAGATACAGGCGGCTCTATCCGCCAACCGGCTTCTTTCTGTGGTGTGGTGGGACTCAAACCCACTTACGGTCGTGTTTCCCGCTACGGAGTGGTGGCTCTAGCTCCCTCGTTGGATCAGGTGGGCCCCATGGCCAGGACGGTGGAAGGTGCTGCCGTTTTGTTCTCCCTCATTGCCGGAACCGACTCCAGGGACGCCACCTCAACCGGGGCCAGCCCCTTTCAGGTTCCCGTTTGGGATCCAAAGGTGGTCCAGGGGCTGAGGGTTGGGGTGCCCGAGGAGTTCTTCAGTACAGGCCTGCAGCCGGAAGTGGAGGCGGCTGTGCGCCGCTCCCTGCAGGTGCTGGAAGAACAGGGAGCAGTGCTTCAGCCCATTTCCCTGGCCACCAACCAATATGCCATCGACACTTACCTGACTCTGGTAACTGCGGAAGCCAGTTCCTGCCTAGCCCGCTTTGATGGCGTGCGCTATGGTGAGCGAGTGGCAGCTGAAGACAGCAACACCATGTTTGCCAAGAGCAGGGGGGCGGGTTTCGGTCCAGAGGTCAAGCGCCGGATCATGCTGGGCACTTACGTACTCAGTGCCAGCCACTATGAAGCCTATTACGAACAGGCGCAGCGGGTGCGCACCTTAATTAAGCAGGATGTGGCCCGGGCATTTGAAGAGGTGGATGTGATCATCACTCCCACAACCCCCAGCACCGCTTTTCGAATCGGCGAGAAACGCAGTCCTCTGGAAATGTACCTTTCCGATTTGTACACAGCCACGGCGAATTTGAGCGGCATCTGCGCCTTGAGCCTGCCCTGCGGGTATGATTCGAGGGGTCTGCCCGTGGGACTGCAGATCATGGGCAATCACTTCCGGGAAGAGCTCATCTTCCAGGTGGCCCATGTAGTGGAAGAGAGTGTAGAGAGGGGGGCCCAGCGTGAACTATGATGTTGTCATCGGTCTAGAGATCCATGTGGCTCTGCTCACGGACAGCAAGTTTCTGTGCGGCTGCTCCACTGCCTTTGGGGCGCCTCCCAATACGCAGTGCTGCCCGGTCTGCCTCGGACTGCCCGGGACTCTGCCCGTGGTGAATGAAAAGGCTGTGGAATACGGGGTGAAGGCAGGCTTGGCCCTAAACTGCGAAGTTCACTGCTTCAGCAGGTTCGACAGGAAGAACTATTTTTACCCTGACCTGCCCAAGGCGTACCAGATCACCCAGGACACCTATCCCCTGTGCACCAACGGCTTTTTGGAATACTATATCGACGATGAACTGTGTAAAACGGCCATCACCCGCCTGCACTTGGAGGAGGAGGCGGGCAAGCTGATCCACAGCAGCGGCAGTATTGTGGATTCCGAGTATTCCCTGGTGGATTACAATCGGGCCGGCATTCCCCTCATCGAGATTGTCACGGCACCTGATATCACCAGCCCCCGCCAGGCGCGCCTCTTTTTGGAGCAGCTCAGGCTGCTCATGCGCTGCATTGGCGTTTCGGATACGAAGATGGAAGAGGGTTCCCTGCGCTGTGATGCCAACATCTCTCTGAAACCAGAGGGCAGTATGGTTTTGGGCACCAAGGTGGAGATCAAGAACCTCAACTCCTTCCGGGCTCTGGAGAGGGCTCTGGAGTATGAGGTTTCCCGCCAGGGTATGGTGCTGGATAGGGGTGGAAAAATTAAGCAGGAAAGCAGAACGTGGGATGAGCGCAGCGGCAAGACTATGCCCATGCGCTCCAAGGGAGACGCCCCCGACTACAGGTATTTCCCCGATCCTGATCTGCCGCCCCTGCGCCTGGATCCGGCCTGGGTGGCCCAGATAAAGGATACCCTGCCTGAGCTGCCCCTGGAGCGCCTCCATCGCCTGGAAAGGGACTTTGGGCTGTCCCGCTACGAAGCCACTTTCTTGGTGAACTACCCGGACTTTGGCCAGCTTTTCCTGGAGCTCGCCGCGGCTGGAGAGGACAATACGGCGCTCGTCAACCTGCTCATGGGTGACTATGCCCGTCTGGCCAGGGAACACGGGCACTTGGCGCCGCAGCGCATCGCTGAACTTTTGACCATTTTACAGGAAGGGCTGATCACCCAGAACCGGAGCAAAGCGGTGCTGGAGGAGCTGTTCCGCTCGCCCCTGTCGCCCAGGGAGATCGTGCGGGAGAAAGGCTGGGAAGTGCTCAGGGACTCCTCCCAGCTGGGAGCGGTTGTACAAGAGGTCCTGGCTGCCAATGGGGATCTGGTAGCCCGCTACAGGGCTGGAGAGGAAAAGCTGTGGGGCTTTTTCGTTGGCCAGGTGATGCGGGCTGCCGAAGGTAAGGCTGATCCCAAGTTGGTGAATGAGCTGCTCCGGGAGGTGCTGGGAAAGGCAGACTAACGGGAGCGGAGTGGTCTTTGGAAAAACTGGAAAACGGGAGGAGTTTTGCCCGCTGGAGGGAATACAAGCAGTGAAGGGCAGGAGTATCTATGGAGAATGTTCTGTTTTTCTTTGCTAACCTTCCCGTCTACTCTTACGGTGCCATGCTGGGGCTGGGCTTGTTGATCGGCTCCTACTTAGCGCAGAGGGAAGGGAAACGCAAAGGCATCGGTGCAGATTTTGTCTTTCACTTCATTGTCCAGGCGACCCTGGTTTTCATCCTCGCGGGCCGCATCGGCTGCGTCTATCAGGTGCACGGCTGGCGTGTGCTTCTTTATCCCTGGGTGTTGTTCAGCGGCGTTCAGCTGCACGAATACGCTGGCCTGGTGGCAGTGGGAGTGTATACCGTCTATTTTCTTTGGAGATATCCTCCCAATCCGGCCGCCTTCTTGGACGCCCTGACTCCCGCGGCAGCACTCATGCAGTCCCTGGCCTATTTGGGATCCACCGTGCTGGGCAGGGAGACCACCAGCCCCTGGGGCGTGAGTTTGGGCGAGTTCAGCCTCCACCCGCTCCCTTTGTACGCGGCCTTGCTCTACTATGGCGTTTTTTCCTTCCTCTGGAGGATGAGGCGCAATCTGCGCTACGATGGGCAGCTGTTCCTTGGTTACCTGGCCCTCTCTGCACTGGCTCAACGCCTTTTGATGCCGTTTAAGGAAGTGGCCGGCGAGTCTGCCCTGCCCTGGCTGTACACCTTAGCCTTTGTGGTGTTCGGCTTGATTTGGCTCTTTTTGTTCATGCAGTCGCCCTTCACCGATGTGCGGCGCCGCAGGCATTTGCGCGGCTGGCGGTCCTGGCTCGTGTATCTGGCATCGCTCATGGGAGTGGGACTGCTCATGGTTAAGTTCTTTTACTGGCGCTTTGGTTAACAGGGGGTGGAGGCATGTTGAAGGATTGGGTAAGGGCTAAGCTGGAGGAGGAGTCCTACCGGCTTACTCCCCAAAGGAAGGCCGTCTTGGACGTGCTCATAGCCAATGCCGAAGACCATCTTTCTGCCGAAGAAATCTACATGCACACAAAAGAGCTCCACAGTGAAATAGGGCTGGCCACTGTGTACCGGAACCTGGAGATCCTGGAGAAGCTGGGGATTGTGCACCGCTTTGATTACGGTGATGGCCAGAGCCGCTACGAGATTAAGCTGGGTGATGAGGAGGAGCATTACCACCATCACCTCATCTGCAAGCAGTGCGGTTACATCGGTGAGTTCCACAGCGATCTGTTGGAAGCCATCGAAGAACGCATTGATCAAGAGACGGGGTTTAGGGTGACAGATCACTGCCTGCGCTTTTTTGGGATTTGCGCCAAATGCCGCGAGAAGTCTGGTACTTGACATCCAAAGAGACACATTGTATGATGAGCTAAACTGAGATAGGTGCGTTGATGGGGAGGAGTACACAGCTAACCCTTGCAGAGAGGAAAGCCTAGTGGTGGAAGCTTTCTAAGGAAGTGGCCGTGGAAGTCGCCCCGGAGCTTCTTAGGTGAAGTTTAGTAGCTTAAGACGGTGGTTCCGTTATAACCTCCAACGAGGGCTCCCCGGCTAGCTGGGGGGAACTAAGGTGGTACCGCGAGAAAGACTCTTCGTCCTTAGCCAGGCGAAGGGTTTTTTATTTTGAGGAGGGCTGATCACGATGGCAATGGAAAAAACCTACGATCCAAAGAAAGCTGAGAGCAAGTGGTATGCATATTGGGAAGAGAACGGCTACTTCCATGCTGAGGTGGATGCAGAGAAACGGCCTTTCAGCATTGTCATTCCGCCGCCCAACGTCACAGGAGAGCTCCATATCGGACATGCCCTGGACAACACACTCCAGGATATTCTGGTGCGCTGGCGGCGCATGCAGGGATTTAACACGGTCTGGATCCCGGGGACAGACCACGCGGGCATTGCCACGCAGGCCAAGGTGGAAGAGAACATCCGCAAGACTGAGGGGAAGACCCGCCATGACGTGGGCCGGGAAGAGTTCCTCCGCCGCACCTGGGCTTGGAAGGAGAGATACGGCAGCCGGATCCTTCAGCAGCTGAAGAGGTTGGGGGCCTCCCTAGATTGGGACCGGGAGCGCTTTACCATGGACGAGGGCTGCTCCAAGGCGGTGCGGGAGGTTTTCGTGCGCCTCTATGAAAAGGGCTGGATCTACCGGGGCAACTACATCGTGAACTGGTGCCCAGAGTGTTCCACCACCCTTTCCGACATCGAAGTGGAACACCAAGAGGGTGCAGGTAAACTATATCACATCAAGTACCCGCTGAGCGACGGCAGCGGCTATCTGCAGATCGCCACCACCCGGCCCGAGACCATGTTAGGCGATACCGCGGTGGCAGTGCACCCTGAAGACGAGCGCTACAGTCATTTGATCGGCAAGACGGCCGTGGTTCCCTTGGTGGACCGGGAAGTGCCCATCATTGCCGACGACTACGTGGATATGGAGTTCGGCACTGGCGTGGTGAAGATCACTCCCGCCCATGACCCCAACGACTTTGAAATTGGGATGCGCCACGGCTTGCAGCAGGTGCAGGTGATCGGCCAGGGTGCCGCCATGACCGAAGAGGCGGGCAGGTATGCCGGCCTAGATCGCTACCAGGCCCGTGAGCAGATCATCCGGGATCTGGAACAGCTGGGCCTCCTGGTGAAGATCGAGGACCACGAACATGCCGTGGGCCACTGCTATCGCTGCGATACGGTGGTGGAGCCCTTGGTTTCCAAGCAGTGGTTTGTGAAAATGGATGAGCTGGCCAAGCCCGCCATCGCCGCGGTGGAGAACGGCGAGGTTCGCTTCATCCCTGAGCGGTTTGCCAAACACTACCTGCACTGGATGCGCAACCTCAGGGATTGGTGTATTTCCAGACAGCTCTGGTGGGGCCACCGCATTCCCATCTGGTACTGCTCTGGTTGCGGTGCAGAATTTGCCAGTGCCGGCGAGCCCAGCCAGTGCCCCAAATGCGGTTCGCAGGAGATCACACAGGATCCCGATGTCTTGGACACCTGGTTTTCTTCAGCCCTGTGGCCCTTTTCCGTCTTTGGGTGGCCCGATGAGACTCCCGAGCTCAAGCACTTCTACCCAACCACCATCTTGGTGACGGGAGTGGACATCATCTTCTTCTGGGTGGCCCGCATGATCGTCATGGGCTATGAGTTCATGGGTGAAAAGCCCTTCGATCAGGTGCTGATCCACGGCATGGTGCGCGATGCATTAGGACGCGCCATGAGCAAGTCCTTAGGCAACGGCGTGGATCCCATCGAAGCCATTGACGAATACGGCGCGGATGCCCTGCGCTACAGCTTGGTAATTGGGGTAGCACCAGGTAACGATCTGCGCTATATCCCGGAAAAGGTGGAGGCCTACCGTAACTTTGCCAACAAAATCTGGAATGCTTCCCGGTTCGCTTTGATGAACCTCACCGACTTCAATCCCAGGATGCAGAACATGGGTTCCCTGGCCTTGACCACCGCGGATTACTGGATCTTGAGCCGCTTTGAGTTCACCGCCAACGAAGTGACCCGCTTCCTGGAGCGCTACGATGTGGGTGAAGCTGCCAGGGTCCTCTATGACTTTGTCTGGAGCGAGCTCTGCGACTGGTATATCGAGCTGATCAAACCCCGCCTCTACGGCAAATCTGGAGACGAAACGCGCTATGTGGCCCAGTATGTGCTCTGGTATGTGCTCAAGGGTACACTGGAGCTGCTCCATCCGTTTATGCCCTTCATCACGGAAGAGATTTGGCAGAATCTGCCCCATGAAGGGGAGACCATCATGCTTGCGCCGTGGCCCCAGCCCGCTGGGCTCAGCTCGCCGGTCCACGAAAGGGCCATGCATAAGGTGATGGAGGTAATCACCGAGATCCGGACCCTGCGCAGCGAGAAGCACGTACCGCCTGGCCGCAGGATTACAGCCATCTGCCAGGCGGAGCCGGAGGACTTGGAGATCCTCTCCCAGGCGCAGGGCGAGATCATGCACCTGGCCGGCTTGGAAGAACTCATCCTGGAAGAACCGGGCCGCACTCCAGAAAAGTGCCTCAGTGCTGTGGTGGAGGGGATCAACATCTTCCTGCCTTTGGCCGCCATGGTGGATGTGGAAGAAGAAGCGGCCCGCATCAGCAAGGAGCTGGAGCAGGCCCGCCGTGAACTGCAACGGGCAGAAAAGAACTTGC
>JGI24499J29688_1000345_pt1 | contig 11821 bp, 7 predicted proteins | sample BioPla1RNA2_FD_29688 | JGI IMG/M metagenome (IMG submission 29688)
CGCAGAACTAATTCTGGAGGTGGCTTCGGATGGATGAACGTAAGCTAAGACTATACAAGTTCCTGCTGAAGATGGGGCGAATCAAGCTGGAGGACGTTCCCGAAGAATACAGGGATGCACTAGAGGAATAGAGCAAGATAGTGTAACTTTTTGGGGTAAGCATTAGGGGCAGATCGCTCTGCCCCTAACCTTTTTATTCATCTTCTCCCGAAGGCAAGTACAAGCTCTCCAGTAATCGTTTTTGCTTTCGCTGCACGCTTTCGGGATGCGGCGGTTCCTCATTATCCGATGGCCAACCTATGAGGTAGTATGTGTAGCCATCTTCGAGATTCCTTATGTTTAGCAGGATCCATCCGAGTTCCAAGTAGTCATTTAGTTCGCCGAGGTCTTCCACTTCGTTCACTCTCTTGATACGGTGCAGAACATTTCTGTCGATTGGGTCCATCCTTGATCACCTCCTTTGACAACATACTCAATAACGCATTCGTCACGCGGCAGTCTTGTTCCTTGATCGTCTGCAGTAGGAGATTCTTCAGTAATGTCGTAGACATGGAATGAGGGCTAGGGAATCGCGACCCGAAAAGCGGCAATCCCGAGCCGCCTGCCCTCCAATAGCAAAATCGGGAGCAACTACGGGAGGTTGCAGACAAATGAACAAGGCGGTTCTGTTGGCGCGCGACGTCGACTTGTTGCCGGCCGTCGAAGCACTGCTGTTCGCCGAACGTGACAAACAGGACATCGCCACGATTGCGCATCGCCTGGGAGTCACAGACAAGGATGTTCGGCGGAGCCTGTTTGAGCTGGAGACCCGGTACGATGATCCGAAGAGTGGCCTGGAGCTGAGGTGGTCCGGAAGCGCTGTCTGGATTGAGTCCAAGCACAAGTATGTGCAGATGCTCTATTCCCGCCAGCACAAGAAGGAGGAGCGTTCCAGGGAGCTCATCGAACAGTTTCTGGCATCAAAAGAGCTGAGGCCGAGGACGAAGCAGCGGTATGGCTATCTCCTTCGGAGCTTTTCAGAATTTCTTACGGTGAGCTTGGACCTGGTCACCACCGAGAACATACGGGACTTTATAGCTCATCAGCGAGAAGTAAGGGGCAATTCTGATGGTACAATCGCTAGTAAGGTTCATTCCTTGAGCTCCTTTTACGGATGGCTCGTCAAAGAGGAGATCATCCTCCGCAACCCGATGGACCGCATCGAGCGGCCAAGGGAACTCAAACGACCGCCGAAGCACCTAACCTACGAAGAGATCGAAAGGCTCCGTGAAGCAGCCACAGGGATCCGCAAGGTGTTGTTTGAGGTCCTGTACTCGTCGGGGATCAGGGTCAGTGAGGCAGTCAATCTTGACCGTTCAGACTATGACCCGGTGGCCAAGACGCTTCTTGTCCGTGAAGGAAAAGGCGGCAAACAGCGCACAGTGCCTCTGAGCACCCGAGCCAATTTGGTGCTTCAGGACTATCTCAAGAAGCGCAGTGATGACGACCCTTGGTTGTTCCGGAGCAACTATCGGAAACGCATCTCCAAGGAGAGCATCGAGTGGCACATCAAGAAGCTCGGCCATATGGCCGGGCTGGCCAGGCGAGTCACGCCTCACATGCTGAGGCACAGTTTCGCCACACACTTGCTTGACGCTGGCATGCCGATTGAGCTTGTGCAGTACCTGTTGGGGCATGAGTCCGTCAGGACAACCCAGGTCTATGCCAAGACTAACCCGGAAAACGTGGCTCACTACTACAAGCGGGTTTTCCCGTAGCATGGTTGAACCCATTGAGCTTCTAGCTTAGCTAAGGGCTCTTTTTTACATCCAAAACGAGAGGGGTACGAAAATGCTTAAGTGGCTAACAGGCAAGTTCAAAAAGAAGGAGAGCAAAGTAACATCTCTGGCCGATATGGCCGAGGCCGCAGCACCGGTGGTAGCCATCCCATCGTGGGACGGAGCATCGGACATTTACGTCAGATTGCGCCGGGTGTCGTTGATGGCGTTGGTGCAGTCGGGCAACCTTCCCAATGACCTTCTGACGTTCGCTACTGATATGGCCCTGAAGCAGCAGTCCGGGAAACCTGACTCGGTGGCGGAGATGGAAGTCAACTCGTTCGAGAAGTACACCCAGCTGCTGCACGCCATGGCCAGGGAAGCATTGGTGGAACCTACCTATGACCAGATCATGAAAGAAGTGGGCTGGCTGACGGATCAGCAGCTCATGGCGATACATTACTACTGCCTTGGGGGCGTAAGGGCCCTGCATTCCTTTCGCGAAGCAACCCGAGTTGCTATTGCGCATAGGAGTGACAGCCAAGACCTTCGGGGTAAGGCCCAGTGACTATCTTCCCGAGTTGGGGACCTGGGAACGGTACTGCTTCGATGAACTTGTAGCCATACAAATGGCCATCGAGGAGCAGAAACAGATCGAGGAGGCAAAGTCGAAAGCAGGGAGGGGCGATCCCAAGCCTCCGAGCCCGAAAAAGAAAGACGTTCCAGGCCCGCACATGAGGGGCGTGGATCTGATGAACCACGAAGCTTTTCGCAAGAAGAAGTAAACAGTAAGCATGGTTGAGCCCTGGCAACCCCATGGGGCAGTACCCTCTCGCTGCTCCGCCAGGGCTCAACCTTTCCTTTTGCAAAAAGGGGGTGGACAAGGTACATGGCAGAAGAGCTAGGTAGCATATGGGCCGAGGTGCGGCTCAACTACTCCAAGTACGATGAAGGCGTTGCCCATGTGGTAAGGCAGAACAAGTGGCTCGATGAAGAGATGCAGCGAACGGTGCAGAGGTTGGCGAGTCGTTGGGAGGGCCTTGGCGGGCGTATGTCTGTCGCAGCAACCGCGCCACTCACGATGTTAGGGCGACAGTGGCTCAACACGTTTGCCGACTTCCAGCAGGCCATGGCGAACACTCAGTCGGTCATGGGAGCCACCGTGGAAGAGTTGGAGGCTTTGACGGCAGCTGCTCGCAAAGCGGGCGAGGAAACCGTGTTCAAAGCCAGCCAGGCTGCCGATGCGCTGTACAACCTCGGGCAAGCTGGTATGGATGCGTCGCAGGCTATCGACGCTTTGGACGGTGTTCTGACATTGGCCGTGGCATCGCAGTCGGAACTCGCCTTCACAGCGGAAGTCGTGGTGTCCACCCTGAACCAGTTTGGCCTGGCCGCCAACGAAGCGTCAAGAGTGGCTAACGTGTTCGCAGCTGCCAACGCTGAGTCGCTCGCAGAGCTGGATAGGCTCGCCGCATCGCTGAAAAACGCCGGGCCTGTGGCCGCCACGTTTGGCTACTCGCTTGAGGAGACCGTTGCTGCTCTAATGGCTCTCTACAATGCGGGTTTCCAAGGCGAGCAAGCCGGAAACATGCTCAAGCGGGCCATCTCGGATCTAGCGAACCCAGTGGGAGACGCAGTGAACGTCTTGAGCGAATTGGGTTTGACCGTCCGGGATGTTCATCCCGAGTTGAACTCTTTGGCCGACATCATCGATACCCTGAATGCCGCCGGGATCGACTCCACGCAGTCCTTACGTCTATTTGGCCAAGTGGCCGGCCCTGGAATGATAACCCTTCTCAACCAAGGTGGAGAAGCCCTTCGACAATACACGGAGAGCATCACCGGCACTAATAAAGCGGCTGAACAAGCATCCATCCAACTGGACACTCTCCAGGGAGACATCAAGATCATGCAGTCGGTATACGAGAGCATGGTCCTGGAGATGACAGGAAATTTCGAACCCGCACTACGCCAGATCACTCAGCGCATCACGGAGCTGTTTGGCTGGATCAGAGACCTAAACCCTGAAACTCAGAAGTTGATCGTGACCATAGCGGGGTTTGCTGCTGCGGCGGGCCCCACCATGCTGATCATAAGCCAGCTCCTCAAGGCCTTACCCTTGCTGTTCGGACCCGCAGGATGGATCTATGGCGGCATAGCAGCTGTTACGGCACTAGCATTTGCAATGACGGGTAGTTCCAGGGACATGCGGGAGTTCTACCAGGAGTCCATAGAGGCATCGAGAGCTGCCGAGCAGCAGGCCATGGAGCTACGTGCACTAGCAAACGAGTACAGAGAACTGGAAGGCAAGCCGAGCAAGTCCGAGGAAGAGCACCGCCGGCTCAAAGAAGTCATGGAGCGCATCGTAGAGCTGCAACCGGAGCTTGCTGTTGGCTACGAAACCATCGATGAGGCTATCAGGGCCAACATCGGTACGCTCGAAACCTACATCGAAAAGCTGGAGACGCAAAGCGAACTCCACCTGCGTCTTGCCAGCCTGGAGTACCTTCGCACAAGGAACCAACTTGAGCAAGAGCTGAACCAACTGCTGGGCGAGCGCTCTCAGAAGGAGTCCCAAGTCCAAAAGAACGTCAGCGAGACAGAGAGACTTGTCAGACTGCAGAACGAAGCCCAAATGGCTTTCATGGACTGGTTGGAAGCCCAAGAGCTTGGCCTCGAAGATGCTGCCAAGAGAGCCGAAGAGACCATGCGGCGAGTCTTGGTCGAGTGGAAACCCGATCATGTCGCCCAGGACAGCCCCTTTGGTCTTTGGGGTAAGTGGGTATCCGAGCTTACTGCTGAAGCTGAGCGCGTCAGCGGGCAGAGCGGAGCACTGCTTCAGGATCTTGACAAGATCAACGCCAGAATCGCTGAGATCCAAGATACTCAGGCCCACGCGGCCGCTGTGATGGCTGAGCTTGAGCGGAGACAAGCAGGCATTCCACTCACCGGGGCAGCACCAACCACGGCCCCGCCTGCCGGAACCGGCGGGGGAGGCCCGGGTACTGGGTCGGAAAAGACCATCGAAGAGCTCGAGGCAGAAGTTAGGGCTGAGATGGATCTGTATCGGGCCCGGATCGAACTGGTGCGGAGTCTCCCTGAAGAGTATGAGGCAACATATGGAACTCTGGAGTCTCTGCATGAGAGGTATATCGACTTCCTGAAGCAGCGAGCGGTTGACACGGCCTTGTCCGAAGTGTTCCGTGGGAATGTAATAGCCACCGAACTCCAGAACGTGCGGGATGAGCTGGACAAGATGCTTAGGCCGGAGAAGGGCGAAGATCCAGACACCCTGGTTGCCAAGCGCATGCAGGTATACCAAGCTGAGCTTGAACTGCTGAGGCTGGGAGTTCAGAGGTACAAGGATGAACTCGGCGGCCTGGAAGGCCATCTCCAGAAATACCGCGGCTGGTTGCAAGAACAGACCGTCGACACGGCGCTGTCAGCAGCGACTCAAGTCCGGATACAGGAGGCCATTTCCGCCGTCGAGGACGAACTCGATCGGCTTGCCCTGACCACGGAAGAGCGCTGGGCGCGGGTGTTTGACATAGTGGCACGTTACGGCCCGCAGGCCGATGCTATCCGCAAAGCCCTGGACCTCGGCGAGGTCCAAGTTGACCTTGATGATCTCGAGAAGGCAGAAAAGCACATCGAGAACTACTACCGCTACTTAGTGGAAGCCGGGCAAGTTACTCTGCATCAGCATCTGGAGGTCCTGAATTATCAGCTTGACAAGGCAGCTGTCGGGACCGACGAGTGGCTCCAGATCTGGCGTGAGATCGCCTCTGTCCAGGAGAAGATCAAGAGAGAAGAGGAACGTACTGAAGACAATGAAGCTCTTCGTGAACGGCTCCAGCTCTTCGAGCAGCTGAAGCATCTCAACGATGCGACCGTCGATAGCTACGAGAAGCAGATCGAATGGCTGCAGACCGAAGTGCTGGCCGCAGAAGGCGTTATCCGGACCACTGAAGAGCGCATGGCCATCGAGAACGAGATCTTTGCTCTGCGCATGGCCAACTACAGGCTGGCGGCCGAACGCGAAGGGTGGTCGCTTCAGCAGCAGCTGGAGAACCTCGAGCGCTATGTGGGCGCATACGCCAAGTCTTTTGACCAGATCCAAGAAGTCGAACGCATGCGCCGACAGCTATGGGATCAGCGCGATGAGAGCGAGCTGAGGCGTGTCCAGGAACTGAACTACAAGAAGCAAGAGGTCGAGATCCAGCGCCTGCGGAATGAAGGCCGGTTAGAAGAGGCTGACATAGCCGAATCCCTGTTGCGCTTGAACCGTGAGCTTGACCAGTATAAAGACAACCTGGCGATGCAGAAGTTGGCCTATCAAGCCCATCAGCAAAGGCTGACCGAGATCAGCGCAAGGTATGCCGAACAGAGGGCCCGGGAGTTGGGCCAGGAGATAGCTGACCAAATACGGGCTATGGGCGACTTGCGAGAGGCTGATCTGAGCTCTCTCAAAGCTTGGATAGACGAGCGCAAAGCTCTCTATGCTGGGATGGAGGGCGGCGGTGGCCGGTATGCTCTAGCCGAGCTCGAAGCGCTGGAGCTTCGGATACAGTCCGAGGAAGAACGACGCTTTGAAGAGTGGCAGCGGCGAGAGCAGCAGTGGCAGAGCTTCCTGATCCAGTCTCGGCAGATCGGTGCTGCGGCGGTGCTTGAGGAACAGGTCCGAACTCTTGAGGCAGAGTTGGCCGTGGTTGACGCTGGTAACGAGCGCAGACTGGAGCTGGAAAGGGAGCTGCAGCAGGCCAAGTACAACCTCGCCAAGCAGAACCTTGAGGACCAGCGAGCTCTTTTGAATGCGATGGTTATCGAAGAAGAACTCAGCGCCGAGGACAGACTCGATATCGTCCGGCGGATGCGCGAGGAGTATGAACGGCTCTACGGAGACCTGTACCGGTTCTCTCAGGAATGGCAGGAACTTCGCCGGCAGGAGAAAGAACTCGAAGGACAGATAGCACAAGAGACTGCAAAGAACCGGATCGAGTCGATCCAGTACAACAAGAGCGACCTTGCCAGCCTGCAAGCCAAATACAACCAACTGGTCAAACTCATCCAGCAGACTGACAACTACATCGAGCAGCAGGAATACCTGAACGAGCTTCTGAAGACTCGTCAAGAGATCGAGGACGCGGAAGATGCGACTGCCAGGTTCTTCGCGGAAATGTCGCCCGAGTGGAGCGAGATAACCCAGCAGATCGAGGACTTCCTGCGGTTGATCCAAGAGGCGCCGCAGGCCTTTGAGAACATGCGGTTCTCAATGCGCCAGGCGTTCGGGGAGTTCGGCGATGCCGTTGCCGGCATCTATGGAACCTTGGCTGGATACCTGGGCGCTGGGGGGACCTTCGAGAAGGGAGGCTCCAGCCTAGCTGCGATTATTGCCGGCATTACCGGAGGATTTGCGGGTCTCACAGGGGACCCTGTGCTGGCCGCAATATCAACAGGGGTCTCTTTCATCGCCAGGATCTTCGACCCCGGACCCATCCCTCAAGAAATGCAGTCCTTGAAAAAGGGCATCGAGGACCTGAACCGGGCGCTGGAGGAATATGGTGTAACCTACCGATCGGTCGAAGCTGATATCCGGAAGACCTACTTCCTCATCTGGCACACCGGATGGGAGTTCGTGAATGAGGAAGAAGCAAAAGCCGGCTATGAGATCGGCAAAGTGATGATCGAGTCCATGAACGAGACTCTGAGGACTTTGGGCTCGGCCATGGCTGCTGCTGTAGCTGGCAAGTCTACGTGGGATGAGTTCGAACAGACTCTGGGTCAGCAGCTCAGACGCATCTTGATGGAGCAGATCATGCAGGCCGCGGAGTTCGAGAAAAACGCCAAGCTGGTCGTTGGCCTGATGCAGGAGTCTGTGGCTGATGGGTTCACCGATGAAGAGATCGAGCGCATCAGGAAGGCTTGGCGCGATGCATTCGATGAGCTTCAGCGGCAGTGGGATGAATACTCAGACATCTTGGATCAGCTCCTGCCGGAAGAAGACAGGACAGTTCAGCACGAGGTCAGGGGTGTTCAGATCACAAGGCTTTCCGGTCAAGATAGAGACCTCTTCGTTGAACTGCTGCGGCCATTGGCAAATTTGGACCGCTTGCCTGGTCTGCTGGACAGCCAAGCCATGGATGTGTACCAGACCTTCCAGATGGCCGAAATAACCGCCCTCCATGCGCAGGAAGTCCTGATCCAGCAAGTGTTGATCAACCAAGTGAACGTCAACCTCAGCGGCGTAACGGATGTGCGCAGCTTCTTGGAGGAGCTGGTGAGAGAAGCATTGTCAACCGCTGATGGAGGCGGGTTGACGTATTGACGCAAAGCAAAACATCGGGGGAGGCCAATGCCTCCCCTCTTCGGTCTGTGGGAGGTGAGCTGATGGCATATGGCATACGTTAAATGTTTCGATCAAGATCTCAACCCAATTGGTGAGCCCATTCAGGATGTCACCATACGACAGGCCAGAAAGAGGATAAACACAGCCGATCAAGCGTCTTTTACCGTACCCCATGATGCCGAAGGAGTCGAACAGCTTGGTTTGGCGGCGTTCGTTGCACTGTATGACGGAACTGAGCAGTGCGCTTCGGGTCTCATACATGCCAGGGACCTGTCTGGTAACGAGTATTCTTTCACGGTTCAGGGCCACGCCCACCGACTCAAGAACTACAAGACACCTCACCGCTGGCAGGGGTGGAATGGGCGGGATCTGGCAGATGTCGTGCGGGACCATCTCAGGAAGTTCTGCATCAAGAGATGGAATACCCAAGCAGACTGGGAGACAGCCATCAAATACCGGGTGGATATTCAGACTGAACCCGGGTCTGTCATCCTGCAGTATGAACCCCATCCCGACGACCCGGACAATGAACGCCCAAAGGCCTACGGATACATCCAGTTCCGTGTGGACCTCGGCGAGAATGCCTTGAGTTCAGGGAGGATCCTGCGCTGGACGGAGATCGTGGGTCCCTATGTCCGCATCACTGTTCAGAGCCGAAGCGCAGCAGAAACACCGGAACTTGACAACGCGGAATGGGGCCCCGAGATGACGGCCATCAATGTAGGGGATATCCGGGAAAACGAAGTGAATGGCGTCCCGATTGCTGGCGAAGGCCGCTGGGTAGATATTCGCATCAACCTTTACACCGAAGACCAAAACAGTCCTCGGAAGGACTCTAGCGGCAGTATTGTGGGATATGGCTTCACACCCTACCTGGCAGGCGCAGAACTCATCTGGCGCGAGCCAACATTCCTGCAGGGGGGAGACATACCGCTATCCACGGGGGTCATCGTCCAGGGTTTCGAGTTTGAACGCCTGGACTTTCTTCAGACCCTCGCCGAGCTCTGCGACCAATATGGCTGGGAATTCAGAGTTCGACATGATGAGGCACAGAGACGGCTTCTTCTCGATCTAGGCGCCAATGGTGAGCCCAAGTTCGGCACGGACCGAACGATCAGTAGCCAGGAACCTTTTGTCATCGAGCACGGTCGCAACGCGACTATCGGTGTGCTGCGTGACGACAGGAGCAAAATGGCAAACATACTGGACTGCTTTGGGGCTGGCGAGGGAACCAGTCAGCTTTACGTCCAGCTCAAGAACGACCAGTCGATCGCCGACTACGGTGAGGCTCCCGGAGACTTCTATGCACCAGAAGCCGACACCATGGCCGAACTCATCGAAGCCGGACAGCATGAACTGGAGAAGCGCAGCCAACCCGACATCGCCTTTGAGGCATCCATACCGATTGACCGATGGGAGGAGCTGGCGGGCGTAGGCCTTGGCGACACCATCACAGTTGTGCATCCGAGGAACAAGGTGCTGGTGAGTGGCCGGATCATGGACTCATCATTCCAAATGAGCCGCTCTTCACGAACAGTTCGGTGGGGGCTGAACGACTTCTTGAGAAACCCTTTGGATGAACTGATTGGACGTCGCCCCTCGAGCAGAACCTTGGGTGACATCCCCGATCCGCCGAAAGAGGTGATCGCTCACCCTAACATTGGTTACATCGTAGTCACATGGGTCAGCGATGCCGATTCGTGGGCTGTTCGAGCGCGGGAAGTGTCAATAACCTACGTTGAGGAAGACCCCGAAGCGCCGCCGACTGTGACATACGGGCCTTGGCTGGTATTTGACTCGCTGACCACCATCTTTACACACAACCAGCTGGCAGTTGGCAGCACATGGGAGTACCAAGTGGCCGCCATAAAGAACAACAGGATCAGCGGATGGTCCGAGACCGTATCGGCGACCGTCGAGGACATACCGCGCGATGATCCGACGCCCCCGGAGCCGGCTACGAACTTGGATGTGACTGAGAAGTCTTTTGTGTCGGAAGACGGTTTCATGGTTTTGGTCGCTGAACTCACTTGGACCAGGAGCGTAAGCGAACATGCGCACCAGCAGTTCATCGACCGCTCCATCGGCGATGGCTTTCAGACCATAGCCACTCTGGGCAAAGACGCGGAGGTCCACCGGGACACCCAAGGCTTGGCTGCCGGTGCAACATACACCTGGCGTGTGCGCACAATCAGCAAGGCTGGCGTTTACTCTGAGAACGATCCAACAGTGACACTCACGATGGGTGGGAAACCAGGCGTCCCCGCAGCGCCGACAAACCTGATCGCAAGTGTGAATGATGATGGCGATGTGGTCCTGACATGGCGGATGGTCGACTATCCGAACCTCAAGGACTATGTGGTCCAAGTGGCTGAGAACGCCACCTTCACCCAAGGGGTGACCGAATACTTCACGCCCTCAAACGTCTTTCACCTGACGGGACTGGCAGCCGATAAGGTTCTCTATGTTAGGGTCTTCGCCAGGGATAGATCTGGACAAAGAAGCGCCCCTTCAAATACTGTGGTCATAAACATCCCGAAGCTGCTATCCGACCGTGTCTATGCCATGTACGTCGCCAAACAGACCTACGAGAAGCTGCTGAACCACCACTTCTTCGGAAATGAAGAAGGGTATTTTGACGGCTCCAACATCAAACCGAACACGGTTGAGACTCAACATCTGGCCGTGGGCGCTGGGAGTCGGAATTTCCAGCTGGTTGGCGTCAAGATGAACGCTAACACGGACAATGTGAGAGGCAAGTTTTCGAACACAAGCGGATACTTGATCCTCGCCACGGACCCGGGGGAATCAACTGGTACCTGGAGCATATCCGCAAAAACACAACAGCTGTCATTGAACAAGGAATATTTCGTTTACGTTCGTTGCCTAAAAGAGGGCTCCACCGGCGAGATAATGTTCAGCGAAACGAGGCCGACTCTTCAGGATAGCAACTACCATAATTTTCTGGTGGGAATGTACTTCACGACAGACGATCCAGCGGTTTTGGCAATGAGTTATGGGTTTACGTACATCAACGGTTCGCACATCACCACAGGCGAGATTGACTGCAACAAAGTGAGGATCCAGGCTCGAGGGACAGGAGACAGTGCCATCGAGATCTCAGGCGACGGAATTGTCTTCAGGGACACTGCAGGGTTGATCTCCATCCAGATGAGCACGCAGACGGGAGACGCGTACTTCAGAGGGGTTGTGGAGGCTGAGGCCATAGTCTTGCCGGTGAAGCCAAACTAGGCAGAGGGGGAGGAGGCATGCCTTATAACAACAGCAACATCTGGGTCCATGGCCAGAGGCTGTTCATCCTTCGCAATGGAGAAGAATGGAGCTTTTTAGGAACCGATGCAGGGGCAACTTCCTATCCCCCGGGCAGGTTTTGGATCGAGGGAAATCTGTTTTGCTATGTGGACGCCAACCAGCACAAACGGGTCATAGACACCGAGGAATACAGAGCTTCTGGGAGGCCTCCTTACTACATCGCCATTGACCCCGAACGGTGGCTGTGGTTTGCCAAACCACAAGGCGATTCGGTGGTCCAGAGACGCACGTTTCATTTGGATGCAGAAGGATACTCGGACCACATAGACCAACCAGCCCATGCCGACAGTGTTCATGTCGATAAGTTGATTCGTGACGGTTGGCATGCGGACATGGAGTTCGATCATGAGAACACCATCCATGACGACACGCCGCATCAAGACTC
>JGI24499J29688_1009849_pt1 | contig 11793 bp, 8 predicted proteins | sample BioPla1RNA2_FD_29688 | JGI IMG/M metagenome (IMG submission 29688)
AAATCTCAGATGTGTTTGGCTGATAATGCTTGACAAATTGTCACACTTTATTAGAGTATCCTTCGTAAATGGCGTAGTCTCCGTGGTCTTTACCTGAGCGGGATTACAACATTTTTTGGATTTATCATATGCTCATGCAGCTTAAGGATGCACGATGAATTTCGGGATTTATATCCAGTCGGAGAGCAGGGCCTGTCGTCCTGAAGGGGCGTCGTGTCCATATTGCTCACCCGGAGCTGCTTTTCCACCTTCCTCACGTCTTAATCAAGCCGGACAATGTCTATTGAGTGCAGTTGGCAGAATAATAGGCAGGTCCATCAAGCATCAACACAATTCAAATCAATGGGAGCAAGAACTATGAAAAGGTTTTTCTCGTTTACTCTGTTACTGGCTTTGCTGCTGAGTATTTTCAGCCTGAGCCATGCAGGCACCGTGCAAGTGGGTAGCTTAGATAACGACAGCGCAGCATTGCCCATCCGGGCTATTTATTCTTATAGTTACTGTCAGCAGATCTACACGCAAACCCGGATCAACTTCGCAGGGCCAATCACCAAGATCCGTTTTTATTATGTTGAAGGTGACATAACCAACAGTGAAGATTGGCGTATTTTTATGGGTCACACCAGTAAAACGTCCTTTAACAATAATTCGGACTGGATAGCTTTATCCACTCTCACGCAGGTATTTGATGGTGATGTGGGAGCCGTTCCCGCATCCGCAGGCTGGATGGACATCACCTTGAACACCCCCTTCGTCTACAACAATGTGGACAATCTGGTCATCGCGGTATATCAGTATACCCCCGACTTTACTCCTTCGGGAATGAAGTGGGGCTCTTTTTATAGCGAAACTAATACAAGTATAGCTTATTATCATGACTCGGTCAACCCGAATCCTGCTTCTCCTCCGTTGGCAAGGTATAGAGACAATAAAAACAACTGCATACAGTTGGTTTTCTCGGAGCCCATGACTCCCGTGCTTGTATATCCCGGCAATAATGGTAAAGTGACAAACGATCAAGTTTTGATGTGGGCCCTGCCTGAAGGAAGTGCGCCGGCTACCGGCTACGATGTCTACATTGATGACATTCTGGTGGGTGACAATATTCCCACTGACTTTTACCCTCTTACAGGTCTGGCTATGGGCTGGCATAGCTTCTATGTGAGAGCGAACAATGAGCTTGGCAGCTCTGCCTTGTCGGATATCCGGAGTTTTGAGATTGTCGATGGAATAGCGATTGGCACATCACAGACCACCAGCACGGTCCTTCCCTTTAATGCTTACTGGGGATTTAGTCGCTCTCTGGCGGTTTATCACCAAGATCAAATAGGTGAGGCGGGCAGTATTATCAACAGCATCGGATGGTGTGTGTCCGAGGCCAGCTCCACTTCCATCCCTTACAAGATTTATGGAATGCGTACTGCAGACAATGTGGTTGCGCCCATGCAATGGGATGACTTTACATCTCAAGCAACGTTGTTAAAAGAGGGAAGCCACGTTTTCAATAGCGTCGGCTGGAATATTATTGACTTGGATGTGCCATTTCAGATCCTCGAGAGCAACCTCATCATAGGTGTGGAAACCTACTATGGGGGCGATGGAGCCTCAAGCTACCCCACTTTCCTCTACACCCAATGTGATAATAGCTATTGCCGGTACTGGATCAGCGATGATGTTCCGCCCTCGGGCACTGGGGTTCCGAATGGTTTACGTTCCAATATGCTTTTGTGGCATACGCACATCGTTCCGACTTTTCCCTTCGTTGAAAGTTTTGAGACAAATCAGGCGGATAATACCTTGGTGAAAGGATGGAGGCAGGTGCTGGATGGTAATAAGAAGCAGTATTGGATGGCCAATTCCAGCCAAACCAACGCCAACCGCACCCCGCGCAATGGCTCTTTCAACGCCACCTTGAGGTATAATGGTGACGCATGGCTGATGAAGCCCTTCTATATGGAAGCGGGGAATTACTATGATATCAATGTTTGGGCCCGGCAGGATGGAAACGATCCAGACGATGCCAGTATAGGTATTTACTATGGGTATGCCGGTACTATCGAAGAAGGTACAGTGTTAGCCCTCGTTCCCCAAACCGGTCTCGTAGATGGCGATTATCAGCGTATTCACGCAAGGATGTATGCTCCCTATACGTGTGTCTATTTTATTGCAATCCGCGGCATAATAAATTGGGTACCGTGGTATATCAGCATCGACGACATCACGGTGCAAAAACAAGAACTTCATAGCAGTACGGCAGGCACCGGCACCTCAGCCAACGACCGGTATTCATATCCGGCGGTTTATGGTGGATGGTACAAAAACGCCCGCGAGCAGTATATAATCCCGGCTGCAGAGATGATCAGTCTTGGACATACGGCTGCCATGATCGAACATATTGGCTTCCAGGTGGAGGCTTTAAATGGCTGTGGAGAGCTTCCCAATTTCACCATCCGGATGGGATATTCCGATGCCGCAGAATTTGTGGATAACAAATTCCTGACAGGTCTCATGGAAGTGTATTGTGCCTCAAGCTATGTTCCTTCTGTGGGATATAACTACCATAAATTCCACACACCCTTCTATTGGGATGGAGTATCCAACATCGTGGTAGAAGTGAGCTTTGATATGCAAGATTCATTCTCGAGCAACGCCAGCACCCGCTATACCAACACCGGGCCGAGGTGCAGGGCCATGTATTACCGAAGTGATAATGTGGCTTGGGATACTGTCAACTCGGGGACCCTCAGCACCCAACGTCCCAATATAACCATGTTTATCACTGATCCACTTCCCGGGCCTATAGCTGCTCCCATCCTCATGGCACCTGCTGATAACGCCGTGAATGTGCCTCAAGCCGGATTTAAGCTCACCTGGCAGCCGGACTTGTATCAGGGCTCATTGCCAAGCAGCTATGTGGTCTATCTGTCAAGCAGCGAGGCAAGCATCTTCACCGAACACAGCTGGACAACTACCAATCTTTATTTCAACCCGGTCACCGATGGTGGCATGAACCTTAATTATTCGCAGCGGTACTACTGGACGGTGAAAGCTGTCCGTGGCGCTGAAGAAAAGGTGGTGATGCCGCCATGCTCATTTGTGATTGAGCCCTCTGTCATTGACAGCTATCCCTGGGTTGAGTATTTTGATTCTGTTGCCGTGGGTGAAATGCCCGTCGGCTGGACTGTTATTGCCTCACATTCCGGATCCAACTATAGAGGTTGGAGCGTCGACACTATGGCTGATGCCAGCTCAGGAACCCGGGTTGCGTTGGTATATCATCACCCAACATATCCCAAAGACGAATGGATGATCACGCCTCCCCTCTTGATGCAGGAGGGAGAGTCATACACAATCTCCTTCAAAGTAAAAGGCTTGGGCTGGGGAGGAGTGGGGGAAGCTTTGGCACTGCGCTGGGGCACAGCTCCCACCGTTGAATCCATGAACAGCAACCCGCCCTTGTATGATAACGACCAGGTTAGCTTTGGTGATTGGATGGAAATCAGAGGGTATTTTACACCATCCAGCACGGGTGTCTATTACTTTGGTTGGCATGCCTACTCGCAAGTTGATCTGAATTACATCGCTGTGGATGATATTGCCATTTACCTCACCCATGTCCTGACTGCACCCGTGGTGAGCGTGAGTATTTCCGGCTCAAACGTTGTATTGAGCTGGGATCCGGTCCCCGGCGCCAACTACTATTATATCTATGCCTCAGAAGACCCTTACAACTTTGGCTCAACTCCCATAGCTGGAACCGACAACAATCAATTCGTCGTGCCGGCAAATTTGGCCAAACGCTTCTTCAGAGTCACCAGTGGCGATGTCCCTTACAAAAGCTTCGGGGTAGTTGATTTGCCAGGGAAAAGCTCTGCCGGTATCGATAATAGCGATGAGAGGAAAGTAATCTTGGAGAAAAGCAGTAAAATAAAACGACCTTAACCTCCTGTTAAAGGTAAGATAGCCCGCACGTCCTAACTGGATGTGCGGGCCCTTGTTAAGTTTGTTTTTATCAGCACGTTACCTTCATTATAACTGGTTCCTTGCCGCTCCTCGCTCAATAATGTTAAGATTTTTGTAGACAGCAAAAGCGCATTTAATAAAATGGTTCTAATCGTGTAAAAACGGTAAAAAACGATGGATAAGGACAATGAATAGCGATACAGACAGTCGACTTAGCAATATACGCAATATTGGCATCATGGCTCACATCGATGCTGGCAAGACCACGACGACGGAGCGTATGCTCTTTTACTCTGGGTTTTTGCACAAGATGGGCGAGGTGCATGATGGTAGCACTTTCACGGATTGGATGGAACAGGAGCGCGAGCGGGGGATCACAATCACTTCAGCCACTGTTACCTGTTTGTGGAAAGATAAGCGCATCAATATCATAGATACTCCCGGTCACGTCGATTTCACAGCGGAGGTGGAGCGCAGTTTGCGGATTTTGGATGGTGCGGTGGGAGTGTTTTGTGCGGTTGGTGGCGTTGAGCCTCAGAGTGAGACTGTTTGGCATCAGGCGGATCGCTATCAAGTGCCCCGCATAGCCTATATCAATAAAATAGATAGAGTTGGGGCGGATTATCAGCGCGTGATCTACATGATCCATGAGCGTCTCACGGCCAAAGCCTACCCCGTGAATATACCCTTGGGTTCGGAGGATAATTTTGAGGGTGTGGTGGATTTGATCAGCATGAAGCTTTGGACTTTCGATCCGCTTACCATGGGTGATGTGACGCATCTGGAGGAGATTCCGGAGGACTTCCTGCCTCAAGCCAAAATGGCACGTGAGGTGCTGCTCGAAGCGGTGGCAGAATATGATGACGAGCTGATGATGCTGTATCTGGAAGGCAAGCCCATCCCTGAGGATTTGATCCGGAAAGCGATTCGCACCGCTACCATTCATCACGGCTTCATCCCCGTGCTCTGTGGTTCTTCGCTGAAAAATAAGGGCGTGCAGTTGCTGATGGACGCTATTTTAGACTTTCTGCCCTCACCGTTGGATGTGGGCGCTTGCATCGGTTATTCGCCTCAGGACAAGACGGAGGTTCAGATTCCGCCCGATCCCAAAGCCGCATTTGTGGCTATGGCTTTCAAGGTTCAGATAGATAAGTATGTGGGCAAACTGGTCTACATCCGGGTGTATTCCGGCACGCTGAAAAAGGGTTCGCGCATCGTGAATCAGACCAATGGCAAAAAGGAGCGTGTAGCACGCGTCCTGCAGATGATGAGCAACCGCAAGAATGACCTCGATGAGCTGCATTGCGGAGACATTGCCGCATTGGTTGGAACCCGCTTTCTCAGCACCGGGGACACGATTACGGATGGCGATATCGATATCAGCCTCAGCAAGATGAACTTCCCGGATTCCGTGATCTCCATCGCCATCGAACCCAAAACCAAGGCGGACCAGGAAAACCTCGGCAATGCCTTGGAAAGGCTGGAAGAAGAAGACCCCACCTTCAAGGCGTATGTGGATAAAGATAGCGGACAGACGCTCATTTCCGGCATGGGAGAGCTGCATCTGGACATCATCGTGGATAGATTGAGACGCGAATTTGGGGTGTCTGCAAACGTCGGCACACCACAGGTTTCCTACAAAGAGACCATCTCCAAAACAGTGACCATGGAAGAGGTGTTCCAGCGCGAGATGGGCGGCAAAGGCAGCTACGCTCACGTGGTTTTCAGGGTGAGCCCCATCAGCGATGAAGACTTGGGCGAGGACGAGAAAAACCGCTTTACCAATAGTGTTTCGGTGGATAAGATACCGGCCGAATTTCATGCCGGCATCCGGGAAGCGGCTCTCAATGCGCTCAACGACGGGCCTCTGATCAGTGGCCATATGGAGCGCGTGCATGTGGAGCTAATTGATGGTGGATTCAACCCCGTGGATTCCAGTGAGTTAGCCTTCAAGATCGCCACCAGCTTGGCGGTGGGAGCAGCTTTGCGAGAAGCGAATCCGCTGATCATGGAACCGGTGATGATGCTCACGGTCTTGAGTCCGGAAGACTTTGTGGGGGATATAATTGCGGATATCAATGCCAAGCGCGGACGCATTGAGATTTTGAGGCAACCAAACGAATATCAGCAAGAGATCATTGCACAAGTGCCGCTGAGCGAGCTCTTTGGCTATGCGACGCGGGTGCGCTCCCTGAGCCAGGGACGCGCTGTCTACACACTGGAGTTCAATTCCTACGAGGTGACTCCAAACAGCATTCAAAAGGAAATTCTGAGACGCATTCGGGGTTATGTAGAATAATATACGGAGAAAGACTATGAACGGAAAAAACGATGCCAAGAGGCATAAGGTGACGGTTGATCTGATGGTCAACGAAGGTATTGCCAGCATTAAGGTTGACGGCATTCTCAATAGCGATAATGCTGAGCTTCTGCAGGAGAAGCTCAACGAGGTCTTGGCTTCTGGTGCCGAGATACTGGAGCTGGATTTCTTTGATTGTAGAGGGATTAGCAGCACCGGCATCGGTAAGATTTTGCTTGTTTTACAAGGATTTCATCGGCAGAGGGGGCGAGATCGAGGTCTCTCGGTGCTCGAACACCGTCTATGAGCTGTTTTCCATGCTCAAGATCAACCAGCTATTTACAGTCAATTTGGGATGAGTGAACCGGGCAAATCTTTCAGGATTCTGGTGATTGATGATAGCATCAGCATCGTCAAGAGCCTGCAGAAGATATTGGAATATCTTGGGCATCAAGTAGATACAGCTTATGGAGCCTATGAGGCGCTGCGCAAGGTGGCAAACAACAACTATGACCTGGCAATCAGTGATATTGAGATGCCGGGGATGAGCGGTCTGGAGTTTTTGCAAAAGATCAAGCAGCAGTCGGATTATGCCATGGACGTGGTCTTGATGACTGGATACTTGGAGCAGGATTACTATATCCAGGCTATTCGTTTGGGTGCTGCGGATTTTATCAGTAAACCAATAGAATGTCAGGAGTTGCAGGCTATGTTGGGGCGGATCGGGGAAAAACGCGACAGGGTGATGAGCCAAAGCCTGTTTTTCAAAAATCTGCATGGCTTCACCATGGAGTTTTATATTGATCCGGCACGCTTTATCAAGTCCAGTCTGGACAAGGCTTTTTCTTTCTTTTTTGAAAACAATCTGGGCTTTACCCACTGTGTTGCAAACGAGCTGCTTATCTGCATGGAAGAGATGGTCTTCAATGCCATCATCCATGGGGTGTTGCAGTTATCCGACGCGGAGCGTCAGCTCGACAGCGAGCAAATCCGCGCTTTGGCTTTGCAAAGGATAATTGAAGATCAAGATGCCCATCGCAACCGCGTGCTGCTTACCATGGAGGTAGATCAGGAGCAAGAACGGATCGTGATCAGCGTTGAAGACAGGGGTGAGGGCTTCGATTTCAAGGCTTGGCTGCGCCACTTGGAAAACGATCAGGGAGTGAACCTGGATCACCACGGGCGCGGGATCAATATGATCAAGCACTTCAGCGACAGCCTCAGCTTTGAGAAAAACGGCAGCAAAGTAAGCATCAGCAAGGCCTTGCAATGATGGAGTATTCTCTTAAAAGTTATTACCGAAGCTGCAGAGTGCGCACTTGGGAAGCCGGCATACCGGAATCTGCCTTGAGGCTGCTCTTTTGTGAGAAGCTGGGTTGTGGCTTGGCAGAACTGGCTATGTTGATGAGGGACAAGCAGCTGAGCCGTGAGTGGGTGAGGGAATTTGAAGAGCTTTTTAAGCGCCTGATTCAAGGCGAACCGGTGCAATACATCCTCGGCAAAGCCTGGTTTTGGGGCTTGACGCTGCAGGTGAGCCCGGATGTCTTGATTCCCAGGCCGGAGACGGAGCAGCTCCTGGAGCTGGCTCTGCGCTATTGTGCCGAAGAAGATACGGTCTTGGATTGCTGCACGGGCAGCGGAGCCATCGCTTTGGCGCTCAAAATCCAGAGGCCCGATGCTATCGTGCACGCCTCGGATATCAGTGCCGCTGCTTTGGAAGTAGCCAGGGCAAACGCCGCCGATCTGCAGCTCGAACTGGAATTTCACCTGTGTGATCTGTTTCCGGATAATGCAGTCAAATACGATCTCATCGTCAGCAATCCGCCCTATGTGAGCCAGGCTGAGTATGAGGTATTGGAAGCGGTGGTCAAGGATAACGAACCCGCATCGGCCCTGCTTTCCGGGGCTGAGGGCCTGGATCATATCCGGCGTATTTTGGAGCTGGCTCCCGCTCATTTGGCCGAGGAGGGAATCCTGTGTTTGGAACACGGGGAGCTGCAACAGGATAAGATCATCCAAGAAGCCACATCCAAGGGATGGGAACTCGAGTTTGCGGGGCAAGACCTGGCCCACAGGGATCGCTTTTTGGTGTTAAAATACAATCATCATCACGAGAGGTAATGATATGGATAGATTCATCATCGAAGAAAGCCGCAACTTGAGCGGCAACATCGAGGTAAGCGGAGCGAAAAATGCCATCCTTCCAGCCATGGCGGTGGCGCTGCTTGCTCCGGGGAAATCGCTGCTGACAAATGTGCCTAACCTCATTGATCTCAAGAGTATGGCACATCTTCTGAGAGTGTTGGGCGCCAGAGTGGATTACGACGTCGATAGCATGAGCATCGACAGCAGTGACCTCTGCTTCAACGAAGCACCCTATGAATTGGTGAGCAAGATGAGAGCCAGCGTTTATGTGCTGGGGCCGCTTTTGGCCAGGCTCAAAGAGGCGCGGGTCTCCTTTCCGGGCGGATGTGCCATCGGAACCAGACCGGTAGACCTGCATCTGAAAGCCATGGAAGCCCTGGGTGCAACGATAAACATCGATCAGGGCTACATCCACGCCAAGGCGGACGAGCTCAAAGGCGCTGACATCCATTTTGACAAATCCAGCGTGGGCGCCACCATTAATGCCCTCATGGCAGCTGTTTTGGCCAAGGGAACCACCAGGATGTTCAATGTTGCCAAAGAGCCGGAAGTGGATTCCACCGTGGATATGCTCAACAAAATGGGCGCCAAAATCACCGGAAGAGGCACCAAGACACTCACCATCGAAGGAGTGGAAGGCCTCTATCCTGTGAAAATGGAGATGATTCCAGATCGCATCGAAGCGGGAACCTTCATGATTGCAGGCGCTTTGAGCACCTCACCCATCACCGTGACAAACTGTGAGCCCGCTCATCTGGAAGCTCTGATGCAAAAGCTGCGCGAAGCCGGCTGCGAGCTGATCGTGGAAGGCAGTTCCGTGACTGTGGTGCCGCCCAAGACGATCAAACCCGTGGACATCGTTGCCGTGCCGCATCCCGGTTTCCCAACCGACCTGCAAGCGCAATTTACCGTATTGATGGCCCTTGCGGATGGAACCAGCCGCATCGAAGACACCATCTTCCCGGAACGCTTTATGCACGTGGCAGAACTCAACCGCTTGCAAGCAGATATCCGCATGGAAGGCAACGTGGCGGTTGTGAATGGCGTGAAAGAGCTGGGTGGAGCCGAAGTGATGGCTACAGACCTCCGCGCCAGTGCTGCCCTGGTTTTGGCGGGCTTGGTGGCCAAAGGAAAGACCACCGTATCCCGCATTTATCACATCGATAGAGGTTATGACAGGATAGAAGAAAAGCTGGGCGGTTTGGGTGCCAAAATCATCAGAGAAAACGCCTGATCTGGTTTTGGTGACCGGCGGGGCCGGCTTCATCGGCTCGCATCTCTGTGAAGCGCTCCTGCAGCAAGGGCGGCGCGTCCTGTGTGTGGATAACTTTTGCGATTTCTACGCGCCATCCGTCAAAGAGCAGAATATAGCAAGCTGCCTGCAGCATCCGGAGTTTGTCCTCGAGAGGGCGGATATACGTGATAAGGAAGCTATGGAGCGCATCTTTGAGCGCTATAATATCTCTGCCGTCATCCATCTGGCGGCCATGGCGGGTGTGCGCCCCTCGCTGCTATATCCCGAGCTGTATACCCAGGTCAACGTAATGGGAACCCTCAACCTGCTGGAACTGTGTAAGCAGCACAATATCAAGCACTTTGTTTTTGCTTCTTCTTCCAGCGTTTATGGCAATAATGCCAAGCTGCCTTTTGCCGAAGATGACCCCGTAAATGAGCCGATCAGCGTCTATGCCGCCACCAAAAAGGCAGGAGAATTGCTATGCTACACCTACCATCACCTCTATCAGATTTCGGTGGTGGCGCTGCGTTTCTTCACCGTCTATGGGCCCAGGCAGAGGCCGGACTTGGCGATACACAAGTTTGCCGCTTTGATGAGGGAAGGCAAGGAGCTGCCCGTCTTTGGAGATGAGGCCAGCAGCCGTGATTACACCTACATCCAGGATACCGTGCAAGGTGTTTTGAGGGCGCTGGAATATGTGAAAAAAGGCTGTGTCTATGAGGTGATCAACTTGGGAAACGACCGCAGCGTCACGCTCTCTGAGCTGATCTCGGCGCTGGAAGAGGTGAGCGGCATCAAGGCCAAGCTCATGCATCATGAAGATCAGGCGGGAGACGTGAGACACACCCGAGCCTGCGTCACAAAGGCTCATCAGTTGCTAAATTACAGGCCATCTTTTGATTTTAAGCAAGGACTGCTGCTTTTCTGGCAGTGGTTTACCAGAGGAGAATAAATGTTTTATCTGCCCACCAAAATCGTGTTTCAGACAGAGGCAGTGAAGGCTGCCGCTGAACAGATGCAAAGCTTTGGTAAAAAACCGCTTATCGTGACTGGAGCCAGGAGCGCCATCGCCTCCGGAGCCCAGCAGGATGTGACGGCTTTGTTTACGGACTATCAAGTTTATGACCAGATAAAGGAAAACCCCGAGCTGGGCTCCATCATGCGGGGTGCGGAAGTCCTGGAGGATAGCGGCTGTGACTTCGTGATCGGCATCGGGGGCGGAAGCCCTCTGGATGCGGCTAAGGCTATCTCCGTGGCTGCGGCGAATCGACTGAATATAGATCAGCTCTATTCCACTGAACTCTTCCAGAAAGCATATCCCGTCGTGGCTCTTACCACCACCTCGGGCACAGGCTCGGAAGTGACTCAGTATAGCGTTTTGAACGATGACAGGAGCGGTAAAAAGGCGGGCTGGGGCCATCCTCTGGCTTTTCCCGTATTGGCTGTAGTGGATCCGCGCTATACCTTGAGCCTGAGCAAGGAAGTGACCATGAACACCGCAATTGATGCGCTCAGCCACCTTTTGGAAGGCCTCTACAGCGCCAAGCGTGAGCCGCTCTGCTTCCCCATCATCCACAAAGGGATAAGCCTGATCATCAAAAACCTGCCGCTGGCGCTGAAGGATCCCTCAAATCTTGAGGCAAGATGCGCACTCTCACAGGCGTCCATCTACGGCGGCATGACCATCAGCCAAACCAGCACCAGCCTGCAACACTCCATCGGCTATCCACTCACCACCGAGTTTAACGTACCGCATGGCCTGGCAAATGGCATCGTGATGAAGCAGATCATGAAGCTGTATAAGCCCGCGGTGCATGGGCTTTTGGATGAGGCCTTCGGCTCTTTCCACTTCAGTATGGAAAGCTTCTTTGATTGGCTGGATGATCTGGGCCTCAAAGCGGACGTACAGATCACGGAAGAGTTTATCAATCAAAGAGTTCCCGAGGTGATGAGCAGTCGCAATATGTTCAACAATCCCCTGGAGGTGAGTGCGGAGCAGATTGCGGACATCTTTATGAGCCTGATGTAAAAAGCCGCTTCCTGGCATGAACAAAGGGCTCAAGTTCAATTTGAGTGGATGAAAAGTTCTACAAAAGTAGCAGGGCAGAATTTACTCCAGATTTCGAGGGCTTAAAAGGCTGATGAATAC
>JGI24499J29688_1014095_pt1 | contig 11728 bp, 10 predicted proteins | sample BioPla1RNA2_FD_29688 | JGI IMG/M metagenome (IMG submission 29688)
TGTTAACTAAATAAAGGCATAATAAATCATATTCAAATAACTTTCGTAAACACCCCCGATTTCGTAGGGATATACGAATGTTGTAAATCGGGTATATACGAATGTTGTATATTCATTGCGTAAATAACACGTTGGTGGCAAGTGTAAAAGACGACACAAAAACAAATATTATGGGACATAGAACATACATATCATTTAAGACAGAAGACGAAGCATATAAAAATTATATTCAAGACAACTTGGATATAGATATGATTGACAATTCACTTAATGACGCAATTGTCTCTGACGACCTTGAGTATATAATGAGAGTCATCAGAGAAGAATATTTATCTGATTCAACTGTGACAATTTTCTTAATTGGTGAAAGAAGTAATGAAAATTTAGGCGCATATGAGCAACGTTATATAAAAAGAGAACTTCAAGCCTCATTATACCACGGACAAGGAAATACGCAAAATGGAATTTTGGGTATTGTATTACCAAGTATGTATTCGAGAGTTTATGGTGGTTCAGGGATTTGTCAGACTTGCGGGAATTCACATACATATGTTAACATAACAGATTCAACATCAATAAAAGAGTTTAGTTACAATTATTACATACCTAATAACAAATGTTCTTGGTCTGAAGATGATAGATTTTGTGTCTTAGTAAAATGGGATGACTTTATTCAAGAGCCAGAAAAGTATATTGACCAAGCTTTTGAAAAAAGAAGTCATCCAATCTCTGAAAAAACTAAAGTAAGACCATAATGAAGTTTGACGATAAAGACTTACCCGGATTATTTCAATCAGCCGACACAGCTTCGATTAAGGAGCAGAAAAAGTTCTTTAACGGAATTTTTTGGTATTTGACATTACTAATTATTGCAGCTCTTTTTGCCTTTTTTGCTGACGATTATCCCAACCCAATCTTTAAAATAATATCTACTGTTCTGTTCTTGTTGACTTTATTTATAATGATTTGGCTTCGTGTTAGTAGGCCTGATGATATTTGGTATAACGGAAGAGCGGTTGCAGAATCTGTCAAAACACGCTCTTGGCGTTGGATGATGAGAGCAGAGCCATATATGGACTGTGACAATATTGAAATTGTCAGAAAGCATTTCGTAAATGACTTAAAAACCATTCTTAAGCAAAATGAGAGTTTAATCGGGAAATTGGAAATTTCTGCAAGTATAGAAGAACCTATTTCAGAAAAAATGATTGAAATCAGAAAGTTAAACCTATCAGACAGATTCAATTTTTACCGACAAGATAGAATTACTAACCAGGCCATTTGGTACACTAACAAGTCAAAATTCAATAAGAAAAGAGCGGAAATGTGGTTTTGGACGACTGTATCGCTCCACGCATTAGCGATACTTCTGCTATTGTATAACATTTATGACCCTAAAGCAAAACTTCCAATTGAAGTAATAGCTGTTGCAGCATCATCAGTATTAACTTGGTTACAATCAAAAAAACATAATGAATTATCGTCTTCATATTCCTTGACAGCACACGAAATAATTTTAATCAAATCAGAGATAAATAGAATAGAAACCGAAGAAGACTTATCAGAATATATAATGAATTGTGAGAATGCATTTTCAAGAGAACATACACAATGGTTTGCAAGAAAGAACGAATAGACAGAACACCAGCCACCAACAGGCGTTTGGCTCAATGGCGGGTGACGTGGTTAATTGAACATTCTACCTCGCATCAACTTTTGTGGTGTATTGACAGTTTTGTGCTCCGAAATCCGCCACTGCGCCAAGCGCCAAAACGTTAGCCACCATTTTGACGAAATGAGAAAATTTCAGAAAATATTGCAAGGATTAAAACATAAAAGCCCAATTCCATTGCTTTTGGAGCATGGTTATACTCCTTCAACAATTAAAACTGAAATAATTGAAACCTTCAAACCTTATTTTAAAAACCAGATAAATCTTGAAAAATACTCCATTAATTACCTTGTCTCTGACTGGATAAACCTTTTAAGAATATCAATTGAATATCCCGGGATTGAAAATGAATTAGAATTAGTATTAAACTGCTATAATCAAGCCAAATCTGTGAATTATGAAAAGACAATGGAAGTTCTCTCAAAGATGACTCCTATTCATATGGAAGCAGGAAATAAGTATTGGAGTTTTGTAAATCTTGAAGTCGATAAAAAAGATTTAGAAATTTATGAATTCGCCCAAACCACAATGAAAGACATATCAAACATAATTGAGGGGATTTCAAAATCGGCTTACATTGAAAACGTTCTTATCAATAAGATTATGAGAAACAAATCAATAGATATTGATAAAACAAATTCTTTAAAACTTGGTAACATAATCCAAGATTTGATTGACAATTCTGATTACAGTTCAATCTTTATAGTTCCAAAGGAAAATTTAAAACTATCTGATTGGAGAAACATCGGTGCTCACCAAACATATTCAATTGTAAATAACACGATTCGTTGTGAATCAGGTGATGAACCAAGAAAAGTAATCTTTGACCTTGAAAAGAACGAACTTTATGAAAGATTAAAGTATTGCATGCGCACGACTGAAATATTAAATATGGCACATAAAATATTTGGATTTGATAATCTTCCAGAAATCAGTAAAAGAATTTCAAAAGACAAATCAAATGCAAGACCTGAAATTGGCTTTTTAATGTTTTCTTCAGCCTTAATGAGTCAAGGTTTTGAAATTCAAAATATAAACTACAATTCAGAAAAAGCCACATTGGAATTAATTGACATGACTCGGGGAAATCCAAGAGATAGAGGAATACATTCTTCGCAACTATTAAATCAACTTTGGATACTTACCGAAAGCAAATTTTTAGAAATACATTACTTCAAAAATGACGGAGAATTATATTTAACATCTAGTATAAAAAGTGAAATTTTTGAAGAACTTGTAAAAGATGACACTAAAGGAATCAGCTATTTCGCTGATAATGTGAAATTTAAAATAAAAAACGGTGGCTAACAAATTGTATATGGCAGGCGGGGGGGGTGCGGTCTTTCAAGCAAGACCTTTTACCCACTTTCCTGCGGGTCTGACTCGATTTCTCTTTGAAATCCCGCCCGACCACATACAAGTGACCGTTAGGCAACATGCTAAAAGACACCTGAACAACAATGAAAAATAAGTTTTAAAAAGAGATTATGAGTAACATAACACAAAACATAAAATCTTATAAAGTTGTATATCCTCAGATATATTCCTACACTCTTCCTGAACTAAAGCCAAATGAAGGTTCACAAAAAATAGGATATACTGAGCATAAAGATGTGCACAATAGAATATTACAGCAAGTAAAAACAGCTGCTATTAGATTAAAATATGAATTGTTATGGAGTGCACCTGCTTTTTTTAAGGACAGTGATGAGTCTTTTATTGACAAAGTATTCCACAGATTTCTTGAAAAGAAAGGCATTGAAAGAAAATGGGAACTAGGGCAAGAATGGTTCTACTTTAATGGAGAACCGCTCAAGTCAAAAGATTTATTTGATTTATTCCGTAAAGAAAAGTTTTCAGCTTTACAAAACGATAACGGTAAAATTGATTACACCTTGCGTTTTGAACAAAATGAAGCTGTTGAAAAAGCTATTGACTATTTCCAGAAAACCGAAAAAGGAGAATTTCTTTGGAATGCCAAGCCTCGATTTGGTAAAACCCTTGCAAGTTATGACTTAGCAAAACGACTAGGGGCTAACAAAGTGCTTATTGTAACCAACAGACCTGCCATCGCCAACTCTTGGTTTGATGATTTTGAAATGTTTGTTGACGGATATAATTTTATTTCAGAAACCTCTTCTTTAAAAAATAGAGCCACTCTCACAAGAGAGCAGCATATTGCGACAAGACCTATCAAACCACTTATTACATTTCTTTCTTTGCAAGACCTCAAAGGCTCTAAATACTTTGGAGGGAATTACAATAAATTACGCTGGGTGGCTGATTTGGAATGGGACTTATTGATTATTGATGAAGCCCATGAAGGAGTTGATACAGGAAGAACAGATGTTGCTTTTGATGTTATTAAACGTAAACACACCCTTCATCTATCGGGAACTCCGTTCAAAGCATTAGCTAATGAGAAATTTCCCAAAGAAGCCATTTATAACTGGACTTACTTAGATGAGCAAAAAATAAAACAGATAGAGCTTGAAGAAGGAGAAACAGGAGAACATACTGATTTACCCGACCTAAAACTGTTTACTTATCGTATTTCACAAATGATTACAGATGAAGTAAATGAGGGGATTGAAATTGACAATGAAACAAGAGATTATGCTTTTGATTTGAATGAGTTTTTCCGTACCAATAAAAGCAGGAAATTTATTCATGAAAAGGAAGTAATAGAGTTTTTAAGAAACCTAACCACCAATAAGAAATATCCTTTTTCTACTCCCGAATTAAGAAAAGAGTTGAAACATACTTTTTGGTATGTGGGAAATCGTGTGGATTCTGTAAAAGCATTGGCAAGCCTGTTAAAGAAAGATCCGGTTTTTGAGAATTATGAAATCATTGTTGCTGCAGGCGATGGAATGAGCTTTGAAGAAGAGCAAGATGATTTTAGAAATAATGAAAAATCTTACGAGAGGGTAAAAAAAGCAATAGCTGAAAATGATAAAACCATCACACTTTCTTGCGGACAATTAACCACTGGGGTTACTGTTAAAGAGTGGACAGCCGTTTTGATGCTTACCGATATTAAATCGCCTTCGCTGTATATGCAAGCGGCTTTTCGAGCTCAAAATCCTTTTAAGGAGTTTAGAAATGGCGAATTGTACTTTAAAAAATCTGCCTACCTTTTTGATTTTGCTCCTACTCGTGTATTGGAAATTTATGACCAGTTTGCTAATGGCTTAAATCCAAAAGCAGTAAAAGGTGAAATTACCGAAAAGGACAGAGAAGAAAACATCAAAGAACTTCTGAACTTCTTTCCTGTAATCTCGGAAGATGTAAATGGGGAAATGATTGAACTAGATGCCAATAAGGTGCTAACATTCCCGAATGCGTTGGCTGCTACAGAGATTGTGCAAGCTCGTTTTATGACCAATCTTCTGTTTAATGACAGCCTAAAAGGTGTATTCAATTTCCCTAAGGAAGTAGAGGACATCTTAGATAAAATGCAAGTAGAAAAAAACAAGCGTGTTCAGAGATCAACAAACACACTTGATTTAGACGATGCCAAAGCTGTAAACAACAACAAAACAAAAGAAATCAATCAAAACACGGAAATTATTCTTGGGGAAAAAATATTCAAAACAAATACCGAAAGAGTTGTTGATAATTTATTGGAATTGAATGCCGAACAAATTCAAGCTGATGAATTAGTTGAAAAAGTGTCAGAGGTTGCCGAGCCACTGATTGCAAAGTATAAAGAAGTTTATAAAGCAACCCAAGCCGAGACCAAGGAGGTAACCAAACAAATAGAAGAAAAAGTAAAAGCTCTTGCCGAAGAATTTAATAATGCCGAAGTAAAGGATAGCGAGGCTCTGAAACAAAGACTGATTGATACCATTGAGTTGGATTTTGTTACGAATAAAGTCACACAAAAAGAAGATGAAAAGGTAGAAAAGGTTCAGAAAACCAAAGAAGATGAAATAAGAGATAGATTGCGTTCTTTTACACGCACCATCCCAATGTTCATCATGGCTAATGACTCGAAAGAGGAAATTACCATTGATAATTTTGATTTAGAGATTGACGACAATGATTTCCTTGAACTCACTAGTATAACCAAAGAAGAATTTCATAAACTGCGTGATGGTTTTGATTATGAGGAAGATGGCGAACGGAAAAGGTTTCAAGGCGTATTTAACAAATATAGATTCAATGCGTCTATTGCCGAATTTAGGCTAAAGAAAGACCAATTTGCTAACTATTTTACGGCAGAAGAAGATATTTTTGAGTTGATACCCAACCAAAAAACCAATCAAATTTTTACTCCGAGAAATGTAGTAAAAATGATGATTGACCAATTAGAGGAGCATGACCCTACTTTGTTTACGAGAACGGATAGCACCTTTATCGACTTGTACATGAAATCGGGTATGTACATCACAGAGATTGTGAAAAAACTCTTTTACAACACTCGAAAACACTACCAAAGTGATGAAGATTGTTTGAAACATATTCTGGAGAACCAAGTCTATGGACTTGCTCCAACACCAATATTACAAGGCATTACGCAATCTTATATTTTTGGTTTTGATATCGAAAATTCGATTTCTCGCAATAACTTTGTACAACACGACATTACACCAGAAGCCAAAGAAGGCAAAGCAAAAGAAAAATTACAAGAACTTTTTAATTTAAAAGAAAATATGAAATTTGATGCCGTAGTGGGAAATCCGCCTTATCAAATTAGTGATGGTGGAGGTACTGGCGATAGTGCTAAGCCAATTTATCACTTGTTTATTCAACAAGCTATTGAAATTAAACCCAAATATATTTCAATGATTACACCCTCTAGATGGATGAAAGGAGGTAAAGGACTTGACAGTTTCCGTATAGAGATGATTAACGATAAAAGGATTAAATCCCTATTCGATTATGAGGATGCAAAAGAATGTTTTAGTGGTTTAAATATTGATGGAGGTGTATGTTATTTTCTGTGGGATCACTCGAATAATGAAGAAGCAATCATTTCTTATAAACCTCGTGGATTAGACGCTATTAGTTCAAAGAGATTTCTTAAAAACAACTTTTCTGATAAAGTAATAAGGGATTTTAGGCAAATTTCAATTATTGAAAAAGTAAATAAAAAGAATGAAGATAAGTTTAACAAAATTGTTTCTTCAAGAAAGCCATACGGTGTGGCAACAGATTTGTTTAATTCCCCACAAAAATATGGTTATGACCAAATACCAGATAAGCCTTTCAAAAACTCATACAAAATATATGGAGTTAGAGGGAAAAAAGGAGGAGCGAAAAGAATTATTGGATACATAAGTTCAAATAGAATTATTTCAGATGAAAGTATCCAAAAATATAAGTTATTTCAATCATACGCATACTCAACAACATCTACAGTTCCCCCTGAAATGATTTTAGGATTACCTAATGAAGTTTGTACCGAAACATTTTTAATGATTGGTCCATTTGTAAATAAAACCGAAGCGGAAAATTGTTTATTATATACAAAAACAAGATTTTACAGAGCTCTGTTATTTTTTAATAGAATTCAGAAAAACTTATCTCAATCAACATTTTCTTTAATTCCACTCCAAGACTTCACGGAAAGCTCAGACATAGATTGGTCTTTATCAGTACCAGACATAGACCAACAATTAAATAAAAAATACGGTTTTACAAAAGAGGAAATCGATTTTATAGAACGAATGATTAAACCAATGGAATAAGGTTAATAATTGATGAAACAAGAAATTGATACACCGAACATCGACATCCGTGAAGATTATCTTTTAAAAAAAGATGATCTGCTAGATATTCTTTTGCAAGATAAAACCACTGGTAAAAATATTTTATGGGCTACAGACTCTTATGAACAGAAAGGTAAGAAGTATGCTCCACTTGCCTCTATAACCTCAGATTTGGTAACAGGTAAAAATAGTAAATTAATACAACCACGTGCCGTAAAAAGCAAGGAAGAGCAACTTTTAAGAACCCGCGATAAAGCAGAGGTATTCACACCACTTAGTATTGTTAAACAAATGAATGAAGCTTGTGATAACAAACGTGTTACAAAAAGCAACTGGCAAGAATATGTTTCATTGCTAAAACTAGAAATCACTTGTGGCGAAGCTCCTTTTATTGTATCTCGTTATGACCCCGTTTCTGATAAGCAAGAATTACTGCCACTAAAAAAACGAGTGGGATTTTTAGATAAAAAATTAAGTTTCGTTTCAAAATACTGCAACACTCAAGATGAATGGATAAAATGGGCAAAAATTGCCTTTCAAAGTTCATACGGTTATGAATGGCAAGGAGATAGTTTACTAATAGCTCGTGAAAATCTCCTTTATACGTTTATTGATTATTACAAAGATAAATTTAAAAAAAACCCGAGTTTAGAGCATCAAAAGGAGATTGCAGAAATTATCGTTTGGAACATCTTTCAAATGGATGGTTTAAAATATGTGATACCATTGAGTTGTAAAACAGAGACAATAACTATCAAAGGCGAAGTAACTTTATTCGGCAAAGAAGATGACCGTATAGTAGAAAAACCATGTGCCGGATGCGAGAACAAGACAGCGAAAAATCATAATGGGACTTATGTGAAAATCATGAACTGGAAAGAAGACAAAATCATAAGGTTTGTAGATATTGTAAATTAAGATATCTATGCAAAGCGGATATATACATTTGACAGAATACCAAAGTGGTCAACTACTAAACACACATGAAAAGAAGCACGATTGCCTAACAGCGGTTTTGCAAAAGTGGCGGTTCAGTGCTTCGTATGACAGTGAAGTGGTTAATCAAAACTTAGTGCTTCGATTGAAGTTTAGTGGTGAAAATCGCCACCTTCGCAAAGCCGCAAACCGTTAGCGGTCATTGTGGGACAGCGCAGTGGTTAATGACAGAATACGATAGAAATGTAATAGTTAAAAAATAAAATAAATGTAATATGAAAAACTTAGTATTCTTATGTGGTTTTATTGCCACTATGGCTTTTTTTACATCCTGCGAAAATGATGATTTTGATAAAACGTCAATGCAAATGACACTTACATTGCAAGACGCAGGAGCTGTATGGATGAGTTTATCTGGTTCGGGTTTAGTAACGGTTGACTTTGGTGATGGAACGCCAACAGCTACATATATGCTTGGAAGTATGTCAACTGTTATTACATATTCTTATTCTAATGCCGCTTCACGCACCATCACCATTACAGGAGACAATATTTTAATTTTGAATTGTAACTCCAATAATTTAACGAGTTTGGATGTCAGTAAGAATACAATGTTGACACAGTTGTGGTGTGACCAAAATAAATTGACAACTTTGGATGTCAGTAAAAATACGATGTTGACAGTATTAGATTGCCGATACAATCAAATAACGAGCTTGAATGTCAGTAAAAATACTGTCTTGTCTCAATTGTATTGCGGTGCCAATCAATTAACAAGTTTAGATGTGAGCGAAAATAGAATGCTGGCTCGCTTATATTGTTACTCCAATCAATTAACGAGTTTAGATGTCAGTAAGAACACGATATTGTCATACTTGTGGTGTTCCAATAATCAATTGTCAACAACAGCATTAAATGATATTTTTAAAGCACTTCCATCTTATCCGCAAGCAAATTTTGCAGGTTTAATGATCGGTGATAATCCCGGCTCGGAAACCTGTGACCGAGACATTGTGTTGAATAAAGGATGGCGATTTGATGATAGATAATACTGAAAGATAAAATTGAAGATGTTTATAAAAGAAAACTTATATAACGCACAAAAACAACGACCCGCTAACATGCGGTATAGCCAATAAGGGTTTCAGTGGTATGCGAAAGGTCATCACCCGCTTCAAGCTTATTGTAACTTGATAGGTGAATCACCCGTAGTCCCTTACTGACCATACCGCTGACCGTTGTGGCGCATTAAAAAAGACTGCACAAAATGAAAGAGAGTTTACCTAATAAAACAGATAGCATATTTAAGGATGAAGTAAATCCTGACTATGGGGCGTGGCTTAAAAATCCTGCAAACAAGTTTTTTCTATATTCCGAGGGATATAAAGAAGCAGGTAAAAAACTATGGGAATTCTGCATAAAAAATAGGTTTTATGCAAATACATTAATTTATCCTTTGGTGTTTAATTATCGCCAATTTCTCGAATTGAGACTGAAAGAGTTGATTATTATGGGGTATAAGTACCTTGATACAGAAAAGGATTTCTCAGACGAGCATAGTTTGATAAGACTCTGGAATACATACAGAAATGAAATATTACCACAAATAGAGCAGATTGAAAAAGATATTTTGGATAATGTTGAAAGGATTATTAGCCAATTTAATTCAGAAGACCCTCAATCAATGACTTTTCGATACCCAGTAACACGAGGTCCGAACAGAAAAGACAGTTTAAACCGAGAAACAATTGATTTAAATAATTTTAAAAATGTAATTGACAAACTTATTTACTTTTTTGATTGGCAGTGGGATATGATTTCACAATTCGAAGACATGAAGGCTGAAATGATTGCGGATATGTATCGACAATATTGGCATTAAAAATATAGGATTTTATATATGGCAAACTACAAGATTAATAGCAATAAGTTAGAATTGATTAAGGAAAATCCGTTCAAATTAGAAAAGGAAATACAAACATTGACCGAAAAGAATTTAAAACTCATATTCGGACTTGACTTTGTAAAATCAGAATTTTCCTTGAACAATTTCCGAATTGACACCTTAGCTTTTGACCATGACGCATCTGCTTTTGTGATAATTGAGTACAAACGGGATAAGAACTTTAGCGTAATTGACCAAGGATATGCCTATTTGTCACTAATGCTGAATAATAAAGCGGATTTCATTTTGGAATATAACGAATGCGGACAATCAGTTTTAAAAAGGAATGACGTTGATTGGTCTCAATCCAAAGTAATTTTTGTTTCTCCATCATTTACAACTTATCAAAGAGAAGCGATTAATTTCAAAGATTTACCGATTGAATTATGGGAAGTTAAACGTTACGACAATGAAACTATAAATTATAGCCAAATTCAAACAAGTGGAGCACAAGAAAGCGTAAAGACAATTTCCCGAGACGATGATATTGTAGAAGCTGTAAATAAGGAGATTAAGGTTTATACGGAGAAAGAACATTTAGAAGTTGCATCTCCTGAGATTTTGGAACTGTACGAGACAATTAAAAATGCAATTACAAATCTTGACGGAATTGAATTAAAACCGACAAAAAAATATATCGCATTTGTAAGCGGTTCAAATATTGCAGACATTCACGTTCAGAAAAAAGCTTTGAAAATGTGGATAAATATGTTTAAGGGTGAACTTGACGACCCCAAAGAATTAGCAAGAGATGTTGCAAATATTGGACATTGGGGAAACGGAGATTACGAATTGCAAATTAGAGATGATGAAAATATTGAATATATTATGTCATTGATAAAACAGTCATATAAAAGGAATAAAAAATAACGACGCCACAACATCGTATATAAAACATTTGGCAGTCAGTAGGTTGTCGGGCGTTTCAGCTCGTATCAAAAGTAGTTGTAACTTGATAGGAATGTGCTTCGAAATGCCAAACGTTTCATATACGTAACCGTTAACAGTCATGCTAAAAGACCACTCCACAACCAAGAACAGGAACAAAAAATTCAATAGATGAAGGAAAAGATTGAAGACATAGAAAAAGGTATTAAACGACACAGAGACTTGTAAATTTCTATGAGGTCGACAAATAATTTCCTCCCTTTTTTGCTTTCATCTGTATCAATTTTTCATTTCATTTATCCTACTGGTTTTAGTTCAATATAAATTGTATCTCCTTCTATCCAATCTTCAATGGAAGACCCATTGTTATTTTCCTTTTCCTCTTCTTCATACTCATATACCATAGTATCAACAGGTTCGCATGAAGTTAAAATAAATAGTAAAGTAGCTATTAAGGAAAATGAGAATACTTTTAAGGTCATAATCTTTTAATTTTTTTCAGGTATATCCATTTCTGGATATTGTTTAACATTTTACAAATTTAAACATTTTCCCTTAATTGTCAATTTA
>JGI24499J29688_1002298_pt1 | contig 11691 bp, 10 predicted proteins | sample BioPla1RNA2_FD_29688 | JGI IMG/M metagenome (IMG submission 29688)
GTGCTCTTGCTGGCTGCAACAACTTGGAAGCTGTTTACGAGAAGAGCCATACCGATATCATCAAAGAAATGGCCAAGAACAATGTTTTCATGGTTGGTACCGGCTGTGTGATGCAGGCTGCTGGTAAGCATGGCTTGCTGACCTATGAAGCTGTAGAAGAGTATGCTGGACCTGGCCTGAAAGCATTCCTCGACAGACTGTATGAAGCCAACAAGGATAAGCTACCGGACAAACTGCCATTAACCTTCCATATGGGTTCCTGTGTTGATAACAGCCGCATCTTCAACCTCTGGACAGCTATGGCTGACGAATACGGTGTAGACGTTCCGAAGGTACCGTTTGTTGCCACTGCTCCTGAAGGTATGAGTGAGAAGGCTGTTGCTATCGGTACCTGGGTGATCGCCAGCGGTATTCCCTGCCATGTGGGTGCTATGCCTCCGTTGGAGGGCAGCAACTTGGTGTGGAGTGTTGTTACTTGCATCGCCCATGACGTCTTTGGCGGCAACTTCATTCTGGAGACAGATCCTCAGGTAGCGGCTCAGAAGCTGATAGAAGCTGTTAAGTACCGCGCCTGGAAGTTGAGGATCCACCAGAAGGCTGCTGAAGAATACGGAACCGATCTTTGCCAGGCATTTTAGGAGAACCTAGAGGAAAGGGGGATAAAATATGTCGACAGCATGGAAAGTAGATAGAGAAGCTTTTGAAGAGATTTACGAAGGTTCCATAGAACCGGGTAAAGAGCCGAAAAAATTATTTCGGCAGGCATTAGAGGGAACCATTGTTGCCCTCAGTTACGCTGAAATCCTGCTCAACAAGGCGATCAAGGATTATGGTGAAGATCACCCTGTTGGGTATGGTGGTGAAACAGCTTACTTCATTCCGGCAATCAGGGCTCTCAGCGGGCCAGAAATTACTAAATTAGGTGAGTTTGTACCCGTTCTGAACAAGATGAGGGATCTAGTACGTTCGGAGCTTACTCTGGAGAATGCACTCCAGTGGGGCGAGTCAACTATTCATGCCGCAGAAATCATCGAAGCAGTTAGATATGCTACCGGTGGCCATGAAATGATGCCTAAGCCATGGACTGGCTTTATTCCTGACACTTATGTCCGGCAATGGGGTATCAAGCACGTTGACTGGACAATTCCCGGTGAGGTTGTTATCGTAGGACGGTTCCGCACCTCCGAAGACGCCATCCGGATTGTCAATGAATTGGTACAAAAGGGCTTTATGCTCTTCCTGGTTGATGAAGTTATTGAGCAGTTAATGGAGCAAGGCTATAAGTTTGATATTGATGCTTGGCCTGTCTATCCGTTGGGTAACTTTACACAGGTCATTCACGCGGTTAACTACGCCCTGCGTGCATCATCAATCTTCCCCGGTATCCCGGCGGGAGACAAATTCAATCACAGGAACTACCAGCGTGACCGTATCCTCGTTTACGTGATGGCCCTGGGCGAGCGGGATATCGTCAAGGTGGCAGCCTGCTTTGCTGCTATCTACCTTGGCTTCCCAGTCCTGGTAGACCAGCCGCTGGAAGAGGATGAAATCTGGAAAGACTGGTACTTCTATGTAGATGACTACGATGAAATGATGCAGGAAGGCATCGAGGTACGCGGGATCAAGATTACCGCTATCGAAATCGATGTTCCCATTGCACACGGCCCTGCCTTTGAAGGTGAGGCTATTCGTAGGGCAGAGATGTTTGTGGAATTTGGCGGTGGCCGTTCTACAGCTTGTGAGCTAGTAAAGATGGTCGATCAAGATGAAATTACAGATGGCAAGATAGAGATCATAGGACCTGACCTAGATGAGATGGAAGAAGGCAAAGCCCATCCTATGGGCATTGTCATCAAGGTCTATGGACGTAAGTTCCAGTCTGACTTTGAGCCAGTCTTGGAGCGCCGGATCCACTACTTCATGAACTACGGTGAGGGTGTCTGGCATATGGGCCAGAGGGACCAGAACTGGATGCGTATCAGCAAAGGCGCAAAAGAAGCAGGCTTAACACTCTATGACGTGGGTCAGATTCTATTTGCCTACTTTAAGAAAGAATACGCAGCAATTGTGGATAGACTGGAAGTAAACCTGATCACAGATGAGGCTGAAGTAGATAAGGTCCTTGAAGAGGCAAACGCGAAGTATAAAACACGTGATGACAGACTTGCTACGCTGCGTGATGATGCAGTTGAGGAATTCTACACCTGCACCCTCTGCCAGTCCTTTGCCCCGACTCACATCTGCTTTGTTTCACCTGAGCGGACAGGACTTTGTGGAGCGGTAAGCTGGCTTGATGCTAAGGCCACCTTTGAGATTGATCCAACCGGTGTTTGCCAGCCAATTGATATCACTGAAAAGAACCTGATCGACCCGGTTCTCGGCGAATGGTCCTCAATCAATGAGGAAGCCGCTGCCAGGACTCAGGGTAAAACTACTGAGGTCTGTATGTACACCATGATGGACCGCCCGATGACCACGTGCGGCTGCTGTGAGTGTATTCTCGCCTTGGTTCCCGAGTGCAACGGCTTTATGGTTACCACCCGTGAGCATAAGGGAATGACCCCGGTAGGTATGACATTCTCCACATTGGCTGGAATGGTTGGTGGCGGTAACCAGACCCCGGGCTTCCTGGGACTCGGTCGCCTCTACCTGGTGAGCAAGAAGTTCCTGCCTGCGGATGGTGGATTAGGTAGAGTTATCTGGCTACCGAAGGAACTCAAGGATGAACTGACTGACCAGTTGAATGAGCGAGGTAAGGAAGAAGGATTCGGAGACAACTTCGCAGATATGATTGCAGATGAAACCGTTGGTGAAACACCGGATGAAATAATGCCATTCCTTGAGGAAAAGGGACATCCAGCTCTCAAGATGGATCCCTTGATGTAATGTAAAGACACCAGGTTTTGGGGCCGCCTTATTTAGACTGGCGGCCTCAAATCCGGTTTCTTTAAAAAAGGAGAAAACAATAGAAAGGAGAAGTGACAATGGGTTTAACAGGACTAGCTATTTTTAAGCTGCTACCAAAGACAAACTGCAAAGAGTGTGGTGTGCCCACATGCATGGCTTTCGCTATGGCTTTGGCATCAGGAAAAGCAACCTTGGAGCAGTGCCCCTATGTATCTGATGAAGCCAAGGAAGCCCTGGAGTCAGCAACTGCTCCACCGATCAAGCTTGTTAAAGCGGGGGCGGGGGACAATGTGCTGGAGTTGGGTGATGAGCAGGTTATGTTCCGTCATGACAAGACCTTCTATCATCCCACAGGAGTTTTTATTGAGGTAGCAGACAATGCTGATGTAGCAGCAAAAGTCGACGAAATTAATGGATTGGTTTTTGAGCGTGTTGGCCAGAAGTATGAGGTTGATGGTGTTGCTGTTGTCAATGCATCAGGAAATGCGGATACCTTCAAGGATGCAGTGGCTACCGCAGCAGGAAAAACCGATAAGGTTTTACTCCTGGTAAGTGAGGACGCCGCGGCGATGGAGGCTGCTGCAGCTGGATTAGAGGAAAGAAAGCCGATCCTTTACGCTGCAAATGCTGACAACTACGAAAAAATGGTGGAAATCGCCAAGAAGATCGGTGCACCGCTGGTAGTTAAGGGCAAAAACCTTGAAGATGTTGCTGACCTTGCAGGTAAGGTGGGCTACAAAGAATTGATCCTTGATTCTGGTGAGCGCGAAACCTCGAAGGTTATTGCTGACCTGACTCAGATTCGTCGTCAGGCTATTAAGAAGCGCTTCCGTCCCTTCGGGTATCCTACAATTGCATTTACAACAGAAGAGGACCCCTATATGGAAGCCCTGCAGGCACAGGCATATGTTTCTAAATATGCCAGCATCGTAGTGTTGAAGACCACAGAACTGGCAAGTTTGCTTACGTTATTCAGCTGGAGAAGCAACCTTTACACTGATCCGCAGAAGCCGATTGCAGTAGAGCCCGGCATTTATGCTATTGGTGAAGTTACACCAGATTCCCCGGTCTACATTACAACCAACTTCTCATTAACATTCTACACCGTTCAGACTGAGGTTGAAGGCAACTAGGCTTCCGAGCTATTTAATTGCTTATGAAACAGAGGGACTATCAGTTCTAACGGCGTGGGCCGGTGGAAGTTTCATCGGTGAGAATATTGGTCCCTGGCTGAAAGATTCCGAGATTAATGAAAAGGTCAACCATAAACAGTTGATCATACCTGGTGGTGTAGCAGCTATCAAGGGTAAGATCGAAGAACTTTCCGGTTGGGAAGTTACTGTTGGACCGCGTGAAGCAAACGGGATTAGTTCCTTTGCTAAGCTTAAGTTAGGTGCATAAATAAGTAACAGGTGGCCCGGTGACACTTTTAATAGATAAGAAAGGGTGTCTATAAATGGCAAAACACATAGCAATGGCAGGAAAGGGTGGAACAGGGAAGACCACCATGGCAGCACTATTAATTAAGTACCTGGTTGAACAGAAGAAAGGTGCAGTCTTAGCAGTTGATGCGGATCCCAACGCCAATCTCAACGAGGCATTAGGATATGAGATATCGAATACCATATCATCAATCCTTGTTGATATCAAAAAAGGCGATGTTCCTACTGGAATGCCAAAGGAAACGTACCTACAATTCGAGCTACACCGAGCCCTTATTGAAACAGCGTATATTGATCTATTGGTAATGGGAGGGCCACAAGGGCCAGGATGTTACTGTTTTCCGACCGATATATTGAAGCGACATTTAACGAACTTGGACAGGAGTTACGACTACATGGTAGTCGATAACGAAGCGGGGATGGAACATATCAGCCGCAAAACAATTGAAGATGTTGATATTATGCTAGTGGTTTCCGATGCCACAGTAAAGGGTGTGCGTACTGCAGGAAGAATTTATGAGCTTACCAGGTCTTTAAATATTAAGGCCGGAGACGCATACCTAATTATCACAAAAACATCTGATCCAGCGCCCCTTCAGAGTGAGATCGAGGCTACCGGGCTCAGACTGCTCGGTGCCGTACCTAATGATTCAATGATTTTAGACTACGATTTGAAGGGCAAACCAATGTTGGAACTACCTGCTGATAGCCCTGCAGTTCAAGCGACGCGTGAAATGTTTGGTAAACTACCACTTTAGTTAAGAAAGGAGAGTAAACTATGCCGGTACAAATTCTGAAAGAAAAATTTACAGGCACAGTCCAGGAAGTAGTGCTCGGCGCAACAAAGGAAGAAGGCGGAACAAGATCGAACACCGTGAAATTAGGCGGCAGCTCTACACTACCTTTTCTCCAGTATGAAGGCGATATTCCGAACCGTCCTGTTATTGCTTTAGAAGTTTTGGATATTAAACCTGATTGGGGCGAAGCATTTGAACCCTATTACGGTGATGTTTGGAGTGACCCGGCTGCTTGGGCAAAGAAAACCGAGGAACTGGGAGCGGATGTCATATACCTGAAGCTAGCAGGTGCAGATCCTGAGTTAGAAAATTCAAAATCTGCGGATGAATGTGCAAAAATAGTCAAGGCTGTCTTAGAAAACACCAGCAAACCCTTGATGGTGGAGGGCCCCGGACATCCGGAGAAAGACAACGATGTCCTCCAGGCTGTGGGAGAAGCTGCAGCAGGGGAAAACATAGCCATAGGGCTTGCGGAGAAGGATAACTACCGTTCTATAGCTGCTGCCGCCATGATGGGCAAGCACTGCGTTATCGGGCGTTCACCTGTTGATATTAACATTTTAAAGCAGTTGAACATCATGATTGCAGATATGGGTGTTGCTCCTAATAAGATTATCAATGACCCCATGTCCAGTGGTCTCGGCTATGGAATCGAATACTCTTACTCTATTATGGAGAGGGCTCGCTGGGGTGCACTAATCGGCGACAAGATGATGGCTTTCCCAGTAGTTTGCCTTGCCGGTCCTGAAGCATGGCGAGCAAAAGAGGCATATGCTCCTTTAGAGGAGGCTGGCCCTGGTTGGGGTGAGCAGAAACCGAGAGGGATTATGTGGGAAGCAATGACCGCTGCCTCTCTATTGCAGGCAGGAGGGGACCTTGTTTTAATGAGGCACCCAGAAGCCGTCAAATTAGTTAAAAAGCACATTGATGACCTCATGAAACCTAACCTCTATTAGATGGTTGGCCAAAGCGAGAGGTATTCAAGAATATTAAAGAGGAGGTAAGCCCATGGCTTTTTATATGATTGGTGAGAGAATCAACGGTATGTTTAATGATATCGGTGAAGCTGTTGCCAAGTTTGACCCCAAACCAATCCAGGATTGGGCAAAAAAGCAGGATGAAGCCGGCGCTGCATATCTTGATATCAACGTTGGCCCTACAGCTGCCGATCGAGTCAAGTCTATGCGCTGGATGTGTGAGGTTGTTACGGAAGTCAGTGACACCCCGATTGCTCTTGACTCTACAGATTACGATGCCATTGAATCAGGACTGGAAGTCTGCAAACCTGGTGCACTAATTAACTCCTGCCCTGCGGAAAGACCGAAAATTGAGCGTGTCTTCCCGATGGCTAAGAAATACGATGCTAAGATCATTGCCTTGACCATGGACAAGTCTGGTATTCCTAAGAGTGCAGATATGCGTGTAGGTTTTGCAATGGAGCTTGTAGCTTCAGCTGATGAGTTCGGTCTTTCACCAGATGACCTATTTATTGACCCGCTCATTCTGCCTTGCAACGTAGCACAGGATCATGGCCCGGAAGTTTTGGAGGCACTGCGCCAGATCAGATTGCTATCTGATCCCGCACCACATACAACATTAGGACTCAGCAACGTTTCCCAGGGCACACCGTTCCGCCCATTGATTAACCGCATATACTGTGTTATGGCGATGACATGCGGGCTCGACTCTGCGATTATGGATGTCAATGATGATGAGCTCGTAGATGCAATTGCAACAGCTGATATGCTGCTTAATCAGGCAATATACTGCGACTCTTATGCCAAGGTGTTCCGTAAGAGTTAATAGAATGAAATCTAGTAAGGTCCTGTCTTATCGACGGGACCTTACTAAAATTTTTATTATGTAGGATGTGATGAAAGTTCGTTTTTTGTAATAGGGGGAAACTGAATGAGCAAAAACACAAACATAAGATTGGGAGTTTACCTCTGTGATTGTGAAGGCAAATTGGATCAGTCTATTGATCTGAATAAGGTTAAGGCTGTGATTCAAAGTAGAGCGGATTTTGAGTATATTCGTATCGCCAATCTTCTCTGTGGAACGTTAGAAAAAGAAAAGATTGTGCAAGAGATCGATAAATATTCATTAAACCGACTATTAATTGCTGGATGTACAGATCCCTTTATTAAACGACAGTTTACAGTACTAGCTGAGGAAAATGGAATAAACCGATATGAAGTAGAGTTTGTTAATCTGTTAATACCAGGTAAAGAAAACACAGAGGGGGCTGTCTCCATCATTAACGAGGTGTTGCTACAGATGCAGACACGCGGCGCGGTTGTTTATGAAGAAATTGATGTGCTCCCGGAGGTATTGGTGATAGGTTGTGGAACAGAAGGGGCTGCTGCTGCTCTTGCTGTCAGTGAAAATCAACCAGTTACCGTGGTCGATAATGATACATTCCGGGATGGTATTTCCCTAATTGAAGGGAAGAAAAATATCACTGTAAAAACAGGTGTTAAGGTTGTGGGGCTTGAGGGATTTCCGGGTAATTTTTTAGTGCGCTTTCTGGACAATGGAAAGCATGCAAAACAAAGTTTCGGGGCCATTATTATTGCGCTTGAAGCTCAACCCAGTTTCGATCCGATTAAATATAATGGTGTAGAATTGGGAGAGCGCATCCTGAGTCTATCTCAATTTGTAAAAAATGATAGAGATTATGCAGGTCAGAAGGTTACCTTTATTTTAGGACAAGCAGATCAAGATTCCCTGCTTTCATATGCAACAGCGCTTTCAAATGCTATTGCTCTCCAAGAAAAGGGAGCAGATGTCAGTATTTTATACGATGATATGAAGGTATCTGCTGACGAGTTGGAGCAGGATTATGAGTTGGCAAGGGCCCGAGGTGTTAATTTTTTAAAGTATAACGGCGATCTTCAGATCCTTACAACAGATGTTGCTGCAACAGTACGCTACTGGGAACCTTTTTTGCCACAAATCGAACAGATTAGACTTATATCCGATTATCTGGTGCTGGCAGAGGATTATGTACCCCATCCCGACACTGCTGATTTGGCAGTTGTACTTGATGTAAGAACAGGTCCAGGTGGATTTTTTCAAGAAGATAATGTTCACTTCCTTCCTGTAATGTCAAATCGTGAAGGGATCTATTTTGTTGGAAGCTGTCATGGTCCCATACACGGTATCGAATTGGATAAGGAAGTTGAAACTGCTAAAGCTGAAGTGGGCCGGTTTGCATCAGGGAATATACGGGTTCCAGCATTGCAACCTCAGGTAACCGCCGAACAATGTGCTGTTTGCCTGACGTGCTATAGGTGCTGTCCCCATCATGCCATCGAAATAGTTCATGATGAATCCCTGAACAATATGTACAATTCTGCAGCTCGCATGAACCCTTTAGCATGCCGTCGTTGTGGTACATGTGCGGCAGAATGCCCTGGAAAGGCCATCCAGCTGCCATTTTATTCGGATGAGGAGATATTACAGAAAGTATCGAAGCCTCCTAAATTAGTAGCATATGCCTGTGAAAATTCAGGTACGCTGGCAGCGGAATTTGCTAAGAGCTTGCAGCCCGAGTTACAAGAGAACTTACAGATTGTTTCAGTTCCTTGTTCGGGAAAGATCGATGCTCTTTTTCTGCTTAAAGCTTTAGAGCAGGGGGCCGATGGTGTGTTGTTGCTTGTCTGCCACAAAGAGAATTGCAAATATGTTTGGGGAAATGAGCGAGCAGACAAACGTAAAGAACAGGTACAGAGGCGGCTTGCAGAGATTGGTCTGGAGGGTGACCGTGTAGATATAGTACATCTGGCTGCAAACCAGGGAAATCAGTTCAATGCATCCGTACGTTCGATGGTCGATAAAATAAACCAGTTAGGATCAAATCCGGGGAAGGTGATAAAATGATCGTTGTTGAGAATAAATCTGTTGAAGATATACTTCAGATGATCGCCCCCTATAAAAAAGTCTTGATCGCAGGTTGCTATGGTTGTGTCACTGTTTGCCTGGCAGGAGGCGAAAAAGAGGTTGGTCTGCTGGCCTCCCAGATTCGCATGGCAAGACAGAAGGAAGGCAACCCTATAGAGGTGCTGGAGCAGACTGTTGAGCGCCAGTGTGACAAAGAGTATTTGGATAAGTTTCAGGATAATGTTAGGGAAGTTGAAGCTGTTGTCTCCTTAGCTTGTGGAATCGGAATCCAGTATTTGGCCGAAATATATGGTTCTGTTCCGGTGTTACCGGGAGTTAATACACAGTTCCTGGGTACTAACCGTGATGTTGGTCAGTGGGAAGAATTTTGCATGGCATGTGGTGAATGCGTCCTGGATAAAACAGGTGGTATTTGTCCTATTGCCCGTTGCTCCAAGAGTTTATTGAATGGTCCTTGTGGTGGTTCTCAAGATGGGAAATGTGAGATTTCCAAAGATGTCGATTGTGCTTGGGCTTTGATTTATGACAGATTGAGTGCACTGGGACAGCTCGATAAAATGACAGAATATATTCCTGCTAAGAACTGGCACCGTGAGAAGGGCCCCAGAAAACTGGTAAAGGAGGAATTGACCCTTGAAAGAGATTAAACCTGAAAACTTGAAATCTGGTAGTAATCTGGAAAAGGTACTTGCCTCGGGTCAGTTTGCCTGTACCGGGGAAATTGGACCACTGACATATGCAACTTTTGATAACATTGATAAACATGCCGAAGAGATGAGGGGTCTTGTCGACTCAGTTAACTTTACAGACAACCAGACTGCTGTTGTACGACTTTCCAGTTGGGCAGCATCATTACGCCTGCTTCAATTGGGAATGGAGCCGAACTTGCAAATGGTTTGCCGGGACCGGAACCGCCTGGCAATGCAGAGTGACTTTCTAGGTGCTTATGCCCATGGCATTCGCAACGTTCTCTGTTTAACTGGTGACCATCAGGCCTTTGGCAACCATCCGGGATGCAAGGGAGTATTTGACCTAGACTCTGTGCAGTTGATCCACATGCTCAAAAGACTGCGTGATGATGGCTGTTTCGAATGTGGTGCAGAATGTAAAATTGCTCCCAAGTTCTTTATTGGCTGCGCTGTGAACCCCTTTGCGGATCCCTTTGAATTCCGCGTAACCCGTTTAGAAAAGAAGATCGCAGCAGGTGCTGACTTTGTACAGACCCAGTGTATCCTGGACATGGAGAGGTTTGAAAAATTCATGGAGTTGGCGAGGGAACGCGGTCTGCATGAAAGGGCTCATATATGTGCAGGTATCATGCCTGTGAAGTCACCGAGGATGGCACGCTATATGCAGACAGGAGTGCCTGGTATGATCGTATCAGAGGAGTTCTGCCAGCGTCTAGAAAATGCGGAGGATGCAAAAGCAGAATCAGTTGAAATATCAGTTGAATACATCAACCACTGCAGAGAAATGGAAGGTGTCGACGGAGTTCATGTGATGGCGGTAGCCTGGGAGGCTATTGTGCCTACGGTAGTAGAAAAGGCCGGTCTTCTGCCCAGGCCGACATTTTAACAGTGCGGGCAATGGGAGGGGTGCAATTTGGAAAAGAAGAAGGTACTAGTAATTGGTGGTGGTACCGCAGGAATGACCAGCGCTCTAGAAATGGCTGAGCGTGGAATAGAGGTTATTCTTGTCGAAAAAGACTCAGATATTGGTGGCAGGGCCGCTACCTACTGCTGCAAGGCAACTGATGAATGCAACCGTTGTGCCGCCTGTTTGGTTCTCCAGCAGAAAGATCAGGTCATAAAGGAACCCAATATTCGGGTGTACACCAATGCACGTGTAAAAGAGATCAGTAAAAATGGAAAAGCATTCAAGGCCAACGTTGTATGCGGCGAAGATACAGTTTCTCTTGAATCTCAAGCAGTAATTGTGGCAACAGGCTTTGACCCTTATGATCTCAGCAAAAGAAATGAATTTGCTTACGGACAGGAGAAAAATGTTATAACAGGACAGGAATTAGAAGAAGCGATTCAAGAGAAAGGGAGCATCAATGCAGCATATGGTGATGATATCAAAAAGATTGGCTTCATCCAGTGTGTAGGAAGCCGCGACCTTTCCATCGGTAACGGCTACTGCTCAAGGGTATGCTGTATGTATGCTGCTAAACTTGCCAAAATAATCAGGAAAGACCTGCCTGATGCTGAGATCGACATTTTCTATATGGACTTTCAGAATTTTGGTAAGGGATTCAACGCTTTTAAGGAGACCTTGCAAGAAACTGATAAGGTCAAGTTGGTCAGAGCTATTCCTTCCAAAATCTATGGTTTTCCGTATGACCGTCTAACAGTACGGTATACTGATTCCTTTGAGGGTAAGCAGTGTGAAGATAAATATGACATGATTGTGTTATCACTGGCTATTACTCCAACGAAGGGAAGCCAGGATATTGCGGAGCAGCTGGGTATAGACATAGACCCCTACGGTTTTATGGCAGGGGGAGAAAACAGTGTCAAAACAGGCCAAAACGGCGTTTTTCTGGCTGGAGTTTGTCAAGGGCCTAAAGATATACCCCAAACTGTCGGTCATGCGAAAGCGGCAGCAGGAGAGGTTTATAATTATTTGTGCGGTTAATATCG
>JGI24499J29688_1006019_pt1 | contig 11593 bp, 4 predicted proteins | sample BioPla1RNA2_FD_29688 | JGI IMG/M metagenome (IMG submission 29688)
GATCGATCGCAAAACGCTCTAGAGAGATCTGAGGGGGTGATCCTGGGGTCGCCCTGGTTCCTTAAATACCATCTTGAGGCAAGATTTCGTTTGCAATATAATATAAATTAGATAATGGTAAGCAGGCACAGGGGCGGATCACAGGCGCCCCAAGTATAAAGGTAGGGTGGTCTAAATGGACGAGGTCGGTATCAGTTTCCTGATTTTTTTTGGCTACCTGAGCTTGGCTCTTCTCCTGGCTGCTTTTTTTCGCAGCCAGTTCAAGATTTTACAAAAATACCTGATACCTTCGAGCATCATTGCCGGCTTGATCATGTTAATTATTGGCCCGGTGTTGGATATCGTGCGTTTCCCCGTGGGCGATGAAGCCGAGATGCTTCTTTTTCATCTTATTTCGGTTATCTTTGTTATTATCGGGCTACGCAGTTACAGACCCGCAGAGAAAACCAGGGCCAGGGATACATTCAAATTGACCGCAGTGGCGGTCAATGTACTGGCGGTCCAATTTTTGATCGGGTTGTTCTTTACCTCCATCATCATCTTTTTAATCAATCCTCATTTTTTTGCCGGTTTTGGGTCCTTCTTGATGTTGGGGCAGGGTTTTGATCCCAATGTGGCACTTTTTTTCGGTGGGTACTGGGAACAGGACCTTGGTTTTTCTGGGGGTAAATCGATCGCCTTCTCCTTCAGCGCCCTCGGTTTTTTACTGGCTTACCTGGTTGGGTTGACCTACATCATCTGGGCCAGGGCTAGGGGGGCCGTTGAACCACAGCCCGGTGAAAAAAGCACAGTGGCGCAAAGCGGCATTGTCCCCAAGGGCAGCCGCAAGAAGGCTGGCGCCTTGCTGACCACCCACCCGCAATCCATCGAGACATTTACCCTTCACCTGGCTGTTATCGGTTTCTCTCTATTGTTGCTTTACGAGTTTACCAGAATCATCATCTTTCTGATATGCAAATATCTGACTCCGGGGATCCTCATTGTGGCTGAGATCTTCGCCAACTTCAATTTTCTCTTCGGCATACTCATCGGGCTGGGTGTACGTAAATTTATGGAACTGCTCAAGATCGATTATGTTGTTGACAACGGCGTTCTCAACCGCCTGCTCGGCATTGCTGTGGATTTCATGATTGTGGCAGCGATTGTCTCCATACCGCTGGCGATATCTACGGTTAACCCCTGGGAGATCTTGCTCCTTTCCTTTGTCGGCGCAATCTTGACACTTTTCGCCGTCAAGCTGCTACTGGAAAAAGTTTATCGCGATCGGGATCTTGAAAAGCAGGTCGCCCTGTACGGGTTTCTAACGGGTAACATCTCGTCGGCCCTGGCCCTACTCCGGGTGATGGATCCGCAGCTGCAAAGGCCCCTCGCCCGTAACCTGGCCTATACCGGGGGGCTCAGTTTCTTGGCCGCCGTCCCCCTCTTTTTCCTGATCAATATTCCCCTTTTTGGCGGTGCGTCAAATATTATGTTGGCGGCGGGCTTGGCTTTGGGATACGCCCTGCTGATCTTCGCAGTATGGCACTTTGCGGTTGGCAGACGCGGCTCTGCCGGTGCAGACTGACCGAGCTCGGGCTGCTTGTTTCGCCTGTACGGCAGATAAATCCAAGATGTCCATTGATCCACGAATCAATAGATTGTATAATATAAACTACTCACTCTTTTTGTACTTGGCAGTCATCTTGATACCTTGTTTTTTTGAAAAGTGATAAGGAGGTTCAGCCGGCAATGAAGCCAGAGCGGGGAAAATACATATTAGCTTTATGTCTGGCCTTTCTGATGGTTTTCAACTCAGCGGTGGGCGCGGTTTCAGCTGCTGTGGCGATCGATCAGGCTGGCGGCGGCTTTACGGCGGAGGGGACAGCGGGTGCGGCGAGCGGCGATGGTGCTTTCCAAAAAACCACCGCTTTTTTTGGCTCCATCTTCTCCAGCGATTACCACGCAGCTTCCGGTAACGATCCTGGTAGGGGATTAGCGGAGGCAGCTGATGCGGGCCTTCTGGATCCCCTTTTGGGTACGTTGGGGGAATTTTTCTCCGAATTGGCGGAGGACGAGGAGCTGCAGGAGGTTCTCGGCTTGGTGATCGATGATATCATGGCCGATGAAAGAATCACCGGCTATGATCCCGAAGCGCTGGTGGTGCGGGCTCTACGGGATGACCGCCTGGCGGTTATCCTGGGCGAAACCATCGCCCGCTACCTTGGCGGCGATGAACTGCTATCATTTATTGGACGGCTTACCGGTGATATCAAGAACCTACTTAAGGATCCCGCCTTTGTCTCTTTCCTGAGCGATGCAATCATCAGTCTGCTCAACGATGACGGCATCGACGAACTGGTTTACGAGATCATCGGCGTGTTCCTGGTATATGCCGATAACTTACTGGGCAATATCGGTGACGGCAGGCTGGAGCAGGCGATCAACGAAATTGCTGACGAGCTCATCTTACCTTTCAAAAAGGTCATTATAAAATATTCCGATGAGATCATGGATGATCCCAGGGTGGTCGAAGCGCTTGAAAAGATTCGCTCGCGCCTCGAGGGCATTGATCAAGAATATATCGATGCGCTGATGGAGGATGAGGACCTGAAGGGATCCATCGCCTCGCTCAAGGAGCTGTTTACCGAGCCGTTGCTCGATCTGCCCGATATGATCAAGGATAACCTCCTGGAAGACGACGCTTTTGACTACCTGATCGAGCTGTTGCGGGAAAACCTTTCCGATCTGGATAATTACGAGGAGCTGTTCGCTCTTCTCGATCTGTTGCGGGAGGACCTGGCCGGGGTTCTCGAGGTCATTGGCGGCGAAGCAGGTTCCGTTGTTGATCATTACGTGAATAATGCCGGAAGTACTGGTGAAGGTGAAGCCGGCTGTACCGATGTCGATCCCAAGGAAAAGAAGAAAATCGAAGACGAAGCGGCCCGTTATCTGACCCACTGGTCCGAATGCGCCTTCTGGGTGGTCGCGCAGGTGGGGGAGGACGGTGACCTCGCCGAAGTTCTTGATAAGTATATCGGTGAGAACTCCCAATACCTGAAGGATATCTCAACTGCCCTTGGTGCTGCGCTGGACGAAGCCAAGGGTGACCTTATTCCTACCGTGAAAACGGTGGTGGAGGAGAAGACCGCCAGCTTCGATGTTGGTGCCATCCTTTCACCCATGGTTGATGAGATGATGGTAGAATTTGATCCGCTCTTTGAAGAGATTCTTGGCGACGCACTCGCCGGTTTTCCGTTAGCCAAACTTCTAGACGTTATAGAAGGCGAAAGCGAGCTGGTGGTCGAGGCCCTGATGGAGATCATCGGCGCCCTACCCCTAGATTTGCTCCTCGCAGCCTACGAAAACAATGGGCAGGATCACAGCCCTCCCGGTCTCCCTGCGGACCTACTTCGTGACATCATCAGCGATCTGCCCTTCGATGTGCTCGCTGATCTTTTAACCAAGAAAGACATAGATGATTTAGTAAAGGGCTTATTTGCCTTTACCGATGAGCTACCTCTTGACACCGTGGCGCCGTTACTCAGGGCGAACGCTGACGAACTGGGTTACGATATTGCCCACGCCTTGCTCAACGGTGTGGCTGATGGCATCGAATTTCCAGAACCCGAAGATCCACGCATCGAGGCGGTCATGGGGGCGCTGAAAAATGAGGAGCGTCTGCGCCGCTTTTACCTCGATCTGGGGGGCAGCGATCCGGAGAAGATCACTGCTGAAAGCAGCGAAGCAGAGATCATCCTCGCTGTTATCCTCGAGATCGCCGGTGATGAAGCCCGCATCGAGCGCTTTATGGAGGAGTTGTCCGAAAGGGCAAAGCCTATCACCGAAGAGCTCGTTGATTACGGTCGGACCATCGGCGACAGGCTTCTCGGCGGACTACGTTCATTTGTCCGGCCCTTTTTGCAGAGGCTGATCAGCACCCTCTTTATCTTTACACCGGAAGATTTGATCGCCGAGGAAGATCCTGCCGGATGGATCAGCTACGATCGCTTTAAAGATGATGCTACCGTGGCCGGCCTACTCGTCAGCGAAGTGCTGACGGGAGATGCCGTTCCTGGTTTTGTTGATGAAAGTATGCACCGTTTCCTGGTAGAACATGAAACGGTGGATGATATAGCCACCGTCGATCGTTTCAGCGTGATCAGTCATTTCATGGCGGAGATGGCTACGGCGGAGCCGGTGAAAGAGATCCTCGCAGGCGATACCGCCCGGGAGCTTGTCGCCCTGGCTGGGGAGGGTGTGGGCGGGGTTCTGGACAACACCCTTACCGATATGATCAAGCCCGCTGGGATCACCACGGCGGTTAACTCCCTGTTGGCCGGGCTTCTGCCGGGCGAACGCGGCGATGTTTACCGCGTCTCCCTGAAGACGTTTTCCCTCAAGCCGGGCGATATCGTGAAAAAGATCACCGGGCCGCTGGAGGAAGAGATTTCCGGGGCGACCGGGCTGGTGGAGGATCTGCTGATGGATCCCCTAGAAAAGATACCCGCCCGGGTTCTTGGCGATGCTGCCGTGGAGAGCGCCCTGGACCGGATTGTTGAAGATATACCCGAAGAGGCGGCGGGCGTGGCCGCCCGGGTTCTCGAGGATGAACGGCTCGGCGAATTTTTGGCGGAGTCGGTTGAGGAGATGCTCGACGAGATCCTCGATGAAGGTCTCGATCTGGCCGAGAGCATCCTCGGCGATGCGCGGATCGAAAACGCCCTCGAGGAGGCTTTGGTGACCATCCTCGCCGACGGCGGGATGAGAGCGGCCATCGGCGACCTGGCCGGCGACCTGGCGAGCGATCCCGGGCTGCGCAAAGTGCTCAAGGAAATCCTGGACAACAGCCGCAAGATCTCCATCGATTACAGTAAATACAATGGCCCCTCCGCGGGTAATATCCGGGATCCCGGCCCCGGCGTTTCTGGCGGGACCCCCCATGCCTATGTGGGGCGCACGGATCTTCACGAGCCGTTGCCCGCACCTTTTGCGTTTAAAGATATCAAGATCAGCGCTCCTTTCCCCGTCAACAGCGTCACGGCCTATGCCCATTTCTACCTTTTGGCCGGTAACAACGCGGTCTACGGTTTCACCGTGGAGCTGATCGACTGGTTGGACCCCAGTTCTGCCTTCCCCGTGCAGGCGCCTGGGGAGTACCTGCGAGATTTTCTGAGCAACCATTTTCTCAACGAAGACTGGGTCAGAAGCAAGGTCGCGCAGCCGGTGACCGCCATGCTCACCAGCACGCTCCTGAGCATCCCCGCAGAACGGGCCAAGATCAAAGAGATGATCAAAGTCGATCTGCTAGACATTCCCGAAGAGACGCCCGCGAAGCTGGGACGCTACCTGCGCACCGATCCCAAACTGAAAGATGTGATTGCTACCGCGCTCGACCTCCCCGTGGCCGAGTTGGCCGGCGTGCTGGATGATAATGAAGATATCCGGGGTTTGCTCCATGATCAGCTCTACCTGACGATAGCGGAGACAGCCGGTAGCCTGACGGACTTCATTGACAGCAACGGGGAGCTGCGCTCTATACTGGAAGAGACCGCTGTCGAAATCAACCTTGACCCCATGCGGACGCTGCTGGCGATAGAGCGCGATCTGCCGCAAACCCTTCTCGACCGAGTCTCCTCTTTCCCCAGCGGGATGGTGACGCGTTTCCTCGATGTTGAGGGTCGCGCTTACCGCCTCGGCTATATGAAGGAGGATCTCCAAACCCGTTTCGTCTCCGATCTGCTCACCGATCCGGCGCTGATCGGGCTGGAAAGTGCCTTGGTCAACGAGAAGGTAAGAGGGGCTGACTATACCCTAGCCGAGAGCATCTTCGGTGTGGTTAATAAATTTATCAGCAGCGAGCCCCTCGGCGACTTTGGTGGTGAAAAGGTATTTGATTTTCTGGCCGACCTCTACCAAAAGATCAAGAATATCTTTTATTCCCTATTCAACTTTGCTGGCAGCGGCTCCGGAAAGGTCGGCGGACCGGCAGATCTTTCCGCGCCGCCGGTGGGAAAGGGAATGTTTTAATGCGATGCCGATACCGATAAGGAGGGGAAGAGATGAAAAAAGCGATCAGGCTGCTTCACGGTCTAAAAAGGACCGCTTACAGACGACTTAAACAGGCGGGCAAAACCGGGCTTTTATCACTGCTGATCCTGGCGCTGGCCATCGGTCCCCTGTCGGCTACGGCGGCGGGAGCGGAAGCGCTGGAGACTCAGCCGGAATCGGTTTTCAGCGTCATCTACGGGGTTGTGCGGGCCCACGCCAGGGGTGAGTTGCCCACAGGAGGGGCTTTGCCCGGAGATAAGCTCGCTGACGCCCTGGCCAGCCTCGACGAGTTCAATCTCAGCGTGCTCAAAGATCCTCGGCTGGCCGCCGCACTGGACGATATTATCGGGGACATATTCGAGGACGAGCGGATGGTCGAGGGGATTCAGGAGAAAAAAGAATTTGTTGCCGAGATCCTACGCGACCCCCGACTGTCAGCCGCGCTAGGTGATATCATTACCGCATACCTGCAGGATGAGCGCCTTGCCGCCGACATCGAACAGCTTTTTGAGATGATCTTCGATCTGATCACCGACGAAGAGCTGCACTATTTCATCAGGGATGCCTTAGCGGCCCTGATCGAAGAACCCCGCCTGGCGGCCTCAGTCAACGACCTAATGCTGGAGACCGTCAGTGTCGTCTACGACGAGGGAGCCAATACGGTGGCCAATCTGGTCAGCGATGAGCGGGTACCGCTTTTTATCAAAAAGCTGGTTGCCGTGCTGGTGAGCCCGCTACCTGACCTGCTGGCGATCACCTACGATCAGCGGGTGCGCTCCGTCACCGAAGATCTGCTGCTGGTGCTGCTCGATCATGAGTTGGAGCTGGCTGTCGGGCTGGTGGAAAACGAAGATCTGAAAGGTACGATCGCCGATCTACTGCTCCTGATGGTTGAACCGGTGCCTGCCGCTGTTGCCGATCTGGGGCTCGGCCTGGTTGATCATGCCGCTTCTAAGGTTGCTGTGGGGGTGACCGACGGTACCGTCGATACCCTGCTCAATGATCTGGTCGATCACCTTTTCATTCACCCCGGCGGCTCTGCACAGGGCCTGCAGCCATATTTCTACAAAGCTTTCGGCACGGTCAAGGATCGTTCCATGAGCCGGGCGTCGGGCTACTGCCCGACAGACACTGATGTGGGCTGGGGGCAGGGTAACCAGAACATCCAGAAACAGATTGCCGAGGGTCTGGCGGAAATTCCCCCCGACCTGGTGCAACAGGCTTTTTTTAACTGGCTAGTCTTTGACAATCCTGAAAACCCCTATGAGCCCGGTGAGCTTGATTACGTCCCCCGCACTTACTATGCCTGGGCCGCCGATATAGCCGGTTTGCTTTCCACAGAAAGGGCCGAGGGGCTGGTCGAAGCTTTCTACGGCTCGCTAGAAGAGATGGTCGGAAGTTTTGTTAATGATCATGAGAAAGACATCCTCAATTCCCTGAGGCAGGCTGTCGCGGGGCTGCCCATGGAAGATATCGCTACCCAGATACGTGAAGACGGCCGCATGGAAAGCATACCCGAAGATCTCATCGACGCGATCACTGGCGCCATGCCGCTGGAGGAACTTGCGGAATTTATCAGCGAAGAGGCCGCGGTGATCGAGGTTCTGGACGGAATCTATGAGGATTTCGTCGATGACCTACCTTTTGATGAGGCAGGCAGGCGCATACGTGAAGATCAAAGGATCCTTAATACGCTACAGGAGTCCATTCCCGGTTTTTCGCTCTCCGAAATTGCCGAATCGATCAGAACCGATAGCCGGGTGCTCAGCGCTCTGGCCCGGGTGGCAGCCGAAACACCCGTTGACGTAATCATCGATTTTATTCAGAAACGCGCTTCGTTGATCGGGCATACCGCAGCCCGGGTACTGCTCAATCTGGTGGCTGACTTTGTGGGCGATGAGGCGCTGGCTGATTTCTTGCACGGTGTACTTCATGACGCCGTCTTCGATTCGCTGGGTGGTTCTCCCGGCTCACTGATCACCGATACGCTGGCTGCCTTTCTGAACAACGAAGAATTTGCCACCTACCTGGTGGAATCATTGTACCGCCTGACCTACGGTGTAGATTACGAGCTGTGGCAGCTCTACAGGCAGGTGGTGCCGCGGTTTTTCACCCATGTCCTTTGGGAGTTACTTTAGTTTGTAATGAAATGAGGAGGCCCGGAAATGAAAAAAGCGATCCTTGCCCTTAGTATTATATTCATGGTTATCGTGCTTACTCAGTCTTGGTTGGTGGGGGTAGGGGGTGCCATGTTCAGCGATCAGATGCTGGCCTGGGGGGGGCTTGTTGGGCGCCTGCTGGCCCTTCTCCTGGCAGCTGGGGCGGCCTTCGTCTTGCCCAGCCCCCTCATCTCCTTCTCCATCTACCTCTTAGGCGGCCTGTTGGGCATTATTTTTGGTATTTATACTGGCTACCATGACATGATTCTTTGGGGGGGGCTCTCCCTGTTACTGGGCGGCGGTAGCATTTACGCCTGGCACCTTGATAAACGGGCGAGCACAATCGTTCACGAAGAGCCGGTCAGGGAAGTGAGCCATTTTTGATCAGCACTGCGATCAAACGTTCTTGATGGCTGCGGTTTTCCAGCAGTTGCTATATTTGCTTTGGCCTGGTTGTGCCAACAAGGCAAGGAAGGTGATTTAAGCTATGAATCTCAAGGAGATCTTGCGGAGATGGTGGTGGATCATCCTGATCGCACTGCTTTTCCTGGTCTTTATAGGCGAAACAGCCCAATATGGGTGGAAAGTTTTCAATATGGAGGGCCCGCCCACGGCTGCGCTTTCCCTTGATCTAAGCGGAGCGGGTACGATCAGCCCAAAAGAAGGCACCCACCACCTGGCAAAGGGAGATATGGTGATTGTGAAGGCCCTACCTCGTGAGGGCTGGGTTTTCAGCCATTGGGAAGGTCCGGTAGCCGACGAAAGGGTTCCCCGGACCACGGTAACCCTTGATCACGATACGGCGGTGAAAGCTGTATTCGTGGAGGAAGATCTGGGGTTGTACACTTACAAGATCAAAATCAAAGGTGAGGGTGAAGTATATCCCGGAGCAGGCAGCTATGAGTTTTTGCCTGACGACGAAGGCATGCTGGTCCCCTTGCAGGCTAGGCCTTCCCCGGGCCATCTTTTTGACCGCTGGACCCTGAATGGCAGCGTTGTTAGTCGTGATCAGCTTTACCAGCTTTCACTTGCCGACGGTGTGGAGCTGACGGCGCATTTCGAGCCCTTATACGAGGTTGTCGTTGATGCGACCAAAGGGGGCCGCGTTCAAGGCCCGGCAGGTCCCCTGGAAAAAGGCGATCGAGTCAAGGTAGAAGCGATCAGCAAAGCGGGATACGCTTTTATTCACTGGACGGAAGAGGGCAAAATTGTGAGTGACAGCCCTACCTATATCTTCGAGGTGAAAGAGGATCGCCATCTCACTGCAGAATTTCTACCTCTTTACGAGGTTGCTGTTTCTGCCTCCAAAGGGGGCAGAGTTGCCGCCAGCCACGATCTGGCCGCACAGGGCACCAGTGTCAGGGTCACTGCACAACCCGATCCCGGTTACGCTTTTGTCCGCTGGGTGGAAGGCGGCAAAGGGGTCGCAACGGGGATCGATCTTGGGTTTCTGTTTATCCCTCTGAGTTATATCAACACCTCCGAATACAGCTTTACACTGGAAAAGGATCGGGAACTGGTTGCAGAATTTGCCAAGGTATACCCCATCGACGTTAAGGTGTCTGGCAAGGGTAGCGTAAAAACACTTAGCGATCGCGCCGTTATGGGGCAGAAGTCGACCATCTTTGCCGTACCCGCTAAAGGTTATCTTTTTGACCGCTGGACAGAAGGCGATAGGGAGTACCAGGGCGATGTTTTCAAGTTCTGGGGTGACCGTCATCTCAAGCTTACCGCTCACTTTGTTCGCGCCGTCCAGATAGACGCTGTCGCTGAACCAGCAAAAGGTGGCACAGTCAAGGGCGGCGGTACCTATAAAAAGGGCGCCGTGGTGACGCTCAAAGCCACACCGGCGTCAAATTATGAATTTGCTGGCTGGTACGAAGACGGCGAAAAAGTGGGTGATGATCAGAAGTATATTCTGGAGGCCGACAAAGATCGCCGGCTCACCGCTCGCTTTGAACCCTATGTCGAAATAACCGCCCTGGCAAAACCGCAGAAAGGCGGACGGGTCTGGGGCGCCGGGTTCTACAAAAAGGGCGATGAGGTTGTTCTGACCGCTGCTCCCGCGTCCGGCTATGAATTTGCTGGCTGGCTCAGGGATGGCGCGATAGTGGGCGACAATACTGCATGTTACGCATTTACTGCCGAAGTGAGCTGCGCTGTTGAAGCACTGTTTGAAGAAGTGGGCACTTACACAGTCGATCTCGATATTTCACCTTCCAAAAATGCCGGCAACGTCTCCGGCGGAGGTACATTCAACAAGGGAACCCCGGTTACTGTATTTGCCATACCGGAGGTCAATTACCGCTTCAAAAACTGGACCGAAGATGGCGCAGAAGTCAGCAAGGAGATGGAATACTCCTTCGATCTGAACAGCGATCGCGAGCTCACGGCCAATTTCTATGAGATCTATTACCTGGGATTGAGCGCCGAGCCTGAAGAAGGCGGCCAGGTCGTGGGGCGGGGTTATCACGAAGCCGGCGGTGTTACCGTTCAAGCGCTCCCCTCCTACGGTTATCGTTTCGATCGCTGGGTGGAAGATGAGCGGGAGTTAAGCAGGTCCGAGGAGTATGAGTATAATCTTGAAACCAACACCGCTCTGGTGGCTCACTTTGTTAAAGCCCACCAGGTTACAATAGCCTGCGATGAATTTGAGGGCGGTAGCTATACGGGAGATGGCACCCATGACGTGGGCGATAGGGTCACTGTTACAGCAACGCCATTTGATGGTTATGTCTTTGTCAAGTGGCTGCGCGATGGGGCAAAGGTGAGCGAAGCGGCGGAGTACAGCTTTACCATGCCCGATGAGCCGGTGCACCTGGTCGCGGTCTTTTTACCGCTCTATGATATTGCGGTAAACGCCTCTCCCGCCACCGGTGGTGTGGTTACCGGTGAAGGCACCTACGTGCGGGGCGACCCGGTCACCGTCACGGCGACGGCCAACGCAGGTTATGATTTCTACCGCTGGGAAGAAAATGGGGATGTGGTCAGCAACTCGGCGAGCTATACCTTTATCGCCGAGAAAAGCTCTACCGTTACCGCTGTCTTCAGGGCGCTGAGAACAATTACTCTGGAGTCGGAACCGGCAGGCTGGGGCCAGGTCACCGCCAATTGGAAATACCCCGCTACAAAGCAGCACCCTGAGGGGGAAGAGTTGAAAATCACGGCTACACCGGGATCTGGCTATATCTTTGAAAAGTGGACCCTGGACGGCGCACTGTTTACAAACAGTATGGTGCACACCTTTACCGTCGGCAGCAGCGATCTGCACCTGGTGGCTGTTTTTGATGAATGGCCCAGTCATGAGATCACCGTCGAGAGCGCCAATCCTGCCTGGGGGACAGTTTCGGGCGGCGAGCTCTACGATGAAGACTCGCAAGCTACAGTAACAGCCTCTCCTAAACCGG
>JGI24499J29688_1006342_pt1 | contig 11283 bp, 11 predicted proteins | sample BioPla1RNA2_FD_29688 | JGI IMG/M metagenome (IMG submission 29688)
GAGCGCCACAATGCGATCGGGAAAATCATCAGAAGTTTCAACGCAACCAACTGTTAGAGCGCCTAAGCGCTTTTTCTATCGATTATACTTGGTCATTGCGTGGGTCTTAACGAAATTATTGTTTCGCGTGCGCTACATACGCGACCCGCGGATCACAAGAGAAGGCGGACCGTATTTTGTTGTAGGAAATCATGTCTCATATCTTGACCCCATTTTTTGTCTGCTCGCTCTCGATAAGCTTTCGATTCGCTTTGTTGCCGGCATAGAGGTAACGAGCGGCAGGCTCCTAAAAAAGCTCCTTGCGCCTCTTGCGATGATCCCGATTAAACCTTTTCGCGTCAGTTATTCGACGACGCGCGAAATTATCGCGTCTATCCGTTCGGGTCTGTCTGTCGCTTTGTACCCCGAGACGCAACGCTCGATAGCCGGCGATTTGACGCCGTTCGGTCTCAGTACGGCGAAACTAATCAGGCATTTGCGTGTTCCTGTCGTCTCAGTACTCGCGCGCGGCGGTTATCTTGGGTGGCCACGTTGGGCGAAAATGTTTCGTCCCGGGCATGTAGAATTGGAGACACGGCTTCTGTTTACGGCAGAAGAAACCGCCGAGTTGTCGTTGGACGATATACAAGATCGATTGACTAAAGCGATTACGACGGAAGATTATGACTGGCAATTGAGGCGCAGGCGCCCCGTTCGCTATTTCTCGATGAAACCGGCACAGGGCTTGGCGCGTATCTGTCACTGGTGCCCCGCCTGTGATCGGCCGCTGTCGATGGAAAGCGGTAAACACAGACTTTCCTGCCGGCATTGCGGGCAGGCATTTCGTCTTGATTTAACAGGCTTTTTTACCGCTGCACACGGTTCGCGTCCCTACTTCGACCACCCTCTCGAGTTTGCAAAATGGCAAAGCCATCGTTTGGAACGCGCATTGGAAGAGGGTGAGGTTCTGTCAAATCCGTGTCGGATCGAATTTCATGAGCACCTTATCGAAGATGGTGTAATGCCGGAGAAAACGATATGTCAAGGCGTCTGCAAGCTGGTGCGGGATGGAATTCTCTTTACCGACGAGCATGATCATGGCGAGATTTTTTTCCGCTGGGAGAGACGCCGGCTCTCTATACGTCGATCGGTCTCTTTGCGGATGTATCATCGGATGGAATGGTATGGCGTCTCTATCCTGAGTCTGAAGGATTTACGTCGATGATGACTGATTTTGCGCGAATAGTATGGGAAAACAGAATGTATTCGAACGCAATCCCAAAAAACGTTGAAGCCTTATGATTATTAATTGCAAGGACTTTTTTATTGAAGTATATTGCCGTTTTTACGAATATGATGCAAGATTCATCTTTTGTTTCGGAGGCGTTTGTGATAGCCTTTACATGTCCGAATGTTAAAGATAGTTGGTGCGTGTTGTGTCATCACGTCACGAAGATATAGTACTTTTTATGTCTCTTCGAGGAGGAAAGCCTAGTGCCCGATCGCGATTTTTTAAAAGAGATCATGGAAACAGAAGCTGAAGCGGCGAGTCGCATTGAAAAAGCACGAGAAGACGCTCAGCTGGAGCGACAGCGCATACGTCAAGAGACAAGTACGCTGATCGAAAATGCCTACAGCGAAGCCGCATCCATAAGGCAGAAAACGCTCGATGAAGCGGAGAGCCGATACGCTGAACTCATATCGGATCAAACGTCCGTCACGGTGCAACCGCTTGAATCATTGTCAGAAGACGAGTTGAACGGTGCTGCCGATGACATAGCAGAAAGGATTATTTCTCTCCTTGAGCATTGTTAAAATGAGCAAATTGACGATCGTCGGTCTGCATGAGGATCGTGCAGACGTTTTGGATGCGCTCATGAAGATGGCAGGCGTCGAAATTATTGAGGACAAATCAGGCAGTGAGTCCGCGCGATCGATGACATACGCTTCAAATCTCGATATGCGCGCCCGTTTGAAGCGTGCAATTTCGGGTCTGTCCGCGCGCTTCCCGGAGGCGAGACATATCGTTGGCAAGAAGCTTCTTGTATCGGAAGAGGCTTTTGTCATCACGGAAGAAGACGAGACTAAAGCACAGAAACAACTTAATCGGTACGAAGCGTTGCTTCGCGAAGAGGAGGCGCTCGAACTCTCTCTCTCCGTTCTCCACGACCAAAGAGAACAGCTTATGCCTTGGGTCGACATCCCGATCGATTTGACCGTTAGAAACACGGACAGAACAACGATCATTTACGGCGTTTTCCGTGACACGACAGCGTTCGATGCGTTTGAGCGCGATGTGGCGCGCGACCTGCCCCTAGCGTCCGCTTTTATTTTGGAGGAAGATGCTAAGTTTCCTGCGAAGGTGGCGATTGTCACGATCGATGAACAGTTGCCTCGCATACGTGCTCGGCTCGCGGCATCCGATTTCCATGAGATCCCCGATTTGCCTTTTACAGGGTCGGCGTCCGATACGTTGAAAGACTTAGATGAAAAGGTAGCCGCTAAAGAGGACGAGTTGCGCAAAGTTCAAGATGAACTGCGTGAGATCGCAGAAGGTTTGTCCATCTTTATGACGTACCACGATTTTCTGCTCGTGCGTTCCGACAAGGCTGCCGCTGACGAGAAGATTCACGCGACGCATTATACTTTTTTTCTCAAAGGTTGGGTGCCGGAGAGCGATGCTGAGCGTGTTACCCGGGAGCTGACGGATCGGTTCGATGTCGTCTGTTCGATCAAGCCGCCGGAAGAAGGCGAAGAGACGCCGGTCAAGCTGAAGAACAATCGGTTCATCAGCGCGTTCAACGTTATACTGGAGATGTACGGCGCTCCGAGCAGCCAGGAGTCCGATCCGATGCCCGTTCTGGCACCGTTTTACATGATTCTTTTCGGCATGATGTTGAGCGATGTCGGCTACGGTTCCATGCTCGTCATTGCGACCGCATACATGCTCTTCAAGAAAAAAGTTGAAGGCACGATGAGGCAGTTGTCCTCCATGTTGTTTATATCCGGCATTGCGTCCATAATCTGGGGATTCATTTTCGGTGGATTTTTCGGTGATCTGATTACCGTCGTCACGCAGGGGAAAGCAAATTTCCCGATGCTCTGGTTTAATCCGATGGATTCGCCCACGCAGCTCCTTCTTTTCAGCATGGTGTTCGGTGTCATTCATCTGTTCTTCGGTATGGCGCTCAAGATTCGCAATGAAAAGTTAAAAGGCAACCTGATGGGCGGACTCGGGGAAACAGTCCCATGGTATCTTATCATCCCCGGTCTTGGTCTTATTCTCGGCAAGGGGTCTATGACGAGCGATCCGCAGACGGCGTTGCTCCTCGGCGAGATCGGCAAATGGCTTGCCATTGCCGGTGTCGCGTTCGCGCTTATTTTTGCGGGGCACGGCATCAGAAATCCGTTCAAACGCCTTTTGAAAGGGCTGGGAGCGCTTTACGGTATCACATCTTGGCTTAGCGATATTCTGTCGTACTCAAGGATTTTAGCGCTTGTTCTCGCAACGAGCGTCATCGCCGCCGTCGTCAACATGCTCGGTATGTTGTTCGGACCGACGCTATTGGGTTATATCGCCTTCGCGTTGATCGGAGTCTTTGGTCATACGTTGAATTTGGGGCTCTCAGCGCTGTCCGCTTTCGTTCATACGAGTCGTCTCCAGTACGTGGAGCTGTTCGGCAAATTCTTTGAGGGCGGTGGATCGTTTTGGAATCCACTTCGTCGCAGAACGGAGTATGTGAAGATAGATAGAGAAGCGAACAAATCGTTCTCCGACAATCAACCTGTTGAGGAGGCGACGCGTCCGTAAGTAAAAGGAGAAGCGAGCGCTGGCGAGCTTCTTGAAGAAACCTGCATGCGCAGGGAGACGAAATAATTGTCAACATCAGTTGACACATACGGAGGAAAACAATGTCAAGTATCATTGGACCACTTCTAGTTTATTTTGCGGCTGCAATTGCCGTCATCCTTCCCGGCTACGGATCTGCGAAAGTCGTGGGTAAGCTGGGACAAACCGCAACCGGCATTCTGGCGGAAGACCCTTCCCTTTTCGGGCGGTTGCTCATTTTGCAGGCGCTTCCCGGCACACAGGGTATCTACGGTCTTCTCGGTTGGTTTATGATCATGAACCAATCAGGGATGATGTCTGGGAATACGAACATCAGCGTTCAGCAGGGAATTCTATTCGTACTCGCTGCGCTCCCTGTCGCCGTGATCGGTCTGCTTTCGGCTTTTCACCAAGGTAATGTCGCAGAAGGCGGCATGGCGTTGTTGACGAAACAGCCGCAGGCGAGCGGTAACGCCATCGTTCTTGCCGTTATGGTTGAGACTTACGCGATTCTGGCGTTGCTCGCGACCATTCTCGGTGCGCTCAGCATCGCTGTTTGATCCCGATGTTCAGCTCTTTTGAAACGGGGTGCTAGAGGTGGAAGGTATCGAAAGAATCAAAAACCACATCCTGGCGGAAGCCGATCGCACCGTTCAATCCATCGAGGAGGAATTGCGTCAGCTTGTCGAAAGAGAAACGCTCGAGTGCGAGAAACAATGCCGGATAATTTTGGCGGAGGCAAAAGAACGTGCCGATCACGATGCCGAGTTGCTTGTAAAGCGAGGTGAGAGCATTGCCGATGCCGAGAGGCGTAAGCGAGATCTTGCCGGCAAACAGGAAATCGTCGATGAGGTCATTGCGCGTGCGCTCGGAAAGTTATCGCAAGAGCCTCCAGAGACGCGCATTGCGCGATACGCCGGCTGGATTCGCGCCCTGAACATTGAAGGAGGCGTGATTACGCTCTCTGCACATGAAAAAACGGCGCTCGGCGATGCACTCTTGAGGGTACTTCCCGGCGGGGAGTTCTCGATTTCCGAGAAAGAAGGCGATTTTTCGGGGGGACTGATGGTCGCGCACGGTCGCATAGAGGACAACTTGACGTACGATCTCGTAGTACGTGACCACCGACCGGAATTGGCTCGACTTACCTTTGATAAGTTGGAGCAGCTCAATGTTCCGGAGTAAGCGGGTTGATAATCGGTTGAAACTGATTCTAACGTCGTCAGGACGGTTTAAGGTTGTTGGGGTGGTTGAATGGGCAAAAAGACGCAGTTTCGTGAAATAATTACGCCCGTTATTGACGCACAGCGACACGGTTCGTGGGCACATGCATCGGGCAGAATTTGGGTACTCGAAAGAGATTTGTTTGGGCGTTCCGGACTTGATCGTCTTTACGGTATATCATCGCTTGATGACATGCGCGGGTTGCTCTTAGAGCACCATTACCTGCAAAAAGATACTGTTGTGGATACATTGCAAGCTACACATATCGCACTTTACGAGCTGCTCGGCGAAGTCGCTCCTGAGGATGGGTATCGCGTCGCTCTCTTATTGCCCGCCGATGCGCACAACGTGCGTGTCATGTTGAGAGAGAGCTTGCGCGGGGAGGAGGCGGGTGTTTATGAGTCTCTTGCAAAACTCATTAGAATTCCCTCGCTCGTTGATCCCGCATTGCTGTGGCGTGCACTTGTCGCCCGAGAAAAAGATGCGTTGCTTCCCGAGTGGGTTACCTCGATGGCAGAAAGGGCACGTCTTGCCTACGCCGAACATTACGATGCTGTATCGATTGATTTGGCGGTTGAACGCCGACTGCACGAAATGCTCAGTTCCATCGCGTCTGAACTCGGCAGTGCCTGGTTCGGTAAATATTTGACAATGACGCGCGATCTGACCAATCTTGAAACACTTGTCAGAAGTCGATTACGCCAGGTTAATGAGACGCTTTACAACGCCAGTCTCCTGCCGGGCGGATTGATCTCTGAAGAGCGATGGAGAGCATTATACGGATGGAGTGACGATGAAATCGCCGAACAGCTGGAGATGACGTCTTATGGCTCGATGATTCCATTAATCAGTTCATATGGTGAGCAAGGGGGCGCATCTAGATTTTCGCGCGAGCGTGACATCTTGCTTTACGGGCATCTTTCGACCGGGAAGGAACAACTGTCAGGTCCCGAGCGCGTGTTGTCGTACATCATGGCGCGAGAATTGGAGATCCGCAATGTGAAGATGGTGCTTTCGGCTTTCAACAATGAATTGGGTGAAGAAGAATTGATCGCATTAAGGCGTGATTTTAGCTGACAAAAGGAATGGTAAATGGATCGCATGGAACAAAAAGTCGGTGTCATCGGTGACTGGGAGAGCATCGCGGCGTTTCGCGCGCTCGGGTTGTCGATTGCGGAAGTAACGACTGCCGATGAGGCGGACACCGTCTTGAATGTGTGGACGGAAGAAGGATATGCCGTTGTCTTCGTGACGGAAGCGTTGGCTCAAGTCATGGGAGAACGCCTTGCCGACTGGCGTCTTCGCTATCTTCCTGCGGTGATCGTGATACCGTCTGCCGGTCTTGAGCCGTTTCTCGGTCGTCATGAGCTGAGAACCGCGATACGAAAGGCAACCGGCATCGATTTGATCGGGCAGCGTGAACGAACACGACGCGACCTGCAGGAGTGCGATACGTAAAGGCGGTTCTTATTGTTGGTAAAGATATTTTTCGAGCTTTGGATGTCTGTGAGGCATTGAGCTCGATTTGAGCATAGGAAGAGTGAGTAATTGTTAAGAGGAGTCATCCATGAAAAGACAAAGTCAGGGTGAAGTTATTAAGGTTTCAGGTCCTCTCGTCATCGCAAAAGGCATGCGGGACGCCGATATGTTCGACGTGGTCGAAGTATCTGAAAGTCGCCTGATCGGTGAAATCATCGAAATGCACGGTGATGAGGCTTCCATTCAAGTCTACGAAGAGACGGCTGGCTTAGGTCCCGGCGAGATTGTCGTTTCAAGGGGCGCACCGCTTTCCGTCGAGCTCGGACCGGGCTTGATCGGCGGTATTTTCGACGGTATCCAAAGACCGCTTGACACGCTTGTAGCGATGGAGGGTGATCATATCACACGCGGAGCGTTCGCTCCCGCGCTTGACCGCGAGAAAGAATGGGAGTTTTCGGCTCGGTGCAAGCCGGGCGATCGTGTGACGGGCGGCGACATCATCGGTGTCGTCCAGGAGACGGAGATTCTCGAGCACCGCGTCATGCTTCCACCGGGGAAAGCCGGTACGATCGTCGAGATTCATTCAGGTGTTTTCAAGGTGACAGATGTTGTCGCCATACTGGAGACTGATCGAGGGGCTCGCGAGGAGATCACTATGATGCAGCGTTGGCCTGTGCGTATCGGACGCCCTTATGTGGCAAAGATGTCGCCATCGGCTCCGCTTTTTACGGGGCAGCGCCCTATCGATACATTCTTTCCCGTCGCCAAGGGCGGAACTGCCGCTGTGCCGGGTCCGTTCGGAAGCGGTAAAACCGTTATCCAGCACCAACTTGCTAAATGGGCAGAAGCCGATGTCGTCGTATACATTGGCTGCGGAGAGCGTGGCAATGAGATGACGGACGTGCTGATGGAGTTCCCCAAATTACCTGACCCAAAGACGGGCTACTCACTGATGAAACGTACGATTCTGATTGCCAACACGTCTGACATGCCTGTTGCAGCTCGTGAGGCGTCGATTTATACAGGGATTACCATCGCTGAATACTTCCGCGACATGGGATACTCCGTATCATTGATGGCGGACTCGACCTCGAGATGGGCGGAGGCGCTCCGTGAGATGTCCGGTCGACTTGAAGAGATGCCCGGTGAGGAGGGATATCCCGCTTACCTCGGTTCGAGGCTTGCCTCTTTCTACGAGAGAGCCGGTATTGTCCGCTGTCTGAGCAGTGACGATGAGGAGCGCGTCGGAGTGTTAACGGCGATCGGTGCCGTTTCGCCTCCCGGAGGTGACCTCTCCGACCCCGTCGCCCAATCGACTTTGCGTATCGTTCAGGTGTTCTGGAGTCTCGACTCCGATTTGGCTTACAGACGTCACTTCCCCGCGATCAACTGGTTGACGAGCTATTCGCTCTATCAGACTAAAGTTGACGCCTGGCTCAACGACAACATCGCTCCCGAATTCAGCAAGTTGCGCGTTGACGCTATGACGTTGCTCCAGGAAGAATCGGAACTTGAGGAGATTGTACGCCTTATCGGACAGGATGCCCTATCAGACTCCGATCGTCTCAAGCTAGAATCAGCACGCTCGTTGCGCGAGGACTTCCTGCACCAGAATTCCTTTGATGAGATTGACACGTACACGTCGATGAATAAACAGTTCAAAATGTTATCGCTCGTGATGCTATTCTATTATGAGGCGCAAAAGGCGCTTGAGCGCGGCGTCGCTTTCGACCGTATGGTGGGATTGCCGATTCGTGATGATATTGCTCGTTTTAAGTATGTTCCCGAACAGGAAGTCGACAATTGGTATGCACTTCGCAGCGAACAGCTGCTTGAAGAGATGAGAGCGTTATCCGATTAAGAACGGAGACAGATATGGCTAGAGAATACAGAACAATCGAAGAAGTCACCGGTCCTTTGATGCTCGTCAGAGGCGTCGAGAATGTAAAATATGACGAGCTGGGCGAAATTGAGTTAGCGGATGGACAGATTCGCAACTGCAAGGTCCTGGAAGTTGAGGGAACTGACGCCCTCGTGCAGTTGTTTGAGAGTTCGATCGGTTTGAATGTCGAGCAGAGCACCGTCCGTTTCCTGGGAAGAGGACTTGAACTCGCCGTCTCGCCTGATATGCTCGGGCGCGTCTTCGACGGAATGGGCAGACCGAATGACGGCGGACTCGACATCATCCCCGATGCGATGCGCGACGTGAACGGACTCCCCATCAACCCTGCCGCGCGTGATTATCCGAACGAATTTATTCAAACAGGCGTGTCGGCGATCGATGGTCTGAACACGCTCGTCCGCGGGCAGAAGTTGCCGATCTTCTCGGGAGCCGGTCTCCCTCATGCGCAACTGGCGGCACAGATTGCGCGCCAAGCGGAAGTTCTCGACAGCGAAGAACAGTTCGCCGTCGTTTTCGCTGCCATCGGTATTACGTTCGAAGAAGCCGATTTCTTCATCAGCGATTTCAGAAGAACGGGTGCGATTGACCGAGCCGTCATGTTCATCAATTTGGCGGACGACCCGGCGATTGAGCGTATTTCGACACCTCGCATGGCGTTGACGGCGGCTGAATATCTGGCGTTCGATCTCGACATGCACGTTCTCGTCTTGATGACCGATATTACATATTACGCGGAGGCATTGCGTGAAGTATCCGCCGCGCGCAAAGAAGTTCCCGGACGACGCGGTTATCCCGGTTACCTCTATACGGACCTTGCGAGCATCTATGAGCGCGCCGGACGCATCAAGAACAAGAGAGGTTCGATTACGTTCGTGCCCATTTTAACGATGCCGGACGATGATAAGACGCACCCCATTCCCGACTTGACGGGGTACATTACGGAGGGACAGGTTATCTTGTCGCGCGATCTCTACCGCCGCGGCATTCAACCGCCGATCGATGTGCTTCCCTCTCTGTCACGTCTCAAGGACAAGGGAATCGGTGCAGGCAAAACGCGTAAAGATCATGCTGATACGATGAACCAGCTGTTTGCCGCGTACTCGCGCGGAAAAGAGGCGCGTGACCTTCAGATTATTCTCGGTGAAGAAGCGTTGAGCGAGATTGATCTTGAGTATTCAAAGTTCTCAGTTGCGTTTGAAGAGCAGTATGTTTCACAAGGTTTCGATACGGATCGATCGATCGAAGAGACGCTTGCGATCGGATGGGAACTTCTCTCGATGCTCCCCGCCAATGAATTGAAGCGAGTGCGTCAGGAGTACATTGACGAGTTCTACATTTGGGAAGAAGCGGAGGCTTGTGAATAATGGCTGTCATGCGCGTCAATCCGAACAGGATGGAGTTGCTGCGCTTACGCGGGCAGCTTCGCATTGCGAGGCGCGGTCATAAACTCCTCAAAGACAAGCGTGACGAGTTAATGCGTCAGTTTTTAGCGCTCGTTTTGGAAGTTGACGAAATGCGCCTCAAGGCTGAGGCGCTCGTCGAGCGTTCACACAAAGAAATGTTGTTCGCGCGTGCCGTAATCGGAGACGAGACAGTTAATGCAGCACTTATGACCGAAGGTTCGGGCGAACTTACGGTTACCGTGAGTCGTGAAAATACGATGAGTGTCCGTACACCTATCTTTCACGTGCCGGAGGAAATCGCCGACGTATCAAATCGTACCCTTCCGTACGGTATGACAGTGGCATCGGGCGAATTGGATCAGCCGATTGATACGCTCGCCGAAGCGCTTCCGCTTCTCATGCAATTGGCGACATACGAGCATAAATCAAGCTTGCTCGCCGCGGAGATTGAGCGTACGAGACGGCGCGTCAACTCTCTCGAGTACGTCATGATTCCGAACCTCGAAGAAACCATTCACTCCATCACGATGAAAATGGAAGAAAACGAACGCGGCAACTTGACGCGCTTGAAGAGCAGTATGTTTCACAAGGTTTCGATACGGATCGATCGATCGAAGAGACGCTTGCGATCGGATGGGAACTTCTCTCGATGCTCCCCGCCAATGAATTGAAGCGAGTGCGTCAGGAGTACATTGACGAGTTCTACATTTGGGAAGAAGCGGAGGCTTGTGAATAATGGCTGTCATGCGCGTCAATCCGAACAGGATGGAGTTGCTGCGCTTACGCGGGCAGCTTCGCATTGCGAGGCGCGGTCATAAACTCCTCAAAGACAAGCGTGACGAGTTAATGCGTCAGTTTTTAGCGCTCGTTTTGGAAGTTGACGAAATGCGCCTCAAGGCTGAGGCGCTCGTCGAGCGTTCACACAAAGAAATGTTGTTCGCGCGTGCCGTAATCGGAGACGAGACAGTTAATGCAGCACTTATGACCGAAGGTTCGGGCGAACTTACGGTTACCGTGAGTCGTGAAAATACGATGAGTGTCCGTACACCTATCTTTCACGTGCCGGAGGAAATCGCCGACGTATCAAATCGTACCCTTCCGTACGGTATGACAGTGGCATCGGGCGAATTGGATCAGCCGATTGATACGCTCGCCGAAGCGCTTCCGCTTCTCATGCAATTGGCGACATACGAGCATAAATCAAGCTTGCTCGCCGCGGAGATTGAGCGTACGAGACGGCGCGTCAACTCTCTCGAGTACGTCATGATTCCGAACCTCGAAGAAACCATTCACTCCATCACGATGAAAATGGAAGAAAACGAACGCGGCAACTTGACGCGCTTGATGAAAGTCAAAGATATGATCGTCGAGCAAGAGATTGAAAAACGCCGACAACAGTCGGAGGCTAGGCGTCAAAGTCGAACATAATAAGAGTCGGGGACATGAAGATGTCCCCGAAGTTTTTG
>JGI24499J29688_1009841_pt1 | contig 11201 bp, 6 predicted proteins | sample BioPla1RNA2_FD_29688 | JGI IMG/M metagenome (IMG submission 29688)
TGTATAAAAAATCACTGAAATGTCAATATTATAATATATTTACTTTGGCTAGCATTACCAAAAGTATCCATTTGCTTTTGGCTATTTTAGTTTAATAAGGGGTGAATTATGCATGGTACATCCTGTTACATACGGGAAACGAGTCAGGATGAGTTATTCACGGGTTGATGAAGTATTAGAGTTGCCAGATTTAATTGAAGTACAAAGAAGTTCTTATGAATGGTTTTTAGAAGAGGGGTTAAAAGAAGTATTTAATGATATCTCTCCTATACAGGACTATACTGGGAATCTAATACTAGAGTTTGTAGATTATTATCTTGATGAAGAACCGAAATACACTGAGGATGAGGCACGTGAAAGAGATGCTAATTTCTCAGCACCATTAAAGGTGAAAGTACGTCTTATAAATAAAGAGACTGGAGAAGTGAAGGAACAGGAAGTCTTCATGGGAGATTTTCCTTTGATGACACAGAAGGGAACATTTATTATCAACGGGGCAGAAAGAGTAGTAGTTAGTCAATTGGTCAGATCACCAGGAGTATATTACTCTAGGGAAATTGATAAGACTGGTAAAAGACTCTACTCCGCAACGGTTATTCCCAATAGAGGGGCTTGGCTTGAATATGAATCAGATTCAAACGATATAGTTTATGTTAGAATTGATAGGACTAGAAAATTGCCAATAACTACTCTATTAAGAGCATTAGGATTTAAAAATGATGTAGAGATAAAAGAAGTTTTAGGTGAAACTGAACATGTACTCAGAACGATCGATAAGGATAATACTAGCACGGAAGACGAAGCTTTAGTTGAAATATATAAAAGGTTAAGGCCTGGAGAACCTCCTACTGTAGATAGTGCCAAGTCCTTGTTGAACAATCTGTTTTTTGATCCTAAGAGATATGATCTTGCGAAGGTTGGAAGATATAAATTTAACAAAAAATTAGCATTATATAATAGGATTGTAGGGCAAAAAGCAGCAGAAGATATAATGGACATGGAAACAGGAGAACTGTTTGTAGCGGCGGGAGAAAACATTACAAGAGAAAAGGCTATAGAAATTGAGAATAGTGGAATTAATAAAGTGGATATTATAAGGGAGGATGGAGGAGTAGTTCGTGTAGTAGGAAATCACTTTGTAAATGAAGAGGCTTTTAATTTACCATTTTCCCTTGAAGAACTAGGATTAAAAGAAAAAGTTTATTATCCTGTAATGAAGGAATTGGTAGAAAATTATACGGATCCAGAGGAACTAAAACAGGCTATTAAAGAAAGAATTAGGGAAATTTCTCCAAAGCATATTATCCATGACGATATAATTGCAAGTATAAACTATGAATTTAATCTATTTAATGAAATAGGTATTATAGATGACATAGATCATCTGGGGAACAGAAGACTGCGTTCTGTAGGAGAACTTTTGCAAAACCAATTTCGAATAGGACTTTCTAGGATGGAAAGAGTTGTTAGAGAGAGGATGACAATTCAAGATATTGATGTGGCCACTCCTCAGGCTTTAATGAATATTAGACCGGTGGTAGCATCTATAAAAGAATTCTTTGGCAGTAGCCAGTTGTCCCAATTCATGGATCAAACCAATCCATTAGCTGAGTTGACCCATAAAAGAAGGATGTCTGCTTTAGGACCTGGCGGTTTAAGTAGGGACAGGGCTGGATTTGAAGTAAGGGACGTTCACCATTCTCATTATGGTAGGATGTGTCCTATCGAAACTCCTGAAGGACCTAACATTGGTCTTATAACCTCTTTAACCACCTATGCAAGAATTAATGAATATGGATTTATTGAGGCGCCTTATAGAAAGGTAGACAAGGAAAGAGGTGTAGTGTTAAATCAAATCGATTATTTAACTGCTGATTTAGAAGATGAGTTTATAATAGCTCAATCCAATGAGGCATTAGATGAAGAGGGTAGATTTGTAAACAAGAGAGTAATTGCAAGAGGTAAAGAAGGAGCAATAGACATATATCAAAGCAGTGAAGTAGACTATATGGATGTATCTCCTAAGCAGATAGTATCCATAGGAACAGCCATGATTCCGTTTCTAGAGAACGATGATGCTAACAGAGCTTTAATGGGGGCGAACATGCAACGTCAAGCTGTTCCATTGATAAAAACCGAGGCTCCCATAGTGGGAACCGGAATAGAATACAAGGCAGCAAAGGATTCAGGAGTCGTAGTTATAGCTAGGAACTCAGGTGTAGTAGAGAAACTTAGCTCTAGCGAAATATTGGTAAAACGTGATGAAGATGGACAAATTGATAGATATAAATTATTGAAATTCAAACGATCTAACCAAGGAACAACTATAAACCAAAGGCCTATAGTTGAAAAAGGTGAGAGAGTAGAAAAAGGTCAAGTAATCGCCGATGGACCTAGTACAGATCAGGGAGAGATTGCACTGGGCAAGAATCTCTTAGTAGCTTTTATGACCTGGGAAGGGTACAACTTTGAAGATGCTATACTGATAAGTGAAAATCTTGTTATAGAGGATAGACTAACTTCCATTCATATAGAAGAGTATGAATCGGAGGCAAGGGATACAAAGTTAGGACCAGAAGAGATTACGAGAGACATTCCCAATGTGGGAGAGGATATGCTTAAAGACCTAGATGAACAAGGAATTATTAGGATAGGAGCAGAAGTAGAGGCTGGAGATATACTAGTAGGAAAAGTAACTCCCAAGGGAGAAACGGAGTTGACAGCAGAAGAGAGGTTGCTTAGAGCTATATTTGGGGAAAAGGCTAGAGAAGTTAGAGATACATCTCTAAGAGTCCCCCATGGTGAAGCAGGTATAATTGTAGATGTAAAGATATTTTCAAGAGAAAATGGAGATGAGTTACAACCGGGAGTAAATCAAAAAGTAAGAATATATGTAGCTACCAAAAGGAAGATCAATGTAGGGGATAAGATGTGTGGTAGACACGGGAATAAAGGGGTAGTATCTAGAATATTACCAGAAGAGGATATGCCTTACTTACCAGACGGAACTCCCATAGAGATTGTTCTAAATCCACTAGGCGTACCTTCTAGGATGAATTTAGGTCAGGTTCTAGAGGTGCATTTAGGACTAGCGGCTAAAAAACTTGGTTGGCATGTAGCTACTCCAGTTTTTGACGGTGCTAGCGATGACGATATATTAGATGCCCTTAAAAAAGCTGAATATCCCGTAAGTGGTAAATTAGAATTAAGGGATGGAAGGACTGGAGAATTTTTCAATGGTGCCATAACGGTAGGATATATGTACATGTTGAAATTACATCACTTAGTAGATGATAAAATTCATGCTAGATCTACAGGACCTTATTCCCTAGTAACCCAACAACCTCTTGGAGGAAAGGCTCAATTTGGTGGTCAAAGATTTGGAGAGATGGAGGTTTGGGCACTAGAAGCATATGGAGCTGCCCATACATTACAAGAAATTTTGACCGTTAAATCTGATGATGTGGTAGGTAGAGTAAAAACATACGAGGCTATTGTTAAAGGAGAAAGTATTCCTGAACCTGGAATACCAGAATCCTTCAAGGTTCTAATCAAAGAACTACAGAGCTTGTCTATAGATGTGAAGGTATTGACAGAAGAAGATGATGAAATAGAAATACAAGAATCTGTTGATGATGATGTGGCTGATTTAGATTTAATAGGAGATGAATTTATAGACAAAAAATATATAGACGAGAACTCTGAAGAAAAAGAAGAATTAGATAGCAAATTTATTGTGGATAAGGAAGAGGAATAGGCTTAGAGTATTTTTATAAAAGATAATACTTTATTATAACTTTAATATAGAAAGGAGAGAAAGCTCCTTGTTTGAATTAAATACATTTGATTCAATAAAGATTGGTCTTGCGTCTCCAGAAAAAATAAGGCAGTGGTCAAAAGGAGAAGTAAAGAAACCAGAGACTATAAATTATAGAACTTTGAAACCGGAAAAAGAAGGACTCTTTTGTGAGAAGATATTTGGACCTACCAAAGACTGGGAATGTCATTGTGGTAAGTATAAAAGAGTTAGATATAAAGGAATTGTCTGTGATAGATGTGGGGTAGAGGTAACCAAATCCAAGGTGAGAAGAGAAAGAATGGGGCACATAGAATTAGCCGCCCCTGTATCCCATATTTGGTATTTTAAGGGGATACCAAGTAGAATGGGACTTATACTAGATATGTCACCGAGATCCTTGGAAAAAGTCCTTTATTTTGCTTCTTACATTGTAATAGATGGTGGGGATACACCTTTATATGAAAAACAACTGCTAACTGAGGCAGAATTTAGAGAAGCTCAAGAAAAATATGGCAATAAATTTAGAGCTTCAATGGGAGCAGAAGCCATAAAAGAAATTCTTTCGAATATAGACTTAGATAAGGAAGCGAAAGATTTAAGGCTTCAACTTAAAGAAGCTACGGGACAAAAAAAGATAAGAATTATAAGGAGACTTGAGGTAGTAGAAGCTTTTAGGCAATCAGGTAATAGGCCAGAGTGGATAATATTAAACGTTATTCCTGTAATACCACCGGATCTAAGACCTATGGTTCAATTAGATGGTGGCAGGTTTGCTACCTCGGATTTAAATGATCTTTATAGAAGGGTTATAAATAGGAACAATAGATTGAAAAGATTACTGGATTTAGGAGCACCTGATATCATTGTTAGAAATGAAAAACGGATGCTTCAAGAAGCAGTAGACGCTTTGATAGATAATGGCCGTAGAGGAAGACCTGTAACGGGTCCAGGCAATAGACCTCTTAAGTCCTTATCAGACATGTTAAAAGGAAAACAAGGAAGATTTAGACAAAACTTACTTGGAAAAAGGGTAGACTATTCAGGACGTTCTGTTATAGTAGTGGGGCCTGAATTGAAGTTTTATCAATGTGGCTTGCCTAAGAAAATGGCCTTAGAACTATTCAAACCTTTTGTAATGAAAGAGTTGGTTGAAGGTGATTATGCCCATAATATAAAATCTGCCAAACGTATGGTAGAGAGAATGCGACCAGAAGTATGGGATGTGTTGGATATAGTTATTAAAGATCACCCTGTGTTATTAAACAGAGCACCTACTCTTCATAGACTGGGAATTCAGGCTTTTGAGCCGGTATTGGTAGAAGGTAAAGCTATAAAGCTACATCCTCTTGTTTGTACAGCTTACAATGCAGACTTTGATGGGGATCAAATGGCTGTTCACTTACCATTATCCACTGAATCTCAAGCTGAAGCCAGACTGCTTATGTTGTCTGTAAACAATATATTAGCACCAAAGGATGGAAAGCCAATTACGACTCCGACTCAAGATATGGTTTTGGGTAGCTATTACCTAACTGTTGAAAACCCTGAACAACAAGAACAGGTGAAAATATTTAAAGATTATGACGAAATGTTAAAGGCCTATTATAATGATGAAGTGGATATACATGATAGGGTAAAAGTTAGAAGAAAGATAGATAAAGAGGATAGAGGTCGTCTTGTTGAAAGCACCGTAGGACGATTTATATTCAATGAAGATCTACCTCAGGACTTAGGTTTTATAGATAGAAAAAAGGATAAATATTCTTTAGAAGTCGATAGATTAGTAGATAAAAAAACACTAGGAAATATAATAGAAAGATGCTATAGGAAACATGGAAATACAGTAACAGCTTCTGTGTTGGATTATGTAAAAGAGTTAGGGTTCCATTATTCTACAAAAGGAGCTATAACTATAAGTATGGGGGATATAGTCGTACCTGCTGAAAAAGAGGAATTATTAGGAAAATCAGAAGAAATAGTAGATAAATTTGAAAAATCATATCGAAGAGGCTTGATCTCAGACGAGGAAAGATACGAGAAAGTAATTGAGATATGGAATAATTCCACGGAAGAGGTTACCCAAGCGTTAATGGATAGCTTAGATCCAATGAACAATGTATATATTATGGCTCATTCTGGAGCGAGAGGTAGCCAGAACCAAATCAGGCAGTTAGGTGGCATGAGGGGTCTTATGGCTAGTGCTTCAGGTAAAACCATAGAAATTCCTATAAAATCTAACTTTAGAGAAGGACTGGATGTACTGGAGTTCTTTATATCGACTCATGGTTCTAGAAAAGGATTGGCAGATACTGCACTGAGAACAGCTGACTCGGGATATCTAACTAGAAGGTTGGTAGATGTAAGCCAAGATGTTATAGTAAGAGAAGAGGATTGTGGAACTGATCAAAGCTTGGTAGCAAAGGCGTTTATGGATGGTAAAGAAGTAATAGAAGAACTAAAGGATAGAATAATAGGACGATATACTGTAGAAGATATAATAGATCCTGACTCAGGTGAAATCATCGTGGAGAAAGATCAGATGATAACAGAGGATATAGGAGATAGAATAAAAGAATTGGGTATAAAAGAAGTAAAAGTAAGATCTGTTCTTGGTTGCAATACTCGTCATGGAGTATGTGCTAAATGCTATGGAAGAAACTTAGCTACGGGCAATCCTGTAAACATTGGAGAGTCTGTAGGGATTATAGCGGCTCAATCTATAGGAGAACCTGGAACACAGCTTACAATGCGTACATTCCATACAGGTGGTGTAGCAGGTGCAGACATTACACAGGGTCTACCTAGGGTTGAAGAACTGTTTGAAGCTCGAAAACCTAAAGGTCTCGGTATAATATCTGAAATAGCTGGTGAAATAAGTATAAATGAAACGAAGAAAAAGAAAGAAATCATCGTTACATCTAAAGAGGGAGACACTAAGGCATATACGATAACCTATGGATCTAGACTGTTAGTAAGGCCAGGTGATTTTGTTGAAGCTGGAGATGAGCTAACGGAAGGTTCTGTAAATCCTCATGATATATTGAAAATCAAAGGAGTACATGGAGTTCAAGATTATCTTGTTAAAGAAGTACAAAGGGTATATAGGCTCCAAGGGGTAGACATAGATGATAAACATATTGAAATAATAGTTAGACAAATGTTAGGCAGGGTAAAAATAGAAGACTCAGGAGATACGGAATTATTACCTGGAAGTTTAACAAATATCCATGAATTTGAAGATGTCAATAGAAAGGTTATAGAAGAAGGGGGTAAGCCTGCAGTAGGAAGAAGGGCTTTACTTGGAATAACCAAGGCTTCTTTGGCAACAGAATCATTCCTTTCAGCCGCATCTTTCCAGGAAACCACACGAGTACTAACTGAATCATCTATCAAAGGAAAAGAAGATAACCTTATAGGATTGAAAGAAAATGTAATAATAGGTAAACTCATACCTGCTGGAACAGGGATGAAAAAATATAAAAACATAGAAGTTATACATCAAGACGAAGAAGAAAAGGTAGAAACTTTAGAGTAAAACATGTTGACACCTAAAACATCTGATGGTAAAATGTATAAGTGTGTAAATTCGAAGTGGACTCTTTGACAACATAAAGATTATGTGGATTTGAATCCACATAATCTTTAAAATGTTTAAAATAAGGAGGAAGCTTATATGATTCCTGAACTTAATACTAGCAATAAAGTTGTAGGTGCTAAACAAGTAAAAGGGATGTTAAATAAAGATAAGGTGAAAACAGTATACGTAGCTAGAGATGCAGAAGGAAGGGTAGTAGATGATATAATTCGAACATGCGATCAAAAACAAGTCCAAGTAATATACGTGGAATCTATGAGGAAACTAGGAGAAGCATGTGAGATAGACGTAAATGCAGCTAGCGCTGCATTGCTAAAGTAGATTAAAAGGAGGTGCAATAATGCCAACAATTAACCAGTTGATAAGAAAGGGTAGAAAAAAGGTTGTATACAAATCTAAATCTCCTGCATTGGGTATTAACTATAACTCATTGAAGAAGGATGTGACCACAGTTCACTCTCCACAAAAAAGAGGAGTTTGTACAGCTGTTAGAACAGTTACTCCTAAAAAACCTAACTCAGCTTTAAGAAAGGTAGCTAGGGTTAGACTTACAAATGGGGTTGAAGTTGCTGCCTATATTCCAGGAATTGGCCACAATCTACAAGAACATAGTGTTGTTCTTATAAGAGGTGGAAGAGTAAAAGACCTTCCAGGTGTTAGATATCACATTGTAAGAGGTAGCTTGGATACTGCAGGTGTTGAAGGAAGGATGCAATCTAGATCCAAATATGGGGCTAAAAAGCCTAAGGATAAATAATAGTGCTAATGATGCAAAGGAATTATTCCTATTAATATAAATGCATTTATGTGCACGGCGGCAGAAATTGACTGTCGAGTACCAATGAATTTACTTTACATGGTTAAGGAGGGAAGCAAGGTGCCAAGAAAAGGAGTTATAATTAAAAGAGATGTAATCCCAGATCCCATATACAATGATGTAGTCCTGACAAAGCTTATTAACAATATTATGCTTGATGGAAAAAAGGGAGTAGCTCAAGAAATTGTTTATGGTGCATTTGATAATATAGAAGAAAAAACTGGTGAAGATCCATTAGAAGTGTTTTACAAAGCACTAAATAACATAATGCCAGTCTTAGAAGTTAAGGCGAGACGTATTGGTGGTGCAACATATCAAGTCCCAATGGAAGTTAGACCAGAGAGAAGGGAAACACTGGGTCTTCGTTGGCTTGTTCGTTATTCTAGAGCAAGAGGCGAAAAGACGATGATTGAAAGATTGGCTAAAGAAATAATGGACGCAGCCAATAACACTGGTGCAAGTGTTAGAAAAAGAGAAGAAGTACACAAGATGGCAGAAGCAAATAAAGCATTCGCACACTATAGATGGTAGTTTGCTAATAGTTACACTTGTGGAAGGGGGACATATGATCAGGAAGGAGGAAGTATTGTGCCCAATAAATTCCCATTAGAAAAAATACGAAATATAGGAGTAATGGCTCATATAGATGCAGGAAAAACAACTACCACAGAGAGGATATTGTTTTATACTGGGAAGATTCATAAGATAGGAGAAACCCACGAAGGTGCTGCTCAGATGGATTGGATGGAGCAGGAGCAAGAAAGGGGAATAACCATAACATCTGCTGCCACTACGTGTCATTGGAGAGATCATAGGATCAACGTTATAGACACGCCAGGACACGTGGATTTTACTGTGGAGGTAGAAAGGTCACTTAGAATCCTTGATGGCGCAGTTGCGGTATTTTGTGCAAAAGGTGGGGTGGAGCCTCAATCAGAGACTGTTTGGAGACAGGCTGATAAATACAAGGTTCCGCGTATGGCTTTTGTAAACAAGATGGACATTGTTGGAGCTGATTTCTTTAAAGTTATAGATATGATTGAAGAAAGACTTAAAGCTAATCCAGTTCCAGTACAGTTACCTATTGGTAAAGAAGATAACTTTGAAGGTGTTGTAGATTTAGTGAATATGAATGCGAGAATCTACAAAGATGACCTTGGTGAAGATATAGAGGTAATAGATATACCTGAAGATTTAAAAGAATTAGCAGAAGAATATAGGGAAAATCTATTGGAAAGTATAGCTGATTATGATGAAGAGCTAATGATGAAGTATCTTGAAGGAGAAGAAATTTCTACTGAAGATATAATAAGGGCTATAAGAACTGCCACTATCAATGTGGAGATCACTCCAGTTCTATGTGGTTCATCTTATAAGAACAAGGGAGTACAGCCTTTAATAGATGCTATAGTAGATTATCTACCTTCACCACTTGACATACCACCTGTGAAGGGGTTGTCAGTAGACTCAGATGATACCGAAGAAAGAGTTGCGTCTGAAGATGAAGCTTTTTCCGCATTGGCTTTTAAAATTGTAACAGATCCCTATGTTGGAAAGCTTGCATATTTTAGAGTGTATTCTGGTACACTGAAATCAGGATCCTATGTATATAATCCTATTAAAGGGAAAAGAGAAAGAATAGGTAGAATCCTTTTGATGCATGCTAATAAAAGAGAAGAAGTAGAGCAGGTTTATGCAGGAGATATTGCAGCTGCAGTTGGACTTAGAGAAACTTCCACGGGAGAAACCCTATGTGATGAAAAAAATCCAATTATATTAGAAAGCATGGAGTTTCCAGAACCGGTTATAGAGGTAGCTATAGAACCAAAGACCAAAGCTAGTCAAGAAAAGATGAGTGTGGCTTTAGCAAAATTAGCTGAAGAGGATCCAACATTTAGGACCTATACCCATGAAGAAACAGGGCAGATCATAATAGCAGGTATGGGAGAACTACATTTGGAGATAATTGTAGATAGACTTTTAAGAGAGTTTAAAGTTGAAGCTAATGTAGGTAATCCACAAGTAGCTTATAAAGAGTCTATTTCAATTCCTGCAGAAGCTGATACCAAGTATGCAAGACAATCTGGTGGTCGTGGTCAATATGGTCATGTTAAGATAAGAATTGAACCACAAGAACCGGGAGCAGGTTATGAATTTGTAAACTCTATAGTTGGAGGGGTTGTACCTAGGGAGTATATTCCAGCTGTAGATAATGGTATACAAGAGACAATGCAAGCTGGTATTCTAGGTGGATATCCAGTATTAGACGTAAAAGTAACCCTATATGATGGTTCATACCATGAAGTAGACTCTTCAGAAATGGCGTTTAAGATTGCTGGATCCATGGCATTTAAAGAAGCTATGGCTAAGGCGAAACCAGTATTATTAGAGCCTGTTATGAAGGTAGAGGTTATTGTACCAGAAGAATATATGGGTGATGTAATAGGGGATATCAACTCAAGACGAGGAAGAATAGAAGGAATGGAACCAAGAAGCGGAGTTCAAGTAATCAATAGTTTTGTGCCATTGGCTGAAATGTTTGGTTATGCTACAGATCTTCGTTCCAATACACAAGGTAGGGCAGTTTACTCAATGCAGTTCGACCATTATGAACCAGTACCGAATAGCATTGCAGAGAAACTATTAGGAGATAAATAACTTTATAAAATTAAGGAGGAATAGGAAATGGGAAAAGAAAAATTTGAAAGAACCAAACCTCATGTTAATATAGGAACAATAGGACACGTAGACCATGGTAAGACAACATTAACAGCAGCAATAACATCTGTATTAGCCCAAAGAGGTGGAGCGGATGTAATGAGCTATGACAACATAGACAAAGCACCAGAGGAAAGGGAAAGAGGAATAACCATATCCACATCCCACGTTGAATATGAAACAGAAAACCGTCACTATGCACACGTAGACTGCCCAGGTCACGCTGACTATGTAAAGAACATGATCACAGGAGCAGCACAAATGGACGGAGC
>JGI24499J29688_1024800_pt1 | contig 10972 bp, 10 predicted proteins | sample BioPla1RNA2_FD_29688 | JGI IMG/M metagenome (IMG submission 29688)
GGCGCCGTGGTGATCGGGCCAGGCTGGGGGAGAGGGGATTTTCAGACAGGGTTTCTGAAGGAGATCCTGCCTGTAGTGTCGAAAAAAATCTGTGTGGTAGACGCTGATGCGCTGTTTGCCCTGAAACAGCTGGGAGGATTGTCATATCTGGCTGGTATCCAGGGAAACTTTATCCTGACACCCCATCCCGGGGAAATGTCAGTGCTTACCGGGGTCAGTGTAGAAGAGATTGAAAGGGACAGGCCTGGTTGCGCCCGGGAAGCGGCGCGTCAATCAAGCAGCATTGTGTGCCTAAAAGGCGCAGGAACATGTACTGCCGGGCCGTCAGGAAAACTGTTTGTAAATACGTCAGGCGGGCCTTACATGGCAACTGCGGGCTCAGGTGATGTGCTTACCGGAGTTATCGCCGCTTTAGCTGCCCAGGGGCTCCCTTCTTATTCAAGTGCCTGGTTGGGGGTTTTCTGGCACGGGCTTGCGGGGGAAGCTGCCCTGAGGCGGAAGGGATCGCACGGCATATTGGCGGGCGATATTACTGAATGTCTGCCTGAGGCCCGGGCTCTGATAGAACAACAATTTGACCGGTTTCAGAAGTAGTCAGAAGGCCGGCTATAAGGAGGCCGAACCTATCTTGGCGAGAATGAAAAGAGTGGTCGTAGCATTCCCTGAAGACATATTGGCAGGTATTGACGACATAGTAGTAGAAACAAATAAGACCCGTTCGTTGTTTATACGTGAAGCTTGTTGCTTTTACATGGAAAAGGTGAAAAAGGAGAACATGCGGGAGCAGATGATAAACGGCTATCTGGAAATGGCTGAGATTAACAGGCTCTTAGCTGAAGAAATCGCTTGTGACTTCGACTGTTTTCCCAGATGGGGACCTGCCGACGAGTACAGTGCCCTTGCCCCTGATGATTCCCGGCATGACGTATCTGCCAGATGGAGGAAAACTTGATTGGAGCCTTCAAGAGGTGAGATTTACTTCGCTGATCTAAACCCTGTTCTTGGTTCAGAACAGGGTGGATTCAGGCCGGTTTTGATCATCCAAAACGATATTGGAAACAAGTACAGCCCTACAGTGATCATCTCTGCGATTACTTCCCAGATCCAAAAGGCGAGGCTCCCAACTCATGTGGAACTCCCTGCCAAGCTCTCCAATCTTGAACGCGACTCAGTTATCTTGCTTGAGCAAGTAAGGACAATAGACAAGAAACGTCTTAAGAAGAGGGTAGCTAAGCTTGACAGCCACATTATGGCACAAGTGGATGAAGGCTTGGCAATATCCTTGGGGTTAAAGCCCCTGTAGTTGCAGTAAGGCTGGTTTGTGGCAGTAAATCTCAAAGGGGAGGACAAGAAATGAAACCGGTAATTGGTATCGTAGCTAGTTGGAACGAAGAGAAAGAGTCGTCTGTCGTGTCCTATACGTACGTTTCTGCTGTGCTGGAAGCAGGCGGGATTCCCTTGGCCATACCTATGGTGGGCAAAGAAGAAGCTGATGAAATCCTACCCAAACTGGATGGCATTTTGTTCCCAGGCGGCGCCGATGTTGACCCGGCCCGGTATGGGGAGCGGCCTCACCTGAAACTGGGCGGTGTAAACCCAAGGCTTGATGAACTGGAATTGCATATAGCCAGGAGAGTCTTGGACATGGGAATGCCGGTTGTGGGGATATGCAGGGGATGCCAGGTGGTTAACGTTGCTGCCGGTGGCACTTTGATCCAGGACATACCTTCCCAGCTCGGCGGGGCTATGAAACACCAGCAACAGGCACCCAGATGGCATGGTACACACGAAGTGATCATCGAGGAAGATTCACTGGCCTTTGAGGTTTTCGGGGAAAGACGGCTGTCGGTCAACTCGTATCATCACCAGGCAGTCCGTGATCCTGGAGAGGGCCTGGTTGTTTCAGGCAGGGCTCTTGACGGCGTTACCGAGGTGGTTGAAGGCCGGAAGAATTTTGTGCTCCTGCTGCAATGGCACCCTGAATGCATGTGGAAGCATAACCGTGTTTTCATAAGGCCTTTCGAAGCCTTAGTAGAGGCTGCCAAGAATTTCAAGGATTGAGTGGGGGAATCAGGCAATGACAAATGGAGCCGGGGCAGGTTGCAACATTAGTTCAAGCAAGCCTAGATGCAGGGATGTTGGAATTTCTATAGGAACGCTGCCGGCAGGGCCGTACAATGCAATTACAGATGTGCCTGGGGTTCTGGTAGGGCACTCGACCATCATAGAAGGTGAAGGCCCCCTTGTTCCAGGCAAAGGGCCTGTAAGAACAGGAGTAACCGCAATCAGGCCTCATCCAGGCAATATATTCCAGGAGAAAGTACCGGGAGCTGTCTATGTCATAAACGGATTTGGCAAAGCTACAGGTATTGCCCAAGTCCAGGAATTGGGAGTTATTGAGACCCCTATCGTGCTCACCAATACCTTGAGCGTGGGCCAGGCTTGGGATGCCCTCTGTGAATATATGCTGGAACTCAACCCTGACATCGGTGTGACCACCGGTACTGTGAATCCCTTGGTGCTTGAATGCAACGACGGATTCCTCAATGACATCAGGGGAAGGCACGTGAAAAAACATCACGTATTGTCAGCGCTGAATCAAGCCGCATCAGGGCCGGTAACTGAAGGCAACGTGGGGGGCGGTACCGGAATGTCGTGCTTTGGTTTCAAAGGGGGCATAGGTACATCTTCCAGATGCGTAGAAATTGGTGAAAACAGTTGGTTTGTAGGCGTGTTGGTTATGTCCAACTTCGGCAGCATGAAAGAACTGAGGGTATCAGGAATCCCAGTAGGGTTAGAACTGGAGAAACGCTTGGGGATGCAGCGTAAAGCTCCCCCTGGTTCCATAGTGATTGTGCTGGCAACTGATGTGCCTGTTTCAGACAGGCAGCTTCACAGGATCGCCAAGAGGTGCGGAGGTGGGCTGGCGCGGATAGGCTCCACTTTTCAGAACGGAAGCGGCGATTTCGCCGTAGCATTTTCCACGGCCAACCGCGTGCCCCATAAAGACCCGTCACCCTTTGTTGCCGGCAAATGGCTGCGGGATGATTCCCAGGAACTCGGCAGGATTTTTGCTGCCTCAGTTGAAGCCACTGAAGAAGCCATCCTTAATTCGTTGTTTGCTGCAGAAACTATGGAAGGCCGGGATGGCAATACCAGAATGGCGCTGCCTGTCAGTATGGTGCTTGATATCATAAAAGGCTGGAACGCCTGACAGGTGTACTCTGTGGTTTACGGCAGGATAAATTGAAAAATCGTCGAATGGTGTTTAAGAAGCAATTTCTCAGGGAGGTTTGTAATGCCGCGGAAAAACAAGGATAGCCAAGCGGAGCAAAGCCAACCGGGTAGACCCGCCGGAAGGCCGTCTTATCTAAGAGGCCTGAGACCCCGGGAAAAAGCTCCAGGAGCGGTCAAGCAGGAGGCCAAGGATGAGGCCAAGGAGGTTGCTCCTGTTGAGGAGGAACAAGAAGCTAAGGAAGATGTGGAACTCTACAGGTGGATAAATTGGCTTCTGCCTAGAAGGCCCCTTGTTGCCGTTTTCGTTATTGCTTCGTTTATCGGGTCTATAGCCATTGCGTACTGGGCGGTACCCCAGTTGTTTTTTGTAGCAGTTATCTCAGTGATATTCCTTAATCGCCTGGCTCCGTATCTCTTTCCCGTCACATTCATCCTTACCGAGGAAAAAGTGGGCTACCGGACGTTCCTGGCACGGGATATCCGTCCTTGGAATGCTTTTATGGCCTATAGGGAGTTTCCCGACGGTGTGCTCCTTACACATGATATACGGACTTTCAGGGGACGTATGAAGGAGGGGATCTTTCTCTACTATTACCAAGACGGTTCTAACAAAGATGAAATCCTTCGCATAGTCAGCTCTAAATTGAAGCCTCTCGATGAAGCACTGTCTACAGATCAGAAGGCGAAGGAAGAAAAAGGCGGGCTGCGATCAGCGATTAGGCGCATCCGCAGATTACGCTCGAAAGACTAATCAGCACTACACTGCCTCCAGAATGGCTTTTATCAGGGCATTGTTTTTTGATCTTTGATTGGCCTTTGGTTGACTTTTGATTGGTGACAGGGGGAGCAAGGAGGGATCTGGTATGGAAGACAGAAGAGTTGAGTCTATTTTGGCCACAGACGTTGGTTCTACTACCACCAAAGCTATTCTTATTGAGAAGATAGGCGATGAATACCGGCTGGTCACCCGCGGCGAAATGCCCACGACAGTGGAAGCCCCATGGGAAAACGTGATGATCGGTGTGAAGAAAGCTATAAGGCGGGTAGAAGAACTAATAGACAGGCCACTTCTTGATGAGGAAGGTAACCTGATTAGGCCGAAAGACGGCCAAAAAGGTGTAGATATGTACGTTTCTACGTCTTCGGCCGGAGGCGGGCTTCAGATGATGGTGGCTGGCCTGGTTAAGTCTATCAGTGCCAGTTCAGCTCATAGGGCAGCCCTAGGCGCAGGGGCGGTAGTGCTTGATGTCATATCAGTAGACGACGGAAGATCACAATCAGAGCAAATAACCAGAATCACTGAGCTGCGTCCTGACATCATCCTGGTGTCAGGCGGCGTAGACGGAGGTTCTGTTGCATATCTGGCGTTGATTGCAGAGATTATCAAACAGGCTAACCCCCAGCCTCGCTTTGGTGCTACTTATAAGCTGCCCCTTATTTATGCGGGCAACAAAGACGCCCAGGATATTGTGATGCAAATATGTGGAGATACAATGGACGTGCATTTGGTCCCAAATCTCAGGCCGCGTCACGACATTGAGAACCTTGGGCCCGCCAGGGAAGCCATACATGATCTCTTTATGAACCACGTGATGGCTCAAGCTCCCGGATACGGTGAACTCATGGAACTGGTGGATACAACGATTATGCCCACACCCGGCGCTGTGGGAAAACTCATCATGGTTCTGGCCGAACAGAACAACCAAAGCATTATAGGCGTGGATATTGGCGGGGCGACAACTGACGTATTTTCCAACTTCGAAGATACCTTTACCAGGACAGTGTCTGCGAACCTGGGAATGAGCTATTCAATATGCAATGTGCTTGAGGAGGCAGGTTTCGATAATATCCTGCGATGGGTGCCTTTCAGCATGGACCAGTCCCAGATTTCAGACTGGATTGCCAACAAGATGGTTAGGCCCACCACAATACCCCAGACCGTCTACCACCTTGTGGTCGAGCACGCGCTTGCAAGGGAAGCCCTGCGGTTGAGTTTTGAACACCACAAGAGCCTTGCGAAAAAAGTCGAGGAAGAAAAAGTAGGATTTGGCCGCGAGTCCGGGGTTACAAAAGCTTCCGACGTGACATTATCAATGATGGAGCTTGACATGCTGGTGGGTTCAGGCGGTGTGCTGTCACATGCCCCCAGGCGGCAGCAAGCTGCACTCATGCTCATAGATGCTTTCCAGCCTGAAGGCGTCACACAGTTAGCTGTGGACTCTATCTTCATGATGCCTCACCTTGGAGTACTTTCTTCTGTATATCCGGAAATTGCTGCTGAGGTGTTTGATAAAGACTGTCTGGTGAGGCTTGGTACAGTCGTGGCGCCTGTCGGTCCTGCACCCAGGAACGGTGTTTTGGCTACCATTCACATTGCCATGCCCGGCGGAGAGGTCCAGGAGCACCAGATCACAGCAGGTGATCTCAAGGTGATTTCTTTGGAAGTGGGCGACACTGTATCATGCAAGCTTGTACCTAACGGCGGGCGTATAGATGTGGGTGCAGGCAGGGGTACTATCTTTGAAACTGAACTTCACGGAGGGCTCGTGGGAATCGTGTTAGATGGCAGGGGCCGTCCTATAGAGTTGCCCGAGAGCGGTTCCGAGCGGATCAAGAAACTGACTTCGTGGTTTGAAACTATGAACGCTTATCCCATGGAGCCTGTTTACGAGCTGCAGAAGCGCTTCCCGGCTAAAGAGGAAGACACACAAGGAGGGAAGAAACGTGGCGGTCTCTTCGGTTTATTCAGGAGATAGTCAAGTGGGCCGGATAGAACTTATAAGAAAAGTAAGGCGGCTACCCCTGCCAGGGGAAGTCCTTGTTAAGAAGGGAGACAGGGTATTACCTGATACACCTGTTGCCAAGATAGCGCTCAGGCCCGGTATTCCCTGGGTTATCCCAGCAGCCAGGCTATTGGGTATAGAACCTTCGGAACTTGGCAAATGCATGCTGAAAAATGTGGGCGACCGCGTCAAGACCCAGGACATTATCGCCAGGGCCGAACAAGGTCTGTACGGCAGGAAAGAGATTGGGTCACCTACAGACGGTGTAATCGAGGATGTGTCTAGCCGTTCAGGAAGGATTACTATCAGGGAAGAGTTTGGACGGGAAGAGCCGCCTATAACCTTCGACGTGGCTTTCGAGATCAAGTGCAAACCTGAAGAACTTCCAAACCACATGCTGAGGCAGGTAGGTCAAGAAGTCAAGAAGGGCCAGATGATCGCCAAGAAGGGCGAAGCCCAGGCGTTCTTCACCAAGACTGCGATAGCTCCCGTATCAGGAATCATATCTAAGATTTGTACCGAGACAGGCAAAGTGACAATTGCCAGGCCGTTCAAAGAGGTCGTGGTAAATGCATACGTACAAGGCACTGTCTCTCAGATTATTGAGAACCGGGGATGTATAGTTGACACTACCGGAGTCCGCCTCAACGGGGTGTTCGGGCTGGGCAGGGAGACCTACGGTGAACTCAAAATGCTTTGTAGCAGCCCCGATCAGGTGCTTGAAGCAGACATGATTACGGAGGATTGCAGAGATAAGATCATCGTCGGGGGATCTTTCGCCACCAACGAAGCCCTTTCCAGGGCGCTTGATATCGGAGTAAAGGGAGTAATCACAGGAACGGTCAACTACTTTAACCTGACCCAATCCCTTGGAGTCAAGCTTGGCGTGGGCATAACCGGCCAGGAGGATATTGACATTACTGTTATACTGATGGAGGGATTTGGCCACCTCTCAATGCGGAAGGAAGCATTTGAGATCCTGGCTTCCCTTGAAGGAAGGATGGCTTCGATTAACGGTGCAACCCAGATTAGGGCAGGGGCCATAAGGCCTGAAATCATCGCTCCTTTTGAGGATTTTGAGGATGAGCCTGCCAAACCTGTCCAGTTTGATCCTGACTTGCGGGTAGGAATGGATGTAAGGATCATCAACGAACCCTATTTCGGGGCTACCGGGCGGATTTGCGAGATCATCAGGGAGCCTGTGGCAATCGAGACTGAAGCCAGAGTTCCTGTAGTCAAAGTTGCGCTTAGGGACGGGAATGAAGTGGTGGTCCCCAGGGCTAATGTAGAGTTATTATGAGCAATATAGCGGCAAGCAGCTCATGGTGCCTGGTTATGGGTATCCAGGCTGCTTGCTGTCTGCTGTGGTATTTTTAGGTTTCGATAAGTTGGTTGAAATATTGTAAAATAGAGACAATGCTATCGACAGGGAGGTGAACGGATGCTTAACTTCCGCGAGCCTATTGACGAGAAGCAGCGGGATGAGCTGGTGGAAGCGATTGCGCAGAAGGTAAAGCAGTACGGCCTGGCGGTTCCCGCGATTTTCTTCTTGGAAATGAACAAGCCCCTGAGTTATATAGGTGGCCAGCTTATGCACTTTTTTTCACCGATGATTGGTGTGTTCTTCGAGACTTTTGAAGATTATGCGTACTTTTTTGATGATAGGAAGAATGTAGAGCTTCTGATTCAGCGAATTGAAGCTATCGCTATGGAAGAGGAGGAAGAAAGAAAAAAGCAGAAGGCTTTGAAAAGAGTAGCAAAGCAGAAAGAATCAGGAACATCTATGCTTGATGATGCGTTAAAGATGGAATCACAAGACACAGACGCTGAAAAATGATCTGATGTAAGAGGATTTTTCGCGGCGGATGTCGTAATTGATCCAAGTAGTCTTATTGTGTCATGGTGCCAGTGAGGGAGGGGAAGACTTAGTGCAGGAGCAAAAGAATGCGTTTGAGCTAGACAGAGAGATAAACTCTGTGTTAGCTACCGACTGTGGTTCCACAACGACCAAAGCTATTCTTATCGAAAAAACCGGCGACGAATACCGCCTGGTCGTGCGGGGAGAAGCTCCCACAACAGTTGAGGCGCCTTTTGAAGACGTTACAATGGGTGCTAGGAATGCTATCAGGGAAATTGAAGAACTTACCGGTAAGACATTCCTAAACGAACAGGGAGTAATCACACCAAGGCAACCTGACGGCTCAGGGGTAGACATCTACATGTCAACCTCATCTGCAGGTGGCGGCCTCCAGATGATGGTAGCAGGTGTGGTTAAGACTATGACCGCCGAATCTGCCGCCCGGGCTGCCCTGGGTGCCGGGGCTATCGTAATGGACGTTATTTCAGTAGACGACGGCAGGAAGCCCCATGAGAAGATCCAGAGGATCAGGCAGCTAAGGCCTGACATGATTCTGCTTTCAGGAGGAATTGATGGCGGCACCATCACTCACGTAGCTGAAATCGGTGAGCTCATCTCAGCTGCGGAACCCAAGCCGAGGCTTGGTATCGGGTACAAGCTGCCCATTATTTTCGCCGGTAACAAGCAGGCCCGGACACATATCAGCAATATCCTCGGTGAGAAGACCGACCTTAGAATCGTGGACAACCTGCGGCCTGTGCTTGAGACCGAAGTGCTTGGGCCTGCAAGGGAAGAGATTCACAACCTTTTCATGGAGCACGTTATGGCCCAGGCGCCTGGTTACAACAAGCTTATGCAGTGGACCCCCATACCCATTATGCCCACTCCTGGTGCAGTTGGCGCTTGCATGCAGACTACTTCACAGGAATATGACATGAGCGTCATAGGGGTTGACATAGGTGGCGCAACCACTGACGTATTCTCAGTGTTTGGCGAGTTCTTCAATAGAACCGTTTCAGCTAACCTGGGTATGAGCTACTCTATCTGCAACGTGCTTCTCGAAGCAGGTGTGCGGAATATCATGAGATGGATTCCGTTCTCCATTGAAGAAGGAGCTCTTAGGAACAGGATCAGGAATAAGATGATCCGTCCCACCACTATCCCGCAGACTCTGGACGAGCTTATCATCGAACAAGCTATTGCAAGGGAAGCTTTGCGTCTTGCTTTCGAGCACCACAAGAGCTTGGCAGTGGGGCTTAGAGGCGTACACAGGCAGAGGACCATTGGAGATACCTTCGAACAGACTGGAAGTGACGAGACATACATCGACATGGCTGAGCTTGGCATGCTTATCGGCTCAGGCGGATGTCTGTCCCACGCACCCAGGCGTGCACAAGCTGCTATGATGCTTATGGACGCTTTCCAGCCAGAGGCAACAACCATGTTGGCGGTTGACTCAATCTTCATGATGCCGCAGCTGGGTATCCTGGCATCTATCCATCCGAAAGCTTCCATGCAGGTGTTTGACAGGGACTGCCTAGTCAAGCTTGGAACGGCAATTGCAGCTGCAGGCCCCAACGGCAAAGCTGAGTTCGGCGCTCCTTGTCTGGAAGTGACCCTTGAATTTGACGGCAAGACATATGAAGAGTCTGTGCCTTTCGGTTCCGTGAAAGTTATCCCGGTTCCCGAAGACACAGTTGCATTAGCAATGATCCGGCCGTCCCGGCAGTTTGATGCAGGCAGGGGCTATGGACATGAAGTCAAGAAAGATGTCAACGGCGGTGTGGTTGGGGTCATCATCGATTGCAGGGGACGCCCGCTTGCCCTGCCCGAAGATGTGAGAGCCCGGAACGCCAAGCTGGTAGAGTGGTTCCTTGCGATGAATATGTATCCTGCGGAATCGCTCAAGAAATATGCTGAGGTTTAGAGGAGGGAAGGTATAAATGGCACACGCATATACACCTGGTCTCAAAGTAACTGAAAGAGCGGTGATCACCAAGACGCGCCGCCTTCCTATCCTCGGCGAAGTGCTGGTTGAGAAAGGACAGGCGGTTTCGCCAGACACTATTGTTGCGAAAACGCACATTCCCGGTAACCCGCAGGCGGTTAACGTGGCAAATATCCTGGGCGTCGACCCTGATGATATCGCTGATTTCATGCAGAAGTCCGAAGGGGACTTTGTCAAGAAAGGTGAACTCCTGGCGGAGTACAAGTCGTTTTTCGGGCTGATCAGGCACCATGTTGAATCGCCCACAGACGGGGCCATTGAGATGATCTCAACAGTTACCGGGCAGGTCACCTTACGTGAACCCCCGGTTCCCATTGAGATAGATGCCTATATAGAGGGAATCGTCGAGGGAGTTCTCCCCAAAGAAGGGGTTGTTGTAAGAACGGAAGGCGCTTTTATACAGGGCATCTTTGGCGTAGGCGGAGAAACCCAGGGCGTCATCAGGGTCGCGGTGGAAGACCCCAACGATGTGTTGGATGCTTCCAATGTCAGGCCTGATGACAAGGATAAGATCCTGGTCGGCGGCTCACTGGTTACGGCTGAGGCGATTAAGAAAGCCGGAGAAGTAGGCGCAAAGGGAATTGTGGCCGGCGGTATAATCGACACCGAACTAATCGAATACCTCGGCTTCGACATTGGTGTAGCGATTACAGGGCATGAAGATATCCCGGTTACCGTAATCATCACCGAAGGTTTCGGCAGGATGAGGATGGCAGACCGGACCTTCGTGTTGCTCAAGAAACTTAACGGCTTCAAGGCGTCGATCAACGGGGCAACCCAGATCCGTGCAGGAGTAATGCGTCCTGAGATCATTGTGCCCGGTTATGAAGCTGAGGGCGACGATGAAGGTCTGGACCTTACCAAGGGACTTGTACCTGGAACACCAATTCGTATCATCAGGGAGCCTTACTTCGGTATGCTGGCTGAAATTGTCGAACTGCCGCCTGAGCTTGAGGTAATCGAGTCAGAAGCCCGGGTTAGAATTCTGAGGGCTAAGTTGGAAGACGGCACGATTGTAACTGTGCCCAGGGCCAACGTGGAGATAATCGAAAGCTAGCACGCGGACTGTCAATGTAGAAGTAAAAG
>JGI24499J29688_1012456_pt1 | contig 10868 bp, 6 predicted proteins | sample BioPla1RNA2_FD_29688 | JGI IMG/M metagenome (IMG submission 29688)
GCGCCAACCTGCGCCGCGTCCAGGCGATGCGGGATCCCAGCGAGCCCGAGCCCTTTATCTCCCTGGAGCTGGATAAGGAGGGCACCAAGAGCTTCGCCGAGGCTACGGGCGAATTTTACGGCCAGAAGATCTATATCCTTCTCGACGGTGAGGTCATCTCCGACCCCGTGGTGAACGCAGTGATCACCGACGGACAGGCTCGGATTACCGGCCGCTACACTTTCGAGGAAGCAGCGGAGCTGGCCCTGCTGCTGCGCAGCGGTTCCCTTCCCGTGGAACTGAAGGAGCAGGAATCGCGCCTTGTCGGGCCAACCCTGGGACGACGGACCATGGATGTGAGCATCTACGCCGCCGCTGCCGGGCTGGTGGCGGTGCTGCTCTATATGATCATATTTTACCGTTTTGCCGGCTTCATCTCCAGTATCGCCCTGCTATTTTACCTGACGCTGGTCCTAGGGGCGCTGACGTTGCTGCCGACGACCCTGACCCTCCCCGGCATCGCCGGCCTGATCCTCTCTATCGGTATGGCCGTCGACGCCAACGTGCTTATTTTTGAGCGGATCAAGGAAGAACTGCGCTCCGGGCGCACTGTTCACCGGGCCATGGAAAACGGTTTTCAGCAGGCTTTCCGGACCATCCTTGACTCGAACGTTACCACCATTATCGCTACCGTTGTTCTCTTCGCCCTGGCCAGCGGCCCTGTACGCGGGTTTGCGGTGACGCTCTTTATCGGTGTTATTTGCAGCATGTTTACCGCGGTGACGCTGACGCGCTCCCTGATGCGCCTTGCTTTTCAGGCCGGGTTGATGCGCAGCAGCCGGTATGTGGGGGTGAAGACAGCATGATTCGCTTTATCCGTAATCGTAAAATTCCTTACGCCCTCTCCCTGATCCTGATCCTGGTCGGCGCGATCTCGCTCGCTCTTTCCGGTTTGAACTTAGGCATCGATTTCGCCGGGGGGACGGTCTTTCACCTGAACCTTACTGACGATTTCACCATGGAAGAGGTAGAAAAGCTCTCTGGAGAGATCCCTGAGCTTAAGGGCGCAGCGCTGCAGATGGATCAGGGGCATGATCCACAGGGCCGGATTACCAGAGGGGTGGTCATCAAGAGCGCCTATATCGAGGAAGGGCGCCGCAACTCCATTCTCGACACTTTCAGAGAGCACTGGCCCTCGCTGGGCCCCGATGATCTGCGCGTGGAGAGCGTGGGCGGAGTGATCAGCGGTGAGCTGGCCCGCCAGTCACTCATCGCCCTGGTCGTGGCCATCGCCGGGATGGTTCTTTATATCACGTTCCGTTTCGAATTTCGATTCGCCCTGGCGGCGATCATCGCCCTGCTCCACGATATCTTTATTATCGTGGCCGTATTCTCAATTTTTCAGATCGAGGCCAATGTGCCCTTTATTGCAGCCCTGCTTACCATATTCGGCTATTCGGTCAACGATACCATTGTTATCTTCGACCGGATCAGGGAAAATATCAAGCGCAAAAAGAAAGAGGAGTACGCCGCTCTGGTCGATGAGAGCATCAACCAGAGCCTTGTGCGCACGCTGAACACCTCGCTGACCACATTTATAGTTCTATTGGCCCTGCTGGTCGGCTTTTTCTACTTTATCGGCAGTTTCGATCTCATCGCCTTCGTCGTAGCCCTGCTCATCGGCGTCATCGTGGGGACCTATTCATCGGTATTTATCGCCGCGCCCCTCTGGTTCGATCTGACGGAGCTTAATTTTCGCAGGGCGCGCCGCCGCCGCGCCTGAGAACGAACCAGGTGACCCTCGCAGCGGTTGCATTGGGGAAAGGAGACAGCCCTTAAAAGATGAGTCTATCTCAGAAACGCTGGGACGAGCCGGCTTCGGCATCTGACGGAGCGGTGACCGCCCTGGCGGAAGAGCTGAATATTATGCCGGCTCTGGCCCGGGTTCTATTCCAGCGGGGGATCAAAGAGAGCGCTGCCGCCCGCAGCTTTCTTGATCCCTCGCTGGAGCGGCTCCATTCCCCCTGGCTGATGAAGGGGATGGAGCGCGCGGTGGCGCGGATCTGCACCGCCCTGGAAAAAGGCGAGAAGATCGTTGTGCATGGCGACTATGATGTCGACGGGATTACCGCGGCGGCGCTCCTGATGGAGGTGCTACGGCAACTCGGGGCGGCGGTGGTGGACTTTTACCTGCCCAGCCGTTTCCGGGAAGGCTATGGGCTGCACCGCGAAGCGCTGGAGCAGATCGCCGCGGCGGGAGCCGACCTGCTGATCACCGTCGATTGCGGCGCCAACGCTTCCTCTGAAATCGCTTGTGCCCGCAGCCTCGGCTTGGATCTGATCATTACCGATCATCACAAGACTTTTGAGCCGCTTAAGGGAGCCGCAGCAGTTCTTAATCCCCTGCAGGAGGGCTGCCGTTACCCCTTCAAGGATCTTTCCGGTGCAGGGATCGCCTTTAAACTGGCCACAGCGCTGAAAGAAAAAAAGGACGCGGCTTTTCCGGAAGATCTTCTCGATCTGGCCGCCCTGGGGACGGCGGCCGATATGGTGCCGCTACTCGGAGAAAACCGTATCTTGACCGCCCAGGGGCTGGCGCGGCTGAGGCGTGCACCGCGGCCTGGCCTGGAGGCTCTGGCAAAAATTGTGGGGATCGGGCCGGCGCAGATCGACAGCTATGCGCTCTCTTTTATACTGGCTCCGCCGCTCAATGCTGCGGGCCGCCTGGGTGAGGCCGATCCGGCGCTTCGCCTGCTTCTGGAGCAGGACAGGGAGAGCGCCACAGCTCTTGCCCAGAATTTACATAACATAAATCGCGAGCGCCGTGACAGGGAAGCGCGGATTCTCCGCGAGGCTGAAGCTGTTCTAAAGAGCGATCGCTACGCCGCGGGGGAGTATATCATTACTCTGGCCGGCGACGGCTGGCCTCACGGGGTCATCGGCATCGTTGCTTCACGCCTGGCTGAGCGTTTTTACCGGCCTGTGGTGCTCATCGCTCTCGACGGTGATGAGGGGCAGGGCTCGGCGCGCAGCATCCCCGGTTTCGATATTACCGCCGCCTTGCACAGCTGTGCGCCGCTCCTGGAGCGTTTCGGGGGGCACACCCAGGCCGCCGGCCTGACGATCAGGGCGGAGCGCGTCGCGGAGCTGCGCAGGGAACTCAATCGCTATGCTGAGCCGCGGCTGCGGCGCGAGAAGCTTTCGCCCCTTCTTCATTTTGACGCCGCCCTGGATCCGCCGGAGATCGGGATGGAGCTGGCCCGCCAGGTGGCGCTGCTGGAGCCCTTCGGGGTGGCCAATCCGCCGCCCCTTTTTTGTGGACGGGGTTGGGAGCTGCGCTCATGGCGCCTCGTGGGGGCCGACCAAAAACACCTTAAATTAAATCTGGCCAGTGATGGGCACAGGGCGGCGCCGATCTTTTTCTCGGCGGCTTCACTGGTGCCCTCTCTCAGGCGGGGCCGCCGCTTCGATCTGGCTTTTACCCTAAGAGAGGGGCGCTTCAAGGACCGGCCCATTCTCGATATGGTCTTGAAAGATCTGCGTCGGGCCGATCGCCATACGGGCGGCCGAGTTACCGTCATCGACAGGCGCGAACGCCGCCGCCTCGCTTTGCTGAACAGAATTCTACGCGCTGACGCTGCGCCGGCGGTCATTTTCACCGCCACAAAAGGGCGGCGGGCGGAGCTGAAAGAGAAGCTGACGGCGGAGCAGCCGCTTGCTTTTCTCGGCAGCGGGAGAGATAATTATGAGGAGGGCTCGCCCGCACCGGCGTGCGGTTACCCGGTGCTGGTCCTATATGATCTGCCCCTGACGAAGAAGATCGTGCAGCAATATTTCGATCGCTGCGCCGCCGAAGGCGGCCTCCGGATCTATCTCCTTTACAGCGAAGCCGATCGAAAACGCAATGATCTGCTGCTCAATCTGGCACTGCCTTCGGATGACGCCCTGGGTGAAATCTATCGCGCCTGGGCCGAGGCCGCTACGGCTACGGGGAAGGCCGGACTGCCGGCCAGTCTGCGGGAAAGGTTCGCTGCGCCGGCGGGAACAAAATTTTGGGAGCGCTGCCTGAAGATCTATGCTGAAGCGGGGCTTTGTCGCGGCGGAGCGCCTTTACCACCGGAGGATCTTTCCATGCTGGGGCGATCGCTCCAGCGCTCGCCCGCTTTCCAAGCAGTGCGCGAGCTGCGCGAGGGTTGCTTTCGCTACCAGGAGATGCTTCTAAAAAGCTCTCCGGGAGAGCTGGCTGCCGCCTGGGATCAGCTGCTTGAAGGTTCAGGGCCGGCAAAAATAATTAAAGATCGGTGAAAGAAGATGCCGGTAAAAGAAAAAAAACTGGACAATCTAAAAAAACTGCTGGCCCGTCATTACCCCAGCGTTGATGATTGGGCCCGGGTGGAGAAAGCATATGCGGTGGCGCGGCAGGCGCACAGCGGGCAGCGGCGTGAATCGGGAGAGTCATTTATCAGCCACCCCCTAGGGGTGGCTACGATCCTGGCTGAACTGGGCCTCGATTTGACCACGGTTATAGCGGGGCTGCTCCACGACGTCGTCGAGGATACGGCGGTAACCTTGGAGGAGATCAGGGAGGACTTCGGGGAGGAGATCGCCGCCCTGGTGGACGGGGTCACAAAGCTGAGTCGCCTTGATTTTGCCTCTCGCGAGGAGCAGCAGGCCGAGACCCTGCGGAAGATGTTCATCGCCATGGCCGAGGATATCCGGGTTATCCTGATCAAGTTGGCCGACCGGACGCATAATCTGCGCACCCTGCGCTACCTCGATCCGCGGAAGCAGCAGGAGATTGCACGGGAGACGATGGAGATCTATGCGCCGCTGGCCCACCGCCTCGGTATCTATAAGATCAAATGGGAGCTTGAGGACAGCGCCTTCCGTTATATGCAGCCCGGCGCCTATTATCGGCTTGTCGATCAGCTGGCCAAAAAGAGGCGGGAGCGGGAGCAATTTATCAGCCGCCTGATCAATATTATTATGAAACGTCTCGAAGCGGTGGGTATGACCGCCGAGATCCAGGGGCGGCCGAAACACCTCTACAGCATCTATCACAAGATGAAAGAGCAGGAGAAGGATTTAAGCGAGATCTACGATCTCACCGCCATCCGCGTCATCGTGGATTCGGTAAAGGATTGCTACGGCGTCCTCGGCACGATCCATGCCATCTGGAAGCCCATCCCGGGCCGGTTCAAGGATTATATCGCCATGCCCAAACCGAATATGTACCAGTCGCTGCATACGACGGTGGTGGCCGCCGAGAACGAGCTCGTCGAGATCCAGATCCGCACCTGGGAGATGCACCGCACCGCCGAATACGGTATCGCTGCGCACTGGCGCTACAAGGAGAAGATCACCGATGAGCGCGAATTCGATCAGAAGCTGGCCTGGCTGCGCCAGCTGCTTGAATGGCAGCAGGATTACCGGGATGCGCGGGAATTCATTGAAAACCTGAAGCTCGATCTTTTTACCGATGAGGTCTTTGTCTTTACGCCGCGCGGCGATGTCATCGATCTTCCCGCCGGCTCCATACCTATTGATTTCGCCTACAAGATCCACACCGACATTGGCCACAGCTGTACCGGTTCGCGGATCAATGGACGGCTCGTCCCCCTCGATTATGTCCTGAAAACGGGGGATATGGTGGAGATTATCACCGGCAAGCACAGTTCACCCAGCCGCGATTGGCTGAATATGGTGAAAAGCGCCCAGGCGAAAAATAAGATCCGCAGCTGGTTCAAGCGGGAGCGGCGGGAGGAAAATATTGAAAAGGGCCGCGAGATGATCGAACGCGAGAACCGCCGCCTCGACTACGACCTGAGGGATCTGCTCAAAAGCGATCTGGTGGAAGAGGTGGCGCGGAAGTTCAACCTTCAGTCGGCAGACGATCTATACGGCGCTGTGGGCTACGGCGGCATCACCGTCCGGCAGGTTATCGGGCGGCTGCGCGAGGAATATCGCCGCAAGTACGGCCTGAAGGAAGAGACGCTGCCACAGACCAGGCCGGAGCAGCGCCCGCCTCCCTCTGCCCCCGGAGTGATCGTCGAGGGGATCGACAATATCCTGGTACGCTTCGCCCGCTGCTGCAATCCTGTGCCCGACGATGCCATCGCCGGGCTGGTGACGCGCGGCCGGGGGGTCTCCATCCATCGCGACGACTGCCCTAATTTAAAGGCTTACCGCTCAGAGAGCGGCAGGCTGCTCAAGGCCGCCTGGGAGAAGGAAGCGGCGCGGGCTTACCCGGTAACCATCGAGGTAGCGGCCAATGACCGGACCAACCTGCTGGCTGATATTACGGCGGCCATCAGCGAGTGCAAGATCCAGATCGCTGCAGTGAACGGGCGCGCTGAGAGGGACAATACGGCGATCATCCATCTGACCCTGAGCGTAAAGGATCGGGCGCAGCTGGAGCAGGTGATGAGCCGGGTCAAGAAAGTGAAGGATATCTACAGTGTGCGCCGTCATCTTTACTGGAAGAGCTGATCGGGGGAGGCGGAAAAATGCGTGCAGTGGTACAGCGTGTGGAGAGGGCCTCGGTGGCGGTAGGCGCGGAAATCATCGGAAAGATCGGCCCCGGCCTTGTTGTCTACCTGGGCGTGGGGCGGGACGATAGCGCCGCCGATTGCAGCTACCTGGCCAAAAAGATTGCAGGGCTGCGTATATTCGAGGATGAGAGCGGGCGGATGAACCTCTCTGTCAGGGAAAGCGGGGGGAGCATCCTCTGCATCTCCCAGTTCACCCTCTACGGTGATTGCCGTAGAGGGCGCCGGCCCAGCTTCACCGCCGCCGCTTTGCCGGAGAAAGCGGCGGAACTTTACGAGGAATTCTGCACCCGCTTGAGTGAGGAGGGGCTCGCGATCGCCCGGGGACGCTTCGGGGCGATGATGCAGATAGAGCAGGTTAACGACGGGCCGGTGACGATCCTGCTGGATAGCGGCAAGAATTTCTAGCGATCTGCACTTTGGGATCGACAAAGCAATCTATTGGCAGCGGGACAGCTGCCAAAAATGAGAGATCATTTGGGAAGGGTGAGGGTAATTGCAGTATCGGGCTCCCCGGGGTACCCGGGATCTTTTGCCGGGGGAGATTGAAAGATGGCATTTTCTCGAGGAAACATTCAGGGGGCTCTGCGCACTCTACGGCTACGGCGAGGTGCGCACGCCTTTTTTCGAGCAGACCGATCTTTTTGCTCGCAGTGTGGGTGAAGAGAGCGATATCGTTTCCAAGGAGATGTATACGTTTAAGGATCGCAGCGGCCGCAGCCTGACCCTGCGGCCTGAGGGTACGGCGGCGGTGGCTCGCGCTTACCTGGAAAATAATTTAAAAGACCGGCCGCAGCCGATCAAACTCTACTATGTGGGGCCCATGTTCCGCTATGATCGTCCGCAGGCAGGGCGTTACCGCCAGTTTCACCAGGTGGGGCTGGAGCTTTTCGGTGCCGCCCATCCCGTTGCCGACGCCGAGATTATCGCTCTATCCATCAATTTTTTGAAGGCGCTGCATATTGACGATTTCAACCTGGAGCTGAACAGCGTGGGCTGTCCTCGTTGCCGTCCCGCTTACGGGGAAGAGCTACGCGGCTTCCTGCGCTCGCTCAAAGAGGAGCTCTGCCCGGACTGCCAGCGCCGCTTCGAGGAGAACCCCTTGCGGGCGCTGGACTGCAAGGAGCCCCGCTGCCGCGAACTGGTCCGGCAGGCGCCGATGATGCCCCAGCGCCTCTGCGCGGAATGCCGGATCCATTTCGCGGAGCTGCAGCGGATTCTCGATGGCCTGAAGATTCCCTTTCTCCTCAACCCCCGTCTCGTCCGCGGCCTCGACTATTACAGCCGCACCGCTTTTGAATTTGTTCCCCGTGAGGAAAGGGCCCTCGGTTCTTTAGGCGGCGGCGGGCGCTACGATTACCTTGTTGAGTACTGCGGCGGACCGCCCGTTCCCGGGGTGGGGGTGGCTCTGGGTATAGAGCGTCTCCTCACCGCCGCCGGGGCGGCGGCGATATCGCCCTTCTCTACGGCGGAGCCGCCGCTCTATATCGCTTCGGCTGGAGAGGGCCTCTCCCCGGAGACGCTGGCCCTTGCGGAAGGACTCCGCCGCCGTGGCATCCCCGTGGAGACTGAGCTGATGGAGCGCAGCCTGAAGGGGCAGATGAAATATGCCGGCCGGAAAGGTTTCCCGGCGGTGCTGCTCATCGGCTCGCGCGAGCTGGAGACAGGGACCGTGACCCTGCGCCGCATGGACAGCGGCGAGCAGGAGACGGTGCCCCGCGCCGGGCTGGCGGAGAGGCTGCAGCGGGAGGGGCTTCTCCCCCGGCGGCAGGAGGCGACAGCCGGCGGAACGGCAGAGGGAGCGGAACCGCCGGGTTGCGGGGAGCTGCGCGCCGGCGATGCCGGCAAAGAGCTGGCTCTGCGGGGCTGGGTGCAGCGCCGTCGCGATCATGGCGGGCTTCTCTTTATCGATCTGCGCGACCGCACCGGGCTGGTTCAACTGGTCTTCAACAGTGAGGGCGACAGGGAACTTTTTGCCCTGGCCGAGAGCCTGCGTAGCGAGTACGTCATCGCTGTGCGGGGTAAAGTGCTCCGCCGCGATCCCGACAAGCGCAACCCCGCCCTGAAAACGGGCGAGATCGAGATTCAAGTTGCGCATCTGGAGATCCTCAATCGCTCGAAGACGCCGCCCTTTTATATCGAAGACGGGCTCCATGTGGACGAAAACCTACGCCTGCGCTATCGCTATCTCGATCTGCGCCGTCCCGAGAACTACCGCCGTCTGGCGCTACGCCACCGTGCGGTAAAGCTGATCCGTGATTATCTCGACGGGTGCGGCTTCCTGGAAATCGAGACCCCGGCGCTGACGCGCAGCACCCCTGAGGGGGCGCGTGATTACCTGGTACCCAGCCGGAGTAGCCCCGGTTCCTTTTACGCCCTGCCGCAATCGCCGCAGCTTTTCAAGCAACTGCTCATGGTGGGCGGCGTGGAGCGCTATTTTCAGATCGCCCGTTGCTTTAGGGATGAAGATCTGCGCGCGGACCGGCAGCCCGAGTTCACCCAGATCGATATCGAGGCCTCCTTCATGGAGAGGGAGCGCCTGTTTGCGATCATGGAGGGGATGATGGCTCTCCTTTACAGCGGGCTCCTCGGCTATGAGCTGCCTCGCCCCTTCCTTCGGTTGACTTACCGCGAGGCGATGGAGCGTTACGGCACCGACAAACCCGATCTGCGCTTCGGGATGGAGCTGATAGATTGCAGCGAACCGGCCCGGGAAAGCGAATTCAAGGTTTTCCGGAGCGCTCTCGAGGCCGGCGGGGCGGTCAAAGCGCTGCGGGCTCTGGGGAAGGGCGGCTACAGCCGCCGGGAGCTTGATGAGCTTGTCGCCCTCGCCGTTGGCTGGGGAGCGGGGGGGCTAGCCTGGTTAATCCGCGAGGAGCAGGGCTGGCGCTCGCCCATCGCCAAATTTTTCAGCCCCGCCCTGCTGGAGAAGATCGGGGAGCTTGCCGGAGCCGTTCCCGGCGATCTGCTGCTTTTTGCCGCCGGTGAAAGATCGCTCTGCAATGAAGTCCTGGGCCGGATGCGGCTGCATCTGGCTCCGGAGAGCCTGCCGGCGGAGCCGCATTTCCTCTGGGTTGTCGATTTTCCACTTTTTGAGTACGATCCGCTGGAGAAAAGGCTGACTCCGGCGCACCATCCCTTCACGGCGCCGCGGGAGGAAGATCTGCCGCTTCTCGAGAGTGAGCCCCTGGCGGTGCGCTCGCAGGCCTACGACCTGGTGCTTAATGGGGTGGAGCTGGGCTCGGGGAGCAACCGGATCCACCGCCGCGAGATCCAGTGGCGCATCTTCCGGGAGCTGGGGATCTCGGAGGATGAAGCGATGGAGAAATTTTCTTTTCTCCTGGAAGCACTGGAGTACGGGGCGCCTCCCCACGGGGGGATCGCCCTGGGCCTGGACCGCCTGGTGGCTCTCTTCACCGGAGACGAGTCGATCCGGCAGGTGATCGCCTTTCCGAAGACCGCCGCTGGAAGCTGCCTGCTCACGGGCGCACCGGCTGAGGTGGCGCCGCAGCAGCTGCAGGAGCTGGGCCTCAGCATTAAATCCGCCTTAAAAGACGGCGGCCCAGACCGCTGAAGGCGTCAATGAGGTCATGCATCACCCCGGCGCCGCGGGAGATGATCAGCCCGGTGAGCAGGTAGTCGATATAGGTGCAGCGGATGAAACCGCCGCCGGCGATGGCCAGCAGGCCGCGGTCGGTAAGGTAGCAGACCAGGACGCCCAGAACGGCAGCGAGCAGCTTTGCCGGCAGCCGTCTGAGGAGGGGAAAAGATCCCCGCAGGGCCTCGGTGATAAATTCCACCACCACGGCCAGGTAAAAGAGAACGATGAGGGCTTCAGTCAACATCTTTACGGTCCTCCTCTCTGTCTCCGGTGATCTATGATATGCTTGCTCACCATCAGGCGCCTTTAGGTTGGCCCTGCCTCCGGGCGCTTTGTTTTCCAGGATGTTACTTTTAGTTTGCTTGATTCTTGTTCTGAAATATGCTATGATCCGGGTGCACAAGGACCCTGCTGTGTTCGTGTCTACCGGTAAAGTTTTGAGCTAACACATGATTCTCGGGAGCCTGGTCTTTAGCTGTGGCGTAGCAGCCTCCCTTGAGAGGACCTACAAAGCAGTTAAGAGGGCACCCACTTTTTGGGGGAACAGTTCAAAACCCAACGGTCCACGGCATAGCGGGGTTTTTTTGGTTGGAAAGGAGGAGTTGGCCTTGCCTCTCTTGATAGACGAACTCTCCACCCGGATCAGACAGGGCCTTCAGGAAGGTGTTCATCCGGGAGATCTGCTCGAACTGCTCGATCAGCTCAGCGACGAAGAGAAAACAGAGATATTGAAGCTGCTC
>JGI24499J29688_1004961_pt1 | contig 10610 bp, 7 predicted proteins | sample BioPla1RNA2_FD_29688 | JGI IMG/M metagenome (IMG submission 29688)
CGTTCTTGTGCTCGCCGTCTTCATGATTCTCCTTTTTGAATTTGTGCTTTTTCCGGGTCGAAGGAGTGTAGCGCTTCCGCCACTACCCGGTCTCGCTTCATCAGCAGCAGAATGCGATCCCGAACTTTTGGCGCCCGGCATCAGGAAAATTATGAAAAATCGCCTTTCGACATCGGTTATTGTATATGGAGAGCAGGTGGACGGTCTTTTGGCGAGCTCCTACGAGACATCGGAGCGGCGCGGTTTTCCGGGTACAAAGACGACGAGTATCCTTGCAGGCGATCAGATTCGATATGGCAGGGTGCTTGTCAAAATGAATGAACGCTCTGCGTTTTTCGATTGGGCAGACGATTTTGATCGGGCATTTCGCCCGAAAGGATCAGGATTTCACGCTACCGCACTCAGGAGTACGGAACAGAACGCGAGTTCTTCCAATGAGGCGGAGACAACCGAATCGAATGTTGACAGAGGTCGCGATGACTCGCCCGTCGAGTATGAGCCTGTCAATGTGCACTGGAGCGTGACGCTTTCATATTCGCGGGCGCTCTTGGAAGGTTATCAGAAGTTCGGCGGACGGCGACTTGAGAATCGTATACGCGCAGAAGCCGATAGATTGCTCCCGTTATTTCGTGATGGTAAAACGGACGACGAATTGCTTGCCGGACCGCGCATGCTTTTGGCTCTCGATGAATGGGATAACCCGCTGCCCGGCTCAACGCCGGAACCGGGACAAGATGCTCCGGTCGAGCATAGTCCCGGCACATATCTTGCCGATGTGGATTTGTGGGCACTGTCGGCATTCGCGCGGTTTGATCCCGCTTGGGCATCCATTGCAAATGAATGGCGAGAGATTGTGGAAAACGCTGTACTTGAAAGCCGCCTTCCGTTATACGCATCAGCCTACAGGAGCGATACGTCGAGTTACCTTGCCGTTACGGGCGGCGGTGTGATGTCGTCTCTTAGAGAGCAACTGGAGATTGCCGTCCATTTGGCGGAAGTCGGAGTTGTTCACCGTGACTTATTGTCTTTTATTCGATCGGCACTGCGCGATGACAAGAGATTGCCGTCGGGATGGAATCCTGTAACAGGCAGTCCGTCCGGACAGTCGGCTTCATCATGTGATTATGCGTTGGCGCTTATACTTGGTCGCGTAGCCGGTGACACTCTTCTGATTGAATCGGCACGCGATGTGATGATGCGGCAATATGCTGGAAGTCAGACGAGCGATATTTTCGGCGGTTGGTATCGATCCGGTTCAACGTCGTATACATATCGGCTCGTAGCGGAAGATAACACTGCCGTCCTGTTGGCGCTCCGCTAGCGAGTAAAGAACGGTCCGCTGTTTAGGGCTTCTCCTCGCTGCCGTATGCTATAATTCAAAACGGCAATTAAACGCATTATCTTAGCGAAAGAGGGGAAGTTAACAGGCATGAATTTTATGGGCAGAGTCACGTCGAAGGCGCGCGCAAATCGAAAGACCATCGTGTTGCCTGAAAGCAAGGACAGACGTGTGATCGAAGCCGCAGAATATGTTATTTCGGAAGGTATCGCCAATATTATCCTGATCGGGAATCGCGGTGAAGTCACCGAAGCGTTTCCCGATGTCAATCTCGAAGGGGCGACCTTTATAGAACCGACCATATCGGAGCATCTAGATGAGATGGTGAGTACGTATTATGAGTTGCGCAAACATAAAGGCGTAACGATGGAACAAGCGAAGGCGGCGATGCTTCAACCGACGCCGTTCGGTGTGATGCTTGTCAAGCTCGGACTGGCGGACGGACTCGTGGCGGGCGCCGTTAACACGACTGCCGATACATTGAGACCTGCGTTGCAGATTCTCCGCACGAAACCCGGTACAAAACTCGTCTCAGCCTTTTTCCTGGTGGTCAGCCCTCACAGCTGTTATGGAAAAGACGGCATGGTGTTGATGTCCGACTGCGCGCTGAATCTCGATCCTTCTCCTGAAGAGTTGTCAGAGATCGCCATTTCATCTGCGCGCACGTGGCAGACATTGACGGGAACAGAAGCACGCGTCGCGCTTCTTTCGTACTCAAGCTACGGGAGCGGTAAAGGGGAGAGCCCCAAGAAAGTAGCCGAAGCGGTAAGACTCGCCAAAGAAAAAGCGCCCGATCTTACGATTGACGGCGAGCTTCAGGCTGACGCCGCCCTTGTCCCCGCTGTTGCGGATTTCAAGACTCCAGGCAGCGCCATCGCGGGGCATGCGAACTGTCTCATATTCCCTGATCTCGATTCCGCCAATATCGGATATAAACTTGTACAGCGGCTGGGGGGCGCCGAGGCCTATGGTCCGATGTTGCAGGGGATCGGCAAGCCTGTAAATGACTTATCGCGCGGATGCGAGACGCGTGATATTATCGGTGTCATCGGGCTGACGTGCATACAAGCGCAGGAAGAATCATAAAGGTGTTCAACCTTTATGACCTATAATAGCTATATAGAACACATACATAGAAAAGACAGGAGTCACCATGAAAATTCTCGTTATCAACTCAGGCAGTTCATCGCTCAAGTATCAATTGTTCGACTATGAAAAAAGAAATGTCATCGCCAAAGGACTATGCGAAAGAATCGGGATCGCGGATTCGCATTTTAAGCACGAAGACGCATCTGGGCGTGTTATCAATGAGGGGCGTTCATTTGAATCGCACAGCGATGCCGTGCGCACGATGATTGACACATTGCTCGATCCGGAAGCCGCCGTCATCGAGAGTCTCGAAGAGATCGCTGCGGTCGGTCACCGCATTGTCCATGGAGGACCTTATTTTTCAAAGCCAACGGAGATGACAGAGGCGAGCAAAGACGCTGTCCGCAAATGCTACCCTTGGAGTCCGCTTCACAACCCTGCAAATTTGACCGGCGTCGAAGTTTGTGAGAAGTTGATGCCCGGTATTCCCCAAGTAGGTGTGTTTGATACGGCTTTTCATCAGACGATGCCGTCGGAAGCGTATATGTATGGACTCCCGTATCGTTATTACAAGGAACACAATGTTCGCCGCTACGGTTTCCACGGGACTTCGCACGCGTTTGTCGCGCGCCGTGCGGCTGAACTGACTCAATGCGGGGGAGATAAGCATCGTCTTATCACGTGCCATCTCGGCAACGGTTCCTCCTTCGCCGCCGTCAAAGGCGGAAAGTGTATCGACACATCGATGGGATTGACGCCGCTTGAGGGCATCATGATGGGAACGCGTTGCGGAAGTATCGATCCCGCGATTGTCTCGTTTATCGCGAAACTTGACGGCGACGAGGCGAAAGATGTCGATTACATTATGAACCATGAGAGCGGCGTTCGCGGGATTTCCGGAGTCAGTTCCGATTTCCGCGATTTGCATGCCGCCGCCTCTCAGGGCAATGACCGCGCGAAACTCGCTCTCCGTATGTTTTGCTATCAGGCAATCAAAATTATCGGTTCCTATATCGCGGCGCTTGGCGGGGTCGATACAATCGTCTTCACGGCAGGTATCGGCGAAAATGACGATGTCGTGCGTCGGACGATCTGCGACGGTTTTTGCTACCTCGGTTTGAACATTGATGAAGAGCTCAATCGCTCGACGCACGGCAAGGAAGTGAGAATTTCCACCGATGACTCGAGCGTTGAAGTCTTTGTTATCCCGACAAATGAGGAGCTGTCGATTGCCATTCAGACGGTAGAGGTTTTAGGACTCGCTTAAATTATCGTTGGAATATCTTTATCAGGAGATACGACCTTGAGTAAAATTGAAAAATTCGTTGAATCAATCACGCCGCGTGATGAAGATTTCGCACGCTGGTATACCGACATTTGTCTCGGTGCGGAGCTTTGTTCGTATTCGTCTGTACGCGGCTGCATCATTTTGCGCCCTTACGGGTATGCGATTTGGGAACTCATCACTCTGGAACTCGACCGCCGTTTTAAGGACACTGGTCACCAGAACGTGATGATGCCGCTCTTTATCCCTGAGAGCATGCTCCAAAAGGAAAAGGATCATGTCGAGGGTTTTGCGCCGGAGGTCGCTTGGGTGACACACGGCGGAGAGACGCCTCTTACGGAACGACTCTGTGTTCGTCCGACGTCGGAAGTACTTTTCTGTGACCATTACGCCGAGATTATCCAAAGCTGGCGCGATCTGCCGAAGTTGTATAACCAGTGGGTTTCCGTCGTTCGATGGGAGAAGACAACGCGTCCGTTTCTTCGTACGCGCGAGTTCTTCTGGCAGGAAGGTCATACGGCGCACGCGACGAAAGAGGATGCGGTGGAGGAAACGCTCCGGATGCTCGACGTTTACGAGGAGTTCTATCGTAATGCCCTTGCCATCCCCGTTCTAAAGGGACTCAAGAGTGAATCGGAAAAATTCGCCGGCGCCGTTGAAACGTATACGGTTGAGGCGATGATGCACGACGGTAAGGCGTTGCAAGCGGGAACGAGTCACTACCTCGGCGACGGTTTTGCAAAGGCGTTCAATATTCAATACACGGATAAAGACAATCAGCTACGCTATGTCCATCAGACTTCGTGGGGAGTATCTTCGCGTTCGATCGGCGGTCTGATCATGGTTCACGGCGATGACGAAGGTCTTGTGTTACCTCCCGCCGTCGCACCGATACAGGTCGTCATCATCCCGATCGCCACACATAAAGAAGGTGTTCTCGAGGAGGCGACGAAACTGAGAGACGTCCTGAAATGTACCGGACTGCGCGTGTTCCTTGATGACAGCGACCGGATGCCTGGCTGGAAATTCTCCGAGCACGAGATGAAAGGCGTTCCGATTCGACTCGAGATCGGGCCGCGCGATATTGCAAAAAATCAGTGTGTCGCCGTATTTCGCGACAATCGTGAGAAAGTGTTCATCGCGCTTGATCGCGTCGCGGAAGAGGTTCCCGCTCTCTTGGATGCCCTTCACGACAGGATGCTTGAGCGTGCAGAGAGGAGTATGAGAGAACGTATCTACGACGTCGAGCGACTCGATGCTTTTGTGCGTACGATGGAAGAGAAACCGGGATTTATCCGTGCCTCTTGGTGTGGTTCCGCCGAGTGTGAAGCAGAGATCAAAGAGTTGACGACGGCGACCTCGCGGTGCATTGAAGAAGGTGTTGACGTAGAGGGGCGCGTCTGTGTCGTGTGCGGCAAAAAGGCACAATGCTCTGTCTTCTGGGGCAAAGCGTATTAAGGAGAGCTCTGGCATATGACCTGCATTCCCGACACATCTTTATCGGTAGAAAACAAGCGGTCGACGGACAAGCGCGGAAGTCGCGCTTGCGACATGGCTACTCTGCCGATCGGGGTATTTGATTCGGGAATTGGCGGTTTGACCGTCCTGAAAATGCTGCTTGATGCATTTCCTGCCGAGTCATTTCTTTACTTCGGCGATCTTGGTCGTTCGCCGTATGGCTCGAAAGCTGCCGACACGGTGCGGCGATACGCCGTGCAGATTACCGATTTTCTTCTGAAAAAGGGAGTCAAAATGATCGTCATCGCCTGCAATACGGCAAGCGCAGTCGCCGGAGATGATGTGAGAAACCGCGCGCATCCCATTCCCGTGATTGAAGTTGTTAGGTGCGGAGCGAAAATGGCGCTTGAGATGATTCCGGAGGAGCACCGCAAAAGTGCACGTATCGGCATTCTCGGGACCGACACGACGGTAAAGAGTGATGTCTACGTGAATAGAATTCATGAGCTCGCACAGAAAAAAGGGTTGAAACAACCCGATATCCGGCAGCAAGCTTGTCCGCTATTCGTCCCGCTCGTCGAAGAGGGGTGGTGGAAGGGTGAAGTCACAGAGAAAGTGGCTGAGAATTATCTAGGAGCGATGAAGTCATTCGATCCACACATTGTCATTCTTGGCTGTACGCATTTCCCTCTGTTGGCAGATCCGATCGCGCGAGCGCTTCCGGAAGGAACCGCTTTGACCGATTGCGCACCCGCCGTTGTGGATGAAGTGAGGTCGATATTAATTAATCGCGGTTGGAATGCCGCTGACGTCAATGTCGCTGTGGAAGAGTCAAATCGCACAAATACTGTTTTTTACTGCAGTGACACAAGTGATACGTTCAGGCGTCAGGCTGAGCGATTTCTTGACATGCCTATCGAATTCGTACATCATGTTGACTTGGAGACATGCGAAGACTAGGAGGAATTTCCGTGCTTTCAGCGGCAGATATTAATCGCGAAGCAATCATCAACCTGACGAGCAGTCAGTGGGCTGACGGTGAACAATTCGAGCCCGTTCGACTCATGACGCATGGACAACTCTCTTATCGCGAGCGCGAAAATGTCTGGAATGTCACTTACGATGAAAGTGATGCGACGGGAATGCCTGTTACAAGAACGCGTCTTTCTCTCTTCCCTGATGGTCGCGTCGTGATGCGTCGAACCGGTGACGTCGAACTGGAAATTGAATTCGTAAAGGGAGACCAGCGCGTTGAGCAGAGACGCACGCCCTACGGTGTGATGAAATTTTCCGTCCTAACACATGAGGTGCGCGGCGAGATGACGGAAGACGGCGGCAATATCGAGCTCGGTTATTCGCTCGGTCTCGACAATCGACATGCGATGAGTACGAAGCTCCATTTAGAGGTTCTGCCGGACAGAATTGTGACGCCGTAACGGATCGCCGTTTGACAGTTCCGCAAAGGTGAAGGATAATACATAAGGCGTCTCAAGAGGCGCCTCCGCAATAAAGACTTGTGCCTCGGTTGGGAGGCGCATATATCGTAAAAACTAACTCGGGGGAGGTGTACATACAATGGCTGTTCCTAAAAGAAAATGGTCGAAAAAGAGATCGCGGACGCACCGCGCCAACTGGAAGATTGATCCGGTCAACCTTTCTCGTTGTCCGCAGTGCAATGCGTTGAGAATGCCGCACATCGTTTGTAAGTCATGTGGGTATTACGACGGACGCGAAGTCGTATCGGTCGACGACAACAAATAATTGTACGATCAGCGTGAACGAAGGAGCAGCGCGCCAAAGGCACGTTGCTTTTTGTTCGCTCAGGGAAAAGTGAGGTAGTTGAGGTCATGAGCATGCCTGTATTAGCCATTGTCGGGCGTCCCAACGTCGGCAAATCGACGCTTTTTAACGCACTGACGGGACGGCGCGAAGCGATCGTCGGTCCCGATCCCGGCGTGACGCGTGACCGTGTAATGGGCGAAGCCGATTGGAACGGCATCACCTTTACCGTTATTGATACCGGCGGACTTGATTTTGTTGATGACAGTATGCAACGTCTCATTAACAATCAGGTCGATGTAGCGATTGAGATGGCGGATGTCATCTGCTTTCTCTGCGCACTCGATGCCGGCATTTCCGATCTAGAGCACGATATTGCTAACATGTTGAGAAGAAGCGGAAAGCCGGTCGTCGTTGCCGTCAATAAAGCTGATAGACCTGGAGACGAGCCGCTCGAGTTTTACTCTTTTTATGAGCTTGGTTTCCCTGAAACGTTCGCCATTTCCGCTTCTCATAAGCTCGGTCTGACGGAGTTGCTTGATGCGATTACGGCACCGATGGAGGCGTTGGTCGTTGAAGAGGAACAACATGACTATATATCTCTCGCCGTTGTCGGTCGCCCCAATGTCGGAAAGTCATCACTGTGCAATTTGCTCGTTGGCGAAGAGCGTAGTATTGTTTCCGACATACCGGGGACGACACGCGATGCTATCGACAGTTTTTTTGAGAACGAACACGGAAAATTTTTGATTTACGATACGGCAGGTCTTCGCCGCAAATCCCGTGTCGATGATCGTATCGAGTTTGTAAGCGGCTTACGCTCAAGACAAAGTGTCGGGAAAGCTGACGTCTCGTTGATTATGATTGATGCGACGGAAGGCGTGGCGGAGCAAGATACGAAAATTGCCGGGCTTGCGCATAACAACGGCAAAGCATCGATCATACTCGTCAACAAATGGGATCTTGTCGAGGGTAAGAAAACGATCCCCGAGTTTGAACGTGAACTGCGATTGCGATTCGACTTTATGTCGTACGTGCCGATTCTCTTCATCTCGGTCAAAACAGGGTTCAATATCCATCGGTTATGGTCAATGATATTGCGCGTATATGAAGCTTCTACACGGCGAGTCGCTACGAGTGTTCTTAATGACGTGATCGCGGAATCGATTGTTCAACACCCCGCGCCGCAGAAGAAGGGAAGACAGCTTCGTATCTACTACGCGACACAGGGTTCTGTTGCGCCTCCTACGTTTATCTTTTTCGTCAATGACAAGAGATTATTGCACTTTTCATACGAGCGTTATCTCGAAAACAGGATACGGGAAAATTTCGATTTCTTCGGAACGCCCATCGTTTTCGTTTTCAAGGGGAGAGCGGCACGCGATGAGTCCGCATCGCGCATTACACCCGAAGATTCACGATAGAGACTATCGTCATGGAAGTCGTTGAGACGAAGTGGTAAAATAGCGACATGAAATACAGATTGTCTTAGGAGATGTATGCCTCGTCGTATATCAAAACCGATCATCATCTTGCTCGTGATCATTGTATTGATGGCGGCCGCTCTTGTCGGGTTCAATTTTGGGTATCAGTATGTGCGCGACCAGGACAGAAGACTAGATAGTCTCAAACAGCAATTTGACGAGCACGGTTCCGCACCGTTCAATAAAGATACACCCAATGCAGTTGAGGTCTACGTCAGACAGCAATTCGACACAAAAGATATCGCGGAGATGCTCAAAAAAGAGGGACTGATCGATAACACGCTCGCCTTTGAGATTCTATCGAAATTTAACGGATTTGACGGGCAATACCGATACGGGACACATTATCTGCTTCCCGACATGAGTTACGACGAGATCATGGTCGTGCTGACGAACGAGCCTGATCCCGTGACGGTCACGTTCATTGAGGGCATGACTTATAATCAGATGAAAAATCAGATGCTCGACGCCGGAATGCGTTTCAATCCGGATCTTCTCGATGCGATGGTACGCCGACCTTATCTTTTTACCGACTATTCCTTTGTTCCGCAAATTGAAGCTAAACCCGGTCGCGAATGGCTGTTACAAGGCTATCTCTGGCCCGATACGTATCAATTCGATATCAATGCGACTGAACAGCAAATATTAAAAATCATACTCAATAATACGGAGCGCCATCTGCGTTTCGGCGGCTACTATGAGAGAGCAGAAAAGCTGAACATGACAATTGACGAAGTGATGACGCTCGCCTCGATCGTACAAATGGAAGGGGGCATTGTTGAGATGCCAAAAATTGCCAAGGTCTTCCAAAATCGTCTCGAAAGAGAGATGCCGCTTCAATCGTGTGCGACGATCAATTATCTTCGGTTGGAGGATGGTCTAAAGCCCGTGCTATGGGTCTTGAACGATGACCTGAATAGATATCGCGGCAACGCGTACAACACGTACAGTCTGGACGGTCTGCCTGCAGGTCCCATCAATTCGCCGGGAACCATCGCCATTGAGGCGGTGCTTTGGCCTGCTACTGAACGGACATGGCAGGGAGCCGACAAATATCTTTATTTCGTCGCGACAGGCAAAGGGACGTCAGATTTTTCCAAAACATATGAAGAACACGCTGCCAAGGCTGAACGGTATAGCAAGTCAAATTAAGTCTATTTTTCGACCGGATCACAATAAAAAGATGAGAGTCGCCAAGACAGCCGCACATAGAATGGCGGCAATTCGTAAGGCGTAATGAGCGGTTGGGCTCACGGCGTTTTTCCAATTACCTTTTCCGACTCGTTTTTGGTTTTGCCGCGAATCGTGGAACCGTTTTGATTCATCGGCTATACGCTTCCCTGTCTCGTTGATAATGGCCGTCGGTATCAAGAGTAAGACAGTGAGAATAAGACTGCACATCGTTAAAAATATACGCACTTTTGTTACTTCAATTAAAGGCATGCGAAAGAGAAGTTGACCTGTCGCGGTAAAGATTGACCGCGAAAAAATCATCGCCAAGGCAAATGAAGCTGTTCCGAGCGAAGACGCAATCAGGGAATCAGTCCGGAGGCGAATCCAAAACGATAAGATTCCCCAGAGTATGAGGATGAACAAGCCGTTCAGATCGCAGAACGTAAGCGCGAAAAGTATTGAGATGACAATACCCGAAAAGCTATGCGAGCCGCTCAATGTGAATGCTTGTTGGATAAGTCCTCGTGCCAGAAGTTCGATCGATACTGCAGGCATGATAACTGCTGCCAACAGCACAGTAAGAGAGCTAAGCGCTGTTCTCCCAAAGTAAAAGAGACTGTTTTCCCAAATGGCGGGGAGTGCGAGATATTTAACGAAAACGGCATCAAACGTGGAAATGAGTTGCGTGACGCACCATATAAACATGCCGATGAGAAAACCTGCGAATGAAGCGGAAATGCAGGAAGTCGTTGCGTGTGACAGTCCCAGAACGTATGTGGATGTCGGTCGGAACATGAGAATCATGATGGAAGCCGTTATGACAGGGATCAGACCGATAGAGAGGATCGAGAACAAGCCGTATGCTTCAACGCCCGCGTTATAACCAAGGGAGACACTCAGTATACCCGTTCTCCTGAGTACGATCATGACAATCATAAGCGCCGTAAAGATGACAATTCCAAGCGCTGCCATCGGCATCAGCCTAATAGAGGAGGAGAACAGT
>JGI24499J29688_1022319_pt1 | contig 10411 bp, 6 predicted proteins | sample BioPla1RNA2_FD_29688 | JGI IMG/M metagenome (IMG submission 29688)
TAAAAATTGAATAGTAAGCTCATATTATTCTCATAATAGGGTTGAGAAGTTTCTACTAAATGACCTTAAATCATTTAACTATGGGCGGAAGTGTGCCTAGGGTTCCGAAAGAGACGACCTTCTTTGTCTGGACCAAGCGGTACAGATGTTGTATTTTTCAGTAGCAAATGGATACAATATTACACCGAAGGGATAAAAACCCAGTCGGGTAGGTTTCGCTTAGCCTACCTGGCTGGGCTTATTTAATTTTAAGGAGGGATAATTTTGAATTTCAGAAGAGTATTTGTTGAGAAAAAGGAAGAGTTCAATGTAGAATCAGAAACTTTATATAAGGATTTCAAGGATTATTTAAATGTTAAATCTTTGGAAAAGGTTAGGGTTATCAATGTTTACGATATTATCAACAGTACTAAAGAGGAATATGACAAGATAGTGGAAAATATCCTATGGGAAAAAAGTTTAGATTATATATATGAAGGTTCCATTTCTTTTAAAGATAGTGAAAAATATTTTAGAGTAGAGTTTGTTCCTGGGCAATACAATCAAAGAGAGGATTCAGCTATCCAGTCCATAGCTTTATTGCTATGCAAAAAGGATATACAGGTTAAGCATTCTAAGATATTGGTATTTGAAGGTGTAGATGAAGAGGAATTGAACTTGATAAAGGATTACTATATTAATCCAGTAGAAATGCGGGAGATAGATTTAAATGCTTTCACCTATAAGGAGCATAAGGAATCTGATAAGGAAATAGAGACTATAGAGGATTTTATTAAGATGTCAGAAGAAGAGATATCCATTATGAAGGAAAGATATGGAATAGGAATGGATATGGAGGATTTATTATTTTGTCAAAAATATTTTAAAGATGAGGAAAAGAGAAATCCAACTATTACTGAGTTAAAGGTTATAGATACCTATTGGTCAGATCATTGTAGACACACTACATTTATGACAGAGATAACGGATGTGGAAATTGAAGAAAGCCTTTATAAACCATTGATAGAAGAGGCTTTTAAAGAGTATATAAATTCAAGAAAATACGTTTATGAAAAGAATGAAAAGCCTCTTTGCTTAATGGATTTAGCTACCATAAATGCTAAGGAAATAAAAAAGAAGGGCTTATTGGATGACTTAGAAGAGTCTGAAGAGATAAATGCGGCCAGTATAGAAATAGATGTGGATGTAGATGGGAAGATAGAAAAATGGCTTCTAATGTTTAAAAATGAAACCCACAATCATCCTACTGAAATAGAACCCTTTGGTGGTGCTTCTACATGTTTAGGTGGATGTATAAGGGATCCCCTTTCAGGAAGGTCCTATGTTTATCAGGCCATGAGAATTACAGGAGCTAGTGACCCTAGACAGAGCTTTAAAGATACTTTGACAGGGAAACTTCCTCAAAGAAAGATTACTCAATCTGCTATGGAAGGATATAGTTCCTATGGTAACCAGATAGGAGTACCAGCTGGTTATATTAGGGAGATATATCATGAAGGCTATGTGGCTAAAAGGATGGAAGTAGGGGCATTAGTGGCTGCAGCACCCAGAGAAAATGTAGTGAGGAAATCTCCTGAACCAGGAGATATCATACTATTAGTGGGGGGTAGAACTGGAAAGGACGGATTAGGAGGGGCTGTTGGTTCATCTAGAGAGCATACAGAAGAATCCTTAGAAACCGGTGGAGCAGAGGTTCAAAAAGGAAATCCTCCTTTAGAAAGAAAGATACTTAGGTTGTTTAGAAATGAAAATGTAAGCAAGATGATAAAAAAATGCAACGATTTTGGTGCAGGTGGAGTATCTGTAGCCATAGGAGAATTAGCCGATGGGTTGTTTGTAGATTTGGATAAGGTACCAGTTAAGTACCCAGGCTTAGATGGTACAGAAATAGCCCTATCCGAGTCTCAAGAGAGAATGGCGGTAGTAATAGATGAAGAGAATTTAAAGAAGTTTGAAGAATATGCTAGAAATGAAGACTTGGAAACTACTTTAGTAGCCAAGGTTATGGATAATGATAGATTGGATATGGTTTGGAGAGGTAAATCCATAGTAAATATCTCTAGGGAATTTTTAGATACCAATGGGATAAGAAAGCAAACCAAGGTATTTATAGAAGGTCCTAAAGAGGAAGACTATTTGAACATCAAGCCTAACCATATAGAAGGCAATAGTATAAAAGATGACTGGGTAAGAAATATGTCCAATTTAAATATTGCTAGTCAAAAAGGACTTATAGAAAAGTTTGATCACACTGTAGGAAAAGGAACGGTTCTTATGCCTTTAGGAGGAAAATATAAGGCAACTCCTACAGAGGGAATGGCGGCAAAGATTCCAGTATTGGATGGAGAAACTGAAACCTGTTCACTAATGACCTATGGATTTGAGCCCAATATTGCAAAATGGAGTCCTTTCCATGGTGGATTGTATGCAGTGGTAGAATCCTTAGCTAAAATAACGGCTATGGGTGGAGATTATAGAAAATCTAGGCTAACCTTCCAAGAGTATTTTGAAAGGCTAGGAGAGGATAGGAAAAAATGGGGTAAGCCTTTTAGTGCTTTGCTAGGAGCCTATTTAGCAGAGAAGAATTTGGATATTCCAAGCATTGGTGGTAAGGACAGTATGTCAGGCACCTTTGAAGACATAGATGTACCACCTACAATAATTAGCTTTGCAGTATCTACAGATAAGGTTGAAAATATAATTTCACCAGAATTTAAGGAAATAGGAAATAATGTAGTATTAATTCCATTGGATATGGATGATAAGGGAATGATAGATTTTGACCAATTGAAGAAAAATTACACTAGAATTAAGGAGTTAATAAATGCTAAAAAGATTATATCTGCATCTACAGTGAAATTTGGTGGAATAGGTCGAAGTATATCTGAAATGGCTTTTGGAAATGGAATAGGATTTAAATTTGCATCGGATATAGAGGAAGATAAGCTATTTTTACCTAGGTATGGTTCTATAATAGTTGAAATGAAAGAGGAACCAAGTAGGTTATTAGAAGATATAGATTATAAGATGTTGGGAACAACTATAGATGAAGAGTATATAGAAGTATTAGGTGAAAAAATAGATTTGATGCAATTGATGGAAGATTGGGCTAAGCCACTAGAGGATGTATTCCCTACAGAAGAAGGAGAACATGTGTCTAGGGATATTGAGTATACCAAAGGCATAAAAAAATCTTCTAATGTAAAGACATCTAAACCAAAGGTTTTCATCCCTATCTTTACAGGTACACATGGTGAATATGATATGGCAAAATCCTTTGAGAAAGCCGGAGGCATGGTAGATTCCTTTGTATTTAGGACATTTACAAAAGAGGATATAGAAAGCTCATATAAAGAAATGGCAAAGAGGATTAGAGAATGTCAGATATTAGCTATACCTAATGGGGCCGTATTGGGAGATGAACCAGATGGTGGAGGAAAGCTAATAGCAAATATACTGAAAAACCCCTATGTAAAGGAAGCAGTAATGGATCTATTAAACAATAGGGATGGATTGATTCTAGGAATAGGTAATGGATTCCAAGGACTTATGAAATCTGGTCTTATACCTTATGGAGAAATTGTAGACTTAGATGAGGACTCTCCAAATATAACCTTCAATAAATGTGGACATCATGTATCTACTATGGTGAAAACAAGGGTGATATCTAATCTTTCACCATGGCTAAGCAATAGGGAAGTAGGAGATATTCAAATACTACCTTTATCAACTAAAGAAGGCAGAATAGTTGGCAATAAAGAAATAATAGAAAAGCTTATAGAGAAGGGGCAGATTGCAAATCAGTACTTAGACTTTGATCCAACAGGTTCTGTAGGAGGAATAGAAAGCATCACGAGTCCAGATGGAAGGGTCCTAGGTAGAATTGCCAGCTCTGATAGGATAGATAGTGGATTGTATAAGAATGTAGAAAAAAGCGAATATGAGGAACTATTTAAAGCGGGAATCGACTACTTTAGTTAAATTCGGACAAGGGGACGGTTAACTTGTCCGGGAACCTAGATTTTAGGATATCCTGAGCAAAGCGAAGAGTCTTAAACCAAAGATTCTTCGCTACGCCAGAATGGCAGACTCTGTAAACTTAAAAGAAAGGTGGCGTTATTTATGAAGGTTAGCGTTGTTATGGGAAGTATTTCCGATAGAGAAGTGGTAGAAAAAGCAGTGGAGATTTTAGAGGGATTTGGTGTAGAGGTGGATTTTAGGGTTATATCTGCTCACCGAACTCCTTTTGAAGCTATTGAATTTGCAAAAACAGCTGAAAGTAATGGAATAGAGCTTATTATTGCAGCGGCTGGAAAAGCTGCTCATTTGGCTGGAGTCATAGCTGGGGTTACTCCTCTTCCGGTAATTGGGTTACCTATAAAATCCTCTACTATGGATGGATTGGATTCCTTATTATCTGTGGTACAAATGCCAAAAGGAGTGCCAGTTGCTACTGTAGCTATTAATGGAGGAGAGAATGCAGGACTTTTAGCAGTACAAATTCTATCCATCAAATATCCGGAATTAAGAGAAAAGTATAAAGAGTATAAAATTCAGCTAAAAAGGGAAGTTGAAGAAATGAATAAGGAATTAAAAAGATAAAGCTGAGAGGGTGAAATGAATTGAGTGGAATTATTGGCATATATAGTAAGGATCAACGACATATATCGAAGATTATTTACTATGGCCTATATGCACTACAACATAGAGGACAGGAAAGCTCAGGAATAGCCATAAATAATAATGGATATATAGATTATCATAAGGATCTAGGGTTAGCCCATGAAGTTTTTAATAATCAAGTATTGGATAGATTAAGGGGAAATATAGGTATAGGTCACGTAAGGTATAGCGATACAGAGGAGATTACTACAATAAATGCAGAGCCTTTGGTCGTAGGATATAAACAAGGGGCTTTAGCTTTAGCCTATGATGGTAGTTTAATTAATTTTCTAGAGATAAAGGAAAGTATGCAGGACAAAGGGGTTATATTTCAAACTTCCATTGATACAGAAGTGATAGCCAATTTAATTGCAAAATATCACAGAGATGATATAGAACAAGCTATAATAAAAGCAGTAAGAGATGTTAGAGGCTCCTATGCACTGGTTATTATGACCAACGATAGGCTTATAGGAGTAAGGGATCCCTATGGATTAAAACCTTTATGTATTGGCAAGCTAGGCAATGATTATATACTATCTTCTGAAACCTGTGCTTTTGATACCATAGGTGCAGAGTTTGTAAGGGATGTGGAACCTGGAGAGATGGTAGTAATAATAGATGGGGAAATAAAATCTGTTAGGACAAAAGAAGCACAGGAAAAAAACATCTGTATATTTGAAATAATTTATTTTGCTAGACCAGATAGTAAACTAGATGGGAAAAGCATCTACTTGTTAAGACGGGAAGCCGGAAGAAATCTTGCAAAAGAATGTCCAGTAGATGGGGACATTGTAATCTCTGCCCCTGATTCCGGGACAGTAGCTGCTATTGGATATGCTGAGGAATCTGGTATTCCTTATGATGAAGGGTTGATAAAGAATAGATATGTAGGCAGAACTTTTGTTCAACCTACCCAAGAGTTAAGGGAACAAGGGGTAAGGATAAAGCTAAATGTTTTGAAGGAGAATGTAGAAGGAAAAAGGGTAATAATAGTAGATGATTCCATAGTTCGTGGGACCACCATGGGAAGAATAGTAGATATGCTTAAAAATGCAGGAGCTAAAGAGGTCCATGTGCGAATTTCTGCTCCACCTGTAAAATATCCTTGTCATCTAGGTATGCATACACCTAGGAGGGAAAACTTAATAGCTGCTCAAAAAAGCGTGGAGGAGATAAAGGAGTTTATAGGTGCAGATTCCTTATGCTACCTATCCTTAGAAGGACTTTTAGATGCGGCAGGTGGAGAGGAGATATACTGTACCGGTTGTTTTAGTGGTCAATACCCTATAGAAAAGGAGAATAAATAGAGAGGAGAAGTACTATGAGCATAACCTATAAAGATGCAGGCGTAGATAAAGAAGCAGGATATAAACAGGTGCAATTGATAAAAAACATGATAAAGAAAACCCATACCGATGGAGTAATATCCGATATTGGAGGTTTTTCTGGATTATTCCAATTAGATTCTAAAAAGTATAAGGAACCAGTATTGGTATCAGGTACCGATGGAGTGGGTACGAAGCTAAAAATAGCCTTCATGATGGATGAACATCACACCATAGGGGAAGATTGTGTAGCCATGTGCGTTAACGATATATTATGCCAAGGAGCAAAACCTCTGTTTTTCTTAGACTATGTAGCTACAGGGAAACTGGTTCCAGAGAAGATGGCTAAGGTAGTGGAGGGCATTGCCAATGGGTGCATAAAAGGGAGTTGTGCATTAATAGGTGGAGAGACGGCAGAGATGCCTGGATTTTACAATGAAGATGAATATGATTTAGCAGGTTTTTGTGTAGGTGTAGTAGATAAGGATAGAATAATTGACGGAACCAAGGTAGAAGAAGGGGACACCCTTATAGGTTTAACTTCTAGTGGTATTCATAGCAATGGATATTCCCTTGTAAGAAAGATAGTATTTGAAAAGGAGAAAATGGCGGTTGATAAATTTATTCCAGAATTAGATTGTACCATAGGAGAAGAATTATTAAAGCCCACTAGAATATATACTAAGACAGTTCTACCTTTAATAGAGGAATTCAATATAAAAGGTATAGTTCATATAACTGGTGGTGGATTTTATGAAAACATACCAAGAATAGTTCCAGATGGACTAATGGCAACGATAGATACGAAAAGGATAGATACACCAAAGATATTTGATCTATTGCAAGAATGGGGAAATATTAGTACGAAAGAAATGTACTCTACATTTAACATGGGTATAGGAATGGTTTTAATAGTTGGAAAAGATGAAAAGGAAGAAATAATATCTCAATTGAAAGAGCAAGGGGAAAAACTTGTAATATTAGGAGAAATTAAAAAAGGTGAGGAGAAGGTTGTACTATGTCATCAGTAAATATTGGAGTATTAATATCTGGTGGTGGCACCAATCTTCAGTCCATTATAGATAGTATAAATGATGGATATATAGATGGAGAAATAAAGATAGTCATATCCAATAGAGAGGATGCCTATGGACTTATAAGAGCTGAAAGGGCAGGAATAGAAGCATTATATGTAGATAGATACAAATATAATACGGAAAAGGAATACAATGAAAGGATTATACAAGAATTAAAAAAACGAGACATAGAGTTAGTAGTATTAGCTGGATATTTAAAGGTTCTATCCAAAGAATTTGTAGATGAATATGAGGGACGAATAATCAATATACACCCTTCCCTAATACCTAGCTTCTGTGGAGAAGGTTGTTATGGAGAAAAGGTGCATTCAATGGTATTAGACTATGGAGTGAAGGTCACAGGAGTTACAGTTCATTTTGTAGATGAAGGAACGGATACAGGACCTATTATTCTTCAAAAAACTGTAGACGTAAAAGATAATGATACAGTGGACAGCCTTAAGGAAAGGGTTTTGAAAGTAGAACATGAAGCATTACCGGAAGCCGTAAGGCTTTTTTGCCAAGATAGATTAACCATTAAAGGACGAAAGGTAATTATTGATTAGGGGTGATATGATGAAAACAGCATTGATAAGTGTTTATAATAAGGAAGGTATTGTGGATTTTTCTTCGGAATTGGATAAATTAGGATGGAGAATAATATCCACTGGCGGAACGAGCAAGATATTGAAGGAAGCAGGAATAGACGTAGTCGATGTATCCCAAATCACTAAATTTCCAGAGATTTTAGATGGAAGGGTGAAAACCCTTCATCCAAATATTCATGGGGGACTATTATATAGAAGAGATGACAAGGACCATGTAAAGACTTTAGAGAAGTTGGGCATAGGTTCTATAGATATGGTAGTGAATAATCTATATCCCTTTGAAGAAACTCTTAAAAAAGAAGGGGTAACACAGGAAGAGATAATAGAGAATATTGATATAGGTGGTCCCTCAATGATTAGGGCGGCAGCTAAAAATTATAGGGATGTAATTGTAGTAGTGGATCCTGTAGACTATGAAAACATATTAGAAGAACTAAAAAACAAAGGTGATACGTCAATAGAATTGAGACAATCTTTGGCAAGGAAGGTTTTTCAATATACGGCTTACTATGATTCATTAATATCCAATTATTTTAATCGATTGGAATCCATAGATTTCCCTGAAGTGATTACATTTTCCTTTAAAGATAGACAAGGCTTAAGATATGGTGAAAATCCTCACCAGAAAGCTGCTGTTTATAAAGAGATGGTGAATTTAGATGGAACTATTTTAGGAGCTAAAAAGCTCCATGGAAAGGATTTATCTTTCAACAATATAAATGATGGAAATGGAACCCTGGAGATTTTAAAAGAGTTTGAAGAACCTACAGTGGTAGCGGTGAAGCATGCCAATCCTTGTGGAATAGGTAGTGGGGAAAACCTATTAGAAGCTTATAATAAAGCTTATGAATCAGATAAAATTTCTATATTTGGTGGTATAATTGGTGTTAATAGAGAAGTAGATGCAGAAGTGGCAAAAAAGATAAATGAAATATTTATAGAAATAATAATGGCACCTTCCTATACCGAGGAAGCATTAGAAATCCTTACCTCTAAGAAGAATATTAGAATATTGGAAATACCCAACATAATGAAAAACGATTATTCTTCCTATGATGTAAAAAAGGTTCTCGGTGGCATATTAATACAGGATAGGGATACACAGCTATTGAAGGAAGAATTAAAGGTGGTTACTAATAGGAAACCTACAGATAAAGAAATGGAGGATTTGCTATTTGGATGGAAGGCGGTAAAAGGAGTTAAATCCAATAGTGTATTGTTGGCTAAGGATAAAGGAACTATAGGAATAGGTATGGGGGAGGTAAACAGAGTATGGGCTGTAGAAGCTGCCATTGAAAGAGGTGGCGAAAAGACCAAGGGCTCGGTATTAGCCTCTGATGGATTTTTTCCATTTAAAGATTCAGTGGAGGCATTGGCAAAGGCAGGGGTTACGGCTATTATACAACCTGGAGGCTCCTTAAGAGATGAGGAATCCATTGAAGAAGCTAATAAACATGATATAGCTATGATATTTACTGGAATTAGGCATTTCAAACATTAAGCTTGGAGAAAGAAGGGATATAATGAAGGTTTTGGTTATAGGTAGTGGCGGTAGAGAACATGCTCTATGCTGGAAGATAGCGAAAAGTATAAGGGTGTCCCAGGTTTTTTGTGCTCCGGGAAATGGAGGCACCGAAGAAATAGCTAAAAATGTAGATATAAATCCCAATGAAATAGATAAACTACTGGATTTTGCTTTAAAAGAATCTATAGATTTGACCATAGTGGGTCCCGAAGATCCCCTGGCAAAAGGTATAGTGGATAAATTTAAAGACAAAGGACTTCGAATATTCGGGGTAAATAAAAAGTCTGCCCAATTAGAGGGTAGCAAAATTTACTCTAAGGAGTTTATGGAAAAGTATGAAATCCCTACTGCTAAGTACAGAAAATATGGAGATATAGATGAAGCTATAAAAGGATTAGATGATTTCAATTATCCTTTGGTTATTAAAGCTGATGGTCTTTGCTTAGGCAAAGGGGTGGTGATATGTGAAACAAAGGAAGAAGGAATAGCCACTCTAAAGTCTATGATGGAGGATAAAGTATTTGGGCTTGCAGGAGAGAATATAATAATAGAGGAATTTCTAGAAGGTGTAGAAGCATCTCTTCTATGCCTTGTATCCCAAGGAAGATTAATTCCTATGGAAAGTGCTAAGGATTATAAACAGATATATGAAAAAGACGAAGGACCAAATACTGGAGGAATAGGTTGTTTCTCACCCAGCAATCTATTTAATGAAGAATTGGAAAGGGAAATTAAAAAGAAAATACTATCTAGAATAGAAATTGGATTAGAAAATGAATATTTAGATTATAATGGGGTATTATTTATAGGGCTGATGCTAACAAAAGATGGTCCAAAGGTTTTAGAATTTAATGTAAGGTTTGGAGATCCCGAAACCGAAGTTTTAATGCCAAGATTAGAAACGGATATAGTGGATATCGTACAAAAGACCATAGATGGAAACTTAAGAGAAGAGGATTTAGTTTGGACAGATAAGAAATGCGTTACAGTAGTGGCTACCTCCAAAGGCTATCCAGGAGAATATGAAAAAGGAAAAGAAATAAGAGGATTAAAGGATATAGAACAGGATATAATAATTTTCCATAATGGTACAAAGGCGAAGGATGGAAAAATTTATACCAATGGAGGCAGAGTGATATCTATAACCACGCTAGGGGATTCTCTGGAAGAAGCTAGAGATAGGATATATAAAAATATCAGCAAAATACATTT
>JGI24499J29688_1030123_pt1 | contig 10313 bp, 5 predicted proteins | sample BioPla1RNA2_FD_29688 | JGI IMG/M metagenome (IMG submission 29688)
TTTTAACCTTCCGGCACCTGATTTGGCTCTTGCTGCCTCCGACACCCTTGAAATTACAGGGGAAGGGGTTGCCAATCCAATGATACTGACCAGGGCGCAATTGGAAATCATGGATCAGGAACAGTATGTGTACAGCACAATCAACACCTGGCCTACCAAGAACCTGTATATAGGACGGGGAGTCAAACTGAACCATCTTCTTGGCCCCGATCAAGCAGGTATGAAACCTGAGGCTACGCTGGTGAAATTTACTTCCATTGACGGTTACGCAGTATTGCTCACTGTTAAAGAGTTATTTAAAGACAAGCGCTACTATTTTCCTAATTTTAAAGTAAGTGGCGGCAGCGACAGTGACGGGCATCTTCCCGGTGATCCTTCCGGTAAGGTTGAGGTGGAGCCGATTATTGCTCTTTCCAGCGCGGAGGGAAGTGCTAATCCCAAATACATGAATGACTTACATACTTTTTTGTTGATGTTGGGACAGCGCACCGTTACCGAGCAAACGGGAAATTTATTTGCAAAATATATTCACAAAATCGAAGTATTAACCAAAGAACCGGAAAAATGGGATGAACCCCAAGCCAACCCGCCCGGCGGGACTGTTCCTGCAGGGACAATGGTTGCATTGGGCAATCTCAATACTGATGACGATAAAATTCATTATACCATGGATGGCAGTACTCCTACTTTTTACAGCCCTATGTATAACAGCATTGCCAGTCGGTGGTGGTCTGCGCGTGCGGATGTTTTAGGTTCCATCAACCATCCCCTGGGGCCTATTGAAAAAAACACGGTTATCAAAGCGGTTACGATCGGTCCCGGTAAACTAGATAGCGATGTCGTTACTTTCCATTATTATGTTGAAGGAGAAGACGGGTACCCAGCGGCAGCAGGTATCGTTTTGACCGTTGATCGCAAAGAAGCCAGCGTTGAGGGGGAAACTTATATTCTGGAAGCAGCACCTTACCTTGATTCCAAGGCTGGCCGCACCATGGTTCCGGTGCGATTTATCAGCGAAGCCCTCGGCGCCGGAGTTGCTTGGGATCCCGAAACCAGACAGGTAATTATCAGCGATGAAGGAAAGGAAATTAAGTTGACCATTGGTTCCAAGGAGGTCCAGATAAATGGTAGAAGTCAATCCATTGATTGTGCTGCAACCATATTATTCGGGCGTACTTTTGTCCCTCTGCGGTTTATTGTTGAAGAAGCCCTGGGAGCAGAGGTGGACTATGAACCTGCTACCAAGGAAATTACGATTACCCGGTAAGATTGGACAAACATGTTTTGGCCGGGATATTCATTTTAAAAGGTGGTGTTAGATGGGATATTGCAGAGGAAGGCTGCAAATAAGAATTTTATTAACATTATGTAAGCCTTGCAGGGGGGGCCCGTTTGGTTGTTTGTACCAGTTTATCATTTATGACTGTTGAAAGTAATCTTTTGCTGTTCTATATCAAGAGATGGTAATCGGTTAATAATTTTTACGTAGCTATGCAGCTACAAGGTCTGTTAATTAAAATATTGGGAGAGTGAGCAAGTATGTTTGCTGAAGTAATGAAAGAAGGAAGAAAGGTTTTGGTTTTTGCTTTGGCGCTATCGCTGGTTCTGGGGTGCTTTTTCCTAGTTACACCGGTTTCACCGGCGGAAGCTGCAACGGATGAGTCTGTTGTGACTATCGCGGGAAAGTCTTTTACTATGGCTGAACTTAAAGCCATGCCATCTGAATACCAGATCGATGCGGAATATCAGTACAACAGCAAAGGCGGGCTAAAAAAATCCCATGTGGAAGGCGTAGACCTCTGGTACCTGCTCAATACTGTCGTGGAGATCAGCAATCCGGGGGCAAAGATCAAATTTGCTTGCAGCGACGGATATCCGGTGGATCCGCAGTCACGGGCAGATTTGGCCAATCCGGATCTTAAGTATGTCCTGGCCTGGCAGGTTGATGGCGAGCCGGTCAGCGATGACGGCGGCAAAGCACAGCTACGCATCTACCGTCACCAGAAAACGCCGGATGAATTTAACACAGTATTTAAAGCAATTGCGTCTGTGGAGGTAGAAGATGCCGGGGCCCCGGCAGCACCTGGGGAAAAAGAAGAAACCCGCAAAATCATCAAACTGACTATAGGCCTGGAAGAAGTAAGTATCAACGGTGAATCTTTTACCCTGGAGGCGGCACCCTACATTGATGCTGAAGCCGGCCGTACATTGGTGCCGGTACGTTTTATCAGTGAAGCCCTTGGTGCCGAAGTTGGCTGGGATCCAGACACCCAACAGGTAACTGTTACTGATGAAGGAATGGAAATTGTTTTAACTATTGGTTCGCAAGATGTTTTAGTTGACGGCAAAGAACAAACGATCGATTGCGCTGCAACAATCCTGCCACCCGGGCGCACTTTTGTTCCCCTACGGTTCGTAAGTGAAATATTGGGAGCTGAAGTTGATTATCAAGACGGAATAGTTACGATACAATAGGATGAAGTTGTTGGTAACAGCGAAAGGAAAATGTTATATTTCCTTACACTGCTATTTTTGACAAGTCCGTTATGTTTGCCGAAGCAGTCTGTAAAGGTAAAAACATTAGGGCAAAATGACTAAGTGTGAAATTAATTTCTAAGGGGAGTGATTTGGATCATGTTTTTTCCAAAGAGAATCATGAAAGGATTGTTCGGCCGTGGCCATAGATCATGGCTAGCCGTACCGCTACTTATACTATGCCTTTTATTTGCTGTATCGGCGGTTGTGCCATCACAATCCATAGCCGAAGCGCAGGCGGCCGATACGATTGCGCTGGAAATTTCCGGAGATGGTGTGGGCAAACCACTTAATTTCACTTTGGATGAACTTAAAAAGATGGATCAACATCAATACCGCTATAGCACGATCAATACCTGGCCCACTAAAAAATGGTATGTGGCTGAAGGAGTGAAGTTAAGCGATCTGTTGGCGCGTGCCAAAATAAAAGACGATGCCAAATTGCTAAAATTTACAGCTAAGGATGGCTATAGCGCAACCTATACAGTTCAGGAATTATTAAAAGAAGATCGCTACTTTTTCCCGCGTTTTAAAGAGAACGACGAGATTGCCGGACATATTCCCGGTTCTGCAGATGGCGCGGAAAAGGTAGAGGCTCTTCTCGCGTTATTAAGTATTGACAGTAACGATTTTGCCGATTTGGCGGGGCGGGATCTTGCTGCTTTGCATCTTGTTTTCGGACAAAGGGCACTGACCGAACAATCTAATGAAGGTTTTGTCAAAAATGTGGCCAAAATCGAAGTGTTCACCGAAGATCCCAGCCGGTGGCCTAACCCGAAAGCTACTCCGGCACCCGGCAAGGTAGCCCCGGGAACACTGGTGGAACTTAGTTCCATTGATGATGATATTGACAAGATACATTATACCTTGGATGGCAGCAGGCCGACAATAAAAAGTCCGATGTACAACTGGATTGCCAAACGCTGGCAGAACAACCGCAAGGATGATTTTGCCCGGATCAACAAGCCAATTGAAATAACCAAAGATACTACGATCAAAGCTGTTGTAATCGGCCCCGGCAAAAAAGACAGCGATGTGGTAGAATTTAAATATACTGTTTCCAGGGGGCCTGCAGTGTTTGATATTGGTGGTGATGTCACAACTAAATATGCGCTGGATCAACTAAAGGCACTGGGTGAGACCACCAAGGAGTACAGCTACACCAGCGGTGAAAAATTGGTTACCGATAAAGCTACCGGTGTGTTGCTGGCCGATGTGCTCGCTGATGCCGGTATTACCGATCCGTCAGCCATGGTTTCCATCATAACAACTGATGGATATTTTCATGACAGCTATGAGGTAACCTTGCAAGATATTAAGGCCGGTGGATATTTGCTGGCCTATCTGGTTGACAACAAACCATTCACGGATACAAGCAAGGACGGAAAAACCACCTCTACCATCCGCATCTACCGCAATTACGATGATGGATCGGGATGGCTGAATCGCCTGACTATGATTTCCGGAATAGAAGTTTCCGGTTCAGCCGTTTCCTCCAAAGGTTGGACTCTTGAGCTTTCAGGGGCAAAAGAGGAAACAGTTACCCAGTCCTATTTTGAGCAGGGCCTGCTTTGTCGCAACACTCATAAAGCATCCTGGACCGATGAAGATGGCAATATTTGGGAAGGCGTGCCCCTTTGGTTGTTAGTGGGCATGGTCGATGATGATCCCGATGAGGGCCCGGCCCATTTCAATTTTAACGAAGAACTTGCCAAGAAGGGCTACAGCATTAAGGTAATTGCCGGCGATGGATGGAGTACAACTCTTGACAGTGCTGCTATTGCCCACGATGATGGCTATATTGTTGCCAACACTCTTAATGGGGAACCGCTTCCTATGAAGACCCCTGCCGGGAAAGACTGTTATCCACTCCATTTGAAGGGATCGAAAATTTTTAGCGGGCAGCAAGTAGGCAATATCGTGCGCATCGAACTTGCCGGCGTTCCCAAACCGGCCGCCGGATGGAGCCTGGAGATGTTCGGAAAAGTAGGGGACACGATCAGCCAGGAGGAATTTGAAGATGGGCTGGCCTGTGTTTCGAGTCATTATAAGGAATGGACTGACAAGGATGGCAACGTCTGGTCCGGCGTGCCTCTTTGGGTGCTTCTGGGTGCTGTGGACGATATCGAAGAGGGTACCCATTGGACTTTCAATGATGCCGTAGCCAAAGAAGGCTATACGGTGGAAGTGACAGCTTCTGACGGTTTTACCAGAACTTTTAACAGCGCGGATGTTGCCCGGAGCGGTGACTATATCGTTGCCAACAAGATTAACGGCGAACCGCTAACCGACGATAAATCAGCGCCGTTGCGCTTGGTGGGTGACGGTGTAGCCAAGGATGATGGTTCCTTAAGCGGGGCCGCTGTTGGCAACATTGCCCGGATCGAAATACCCGAACTTATGACACCGCCGGCCAAGGAGGGCAGTTGGAATCTTACCTTGAAAGGTAAAATCAGTGCCGTTCTATCCCAGGCCGAATTTGAAGAAGGTCTGCCCTGTCATGAAAAACAATGGACTGATAATGAAGGCAATGTTTGGTCAGGTATACCCTTATGGTTGCTGGCAGGTTGGGTTGACGATCGACAGCCGCATACGTATGATTTTAGCCTGGCCCAGTCCGATGGTTATAAAATTATAGTAAAAGCCGAAGATGGTTATAGTATGGATTTTGCCGGCAAGGATACAGCTAAAAGCAACGATTTTATCATTGCTGACAAATGCAATAGCGAACCGTTAACCGGCAAATCGTGGCCCTTGCGCCTGGTCGGCAAGGGAGTAGCTAAAGATGACGGATCCTTAAGTGGCACCAGTATTAGCGGTGTCGCGGAAATTGAACTCGTTTTTGAAGAGGCTAAGGCACCCTCAGTGCCCTCAGTCCGTATCGTCAAGTTTGCCGAAGATAAAACCACCATTCTGGAAGAGAAAACGGTTGACTATCTCTGGATGGAGGAAAATCTTGAAGTGATCGGCGATGGGAAAACGGTCTATAAGTACGAAGGTATCACCAATAACCCGGATGATATCTGGGGTGCGGATGAGACCTATCCCGGCGGCTTTAAGATCGAAAATGCCGTGAAAGGGACCCGTGTTAAGGATCTTTGCGATCTTGTGGGCGGCATGGGAGCGGGCACCGAAATAGTATTTGTGGCCGAGGACGGTTGGGAAACCCGGTTGCCTTACTCTTCCATTTATACTGATCCTGCCGTGCAGGCACGCCAGGGGGATGCTATTTTGGCCTGGTTTGCCGATGGCAAGTATGTACCCGAATATAGAGACGGCATGCGCTTATTTTTCATGCCCGACAATCACGTTTACGGGCAGTGGGATATGCATGAAACACTTCCGGAGGAATACTGGCACCATAAGTACACCGATGGAATACAGTATCCTTCTTGTGCCGGTTTGTCCGCCAAATTCATTTCAGAAATCAGAATCTATTCCATAGCCGAAGATGATTGGACGCTTGAACTCGATGGCCGGGATATCGGTGGCCTGAAATACGATGTGAGCAGAACCTACTTTGAGCAGGGACTTGCCTGCACCTTTGGTGCCGATCATGAGAAAGGCTACACTGATTCCAAAGGACGCCTCTGGGGGGGTATGCCCCTATGGCTCCTTGCCGGATTTGTTGATGATGATGATCTGCATTCCAAGGATGCATTCAATGAAGAGCTGGCCAGGGCAGGGTATGATGTAGTGCTCATGGCGAAAGATGGCCATTTTGTGACTATTGACAGCAGGGATATTATCCGAAGCACGGATTATATCATTGCCAATTCGTTGGATGGGGTAACTTTCAGCGAATCCGATAAAAACTGGCCGCTTCGCCTCGTTGGGCCGACTCTTTCCGGAGCAGAACAAATTTCAGGAATTGTCCGTATCGAACTGCTTAGATCCATCGCAGAAGGAGTTTATAAAGTTAATCCGGTAGCCGACGGTGCTGTATACACTATTGGTGAAACTGCCGAAGGCATCAGCACAATGACGGTAAAAGACGGGGTATCCGGGTTCAAATACTTCGCTGTTGATATTGAACCGGTGGTTCCCCATAGTGGAACTGAAACAGCGGTCTTTACCCATTTAAGAAACGGCGTCCAGATAGCTGTCAGCGCTGTCAGTGCAGACTTCGATCGGGAAGATGCTGATCCCGCTAAGACCGGCTTCAACGTTCAGCCCGGTGACGTAATCAAAGTATACGTGGTAGATGTGCTGACCAATTCACTTAGTCGCAACCCTGCTGTCCTGCAGTAGTGTTTCTACAGTAGTGTATTGAATCGAGTCTAAAGGTAACGGTGGAGGGGAAATGTTACTCGAAAATGTTTCCCCTCCATCTTAAGCTTTCATTTGAGTTTTCAGCTTATATCTTGTACTTAAGGCATGGAGGCACTTTTTATGCGTTTTCGTTTTCCCCATAAACATATGGTAATTACTTTTTTACTGCTACTTTTGTTTGTTTTTATTGCCGGGTGTGCTTGCGGCCCCCGGAAAGAAATATTGCCGGGTACGTTCATCATTGAGGGAGACGCTCTGGAAAGCAAGGTTTATTTTACCTTGGAAGAGATACAATCTATGGAGGAGGGCCTGATCGAGGCCGACTATTTCTCACTTAATTCGTACGGTACAAAAGAATATTTTCATTTTAAAGGAATCTGGTTGGGGTATCTTTTACAGGAAAAAGTTTCCCTGAAAGATCATGCTTCCGAAGTTACTTTTATTGCAGAGGACGATTACACGGTGAAACTTACGTTAGCGGACATCTTGAAAGAGGATTATATCGATGAACAAAACCCCGAAATCAAACACAAGGTAATCCTGGCCTGGGAAGAAGACGGAAGGGAATACGATCCACAAAAAGGCAACCCTTTTCAGCTGGTCATTGGCCAAAGGGAACCGGGCGATGTGAACAAACCCTACTGGGTGAGAAATATAAGAACCATCCGCATAGATTAGGTCTTTTGCCAGCGCCAAAGACGAAGGAGTGACGTTGTTATAATGAAATCCCGGTTTATTCTTACCGGAAGGAAAAGGCCTTTTGCAAGCAGTATAACCTGTTTCGGTTTATTTTTGGTAATTACTTATTGCTGCTTGTTGTTTTTCCCTTCCTTTATAGAGGCACAGGGGTATTTACCGCCGGAACAAATTATTCTTACCTGGACCGGTGATCCGGGTACAACGCAAACCATTACTTGGTTGTTGCCCCAATGTTCGCCGGCCGGAGTACAGTATCTCCGGGCCGAGGACTATGATCAGGGTGAAAATTTCGATAATGCTCATCAGCTTACAATTGAGGGAATTGCTTTTGATATTGACAACACTTTTTACAGTTATACGGCGAATCTTACCGGCTTGGATCCTGATACAAAATACGTTTACCGGGTTGGAAACGAGGGAGCTTGGAGTAAGCCAACTACTTTTAGCACGGCGGCAGAAACCGAAAACTTCTCTTTTTTATACATGGGGGATATACAGTCGGGATATGAAGCGTGGGGCGAAATGTTAAATTCTGTTTATGAAGAAAACCCGGAAATAAAATTTGCTCTTTTAGGCGGCGACTTGACGGACAGCAGCCATGATGTAGAAGAATGGGAAGAATTCCTGGATGCTGCCAGCGGTGTTTTTTCCCGGATACCGGTTATGCCTACTTTGGGGAATCATGACGGGGAGTCATATTTGGGGTTTTTTGCCTTGCCAGACAACGGGCCTGCGGGCTTGGAACAAGAATTTTATTCTTTCGACTATGGTAGCGCCCATTTTGTGGTGCTCAACAGCAACAAAAATGCCCTTCCAGAAATAAAACAATGGCTGCAGCGTGATTTAGAAGCAACAAATAAAAAATGGAAATTCGCTCTTTTCCACCACCCTGCTTATCCGGCGGTACATGACTATAAAGGGATTGACAAGTCTATTTGCCAAAACTGGGTGCCTGTTTTGGAAGAGAACGGGGTAGATATGGTTTTTGTTGGGCATCAGCATCTTTATATGCGTACGCACCCCATTTTCCAGACGGAAGTACAAACTGATGCAGATGGGATTGTCTATGTTTTAGGCAATGCCGGTTCCAAGACTTATGCTGGCGGAGGGGGTTTTTCTTATATTGCCTGTGAAAAAACCGGCAGCAATTACCAGCTAATCGAACTTGACGGCGATCTGCTAACCCTGACATCCCGGGAAACAAACGGGGAGTTGATAGAAACTTATTTTATCAATAAAAGTGACCGGCCCCAGCCTCAAAAACCTCTGTACGAAATTGTGCCGCTTACAGGCGATACTTATACTATCGGAAAAACAACAGACGGCATTAAAAACATGACGGTAAATGAAGGCCAAACCGGGTGGAAGTATTTTGCGGTTTCTGTGGAACCCCTGGAATTCGCTAAAAGTAAGGCAACAGTAATATTTGCCCATTTAAGAGACGGCTTTCAACTAGGGCTTAGTGTTTTGAAAGCCGGCTTTGCTACGGTAGAAACTGTACAGGCGGGTTTTGATATAAAAGGCGGTGATGTTATTAAAGTATACATTGTCGATGATTTAAACAATGCCGCAGATCACAACCCCATAATTTTGCAGTGATTAATTGTGGTTCTAAAAATTATGATAAAGAGAGGCGAAGATTATGCTCAGAAAAACGTTGTCCATATTTTTGACAGCATTGTTGGTTGTCCTAATTCTGTCTGTCGTGGCTTTTGCCGCCACCGTAAACCTGGATTTAAACACCGGCATAGCCAGCCCGGGGGAAAGCCTTACAGTTTCCGGTGCGGCTGATGCTGACACCTGGGTTTCCCTAAAAATTTTTGACGGTGCCGGGAAAATTGTTTTTTATGATGCTGTTAAGTCCGATTCTGATGCCAACTACAGCTTTACTTGCAAGGTGCCATCTGTAGAGTCGGGCTTTTTAAAAGTAGTAGCCGGGTATGGAAGAAATGTAGCCACCAAGGATCTTGCCGTCATTAGCGATCATTGGGCCAGAGAAAATTTTAAACAGCTTGTGGCCTCCAAAGCGATCGGTGGATATCCCGATGGTACTTTTAAACTTGATAACAATATTACGCGAGCGGAATTTTCTACTGTTTTGGTAAAGGCTTTCGAATTAGAATCAGAAGAAGGTACAGTTTTTAACGACACTGCTGATCATTGGGCCAAAGATGTCATTGCTACCGCAGCAGCACACGGTATTGTTAGTGGTTACAGTGAAACCGCTTTTGGTCCCAACGACAATATTACGCGTGAACAATTGGCGGTTATGGTTTCCAAAGCCGCCCAGTTGCCTAAAGCTATTGGAGATTTTGCCTTTGGCGATAGTGGCAAGGTTGCGGATTGGGCAAAACAGGCTGTAGCAGCCGCCGTCGAAGAAGGAATTATCAGTGGCTATCCGGACAATACTTTCCGTCCGCAGGACCAAGCAACCCGGGCTGAGGCTGCCACGATGATTGTTAATGCTTTGCAATAATTTTCCCTAAAAGGACAGCCTTTGGGGAAAAATGATTGCTGCAATCAATAATCTGTAGTTAAGGCAATAAACAGAATAGCAACCAGCAGTAAGCAAGGCTGGTGTGGGTACAGGTTTGCACAAGTAAGATTGTACATTATAGTGCTAAAAAAGTGCTAAAAAAGGTTCCCCCTCCGCACTGATTTTTTACGGAGGGGGTAACACTTCATTTATGCAGAGGTGAAATTGGATGAAGGAAATCCGTTTAAGGCCAATTGGGACAGTAAAAGCCGGCACAGGGGATATTTACGCCATGTCCAAGGAGGGGGAAAGTGCCGTTGTAGAGGTAAAG
>JGI24499J29688_1006254_pt1 | contig 10269 bp, 9 predicted proteins | sample BioPla1RNA2_FD_29688 | JGI IMG/M metagenome (IMG submission 29688)
CAGGGAGGCGAGGGGAAATATGGCTTTATCCGGTATCGGCATTATCGGCTGCGGGGCCATGGGTTCAGCGCTGCTCCGGGGGATAGCCGTTTCCCGCGGCACTCCCGCAGCGGATATCTTAGTCTACGATCTTAACAAAAAAAGAGCGGAAAGCGCCGCCGGCCCCGTAGGCGCCGGGGTGGCAGCAGACACAGGGGAAATGTTGCAGCGGTGCCGTTGTATCTTCCTGGCGGTGAAGCCGCAGGATGCGGCGGCAGTGGTGGAACCGTGGGGAAAAACATTTCAGCCCCGCGATCACCTGCTGATCTCGCTGGTAGCCGGGGTGACCATTAAATTCTACGAGCGGCTTCTCCCAGGGGGCAGCAAGATCATCCGGCTGATGCCGAACACGCCCTGCCTTATCAGGGAGGGCGCTGTGGCCTTGAGTGCCGGCAGCGCTGTAAGTGCTGAAGATCTTGCCGGTGTCAGGCTGCTGCTGGGCGGCCTGGGCTTGACGATGGTTGTGCCGGAGAAACTGATGGATGCGGTTACTGCTCTTAGTGGCAGCGGCCCGGCCTATCTCTATCTTTTCGCCGAGGCGCTGATTGACGGCGGTGTCAATGCAGGTCTCGATCGCGAAACCGCTTCTGCTTTGGCTCTGCAGACCATTTTAGGCGCGGCGCGCATGCTCAAGGAGTGCGATCGTTCCCCGGCGGAGCTGCGCCATGACGTCACCTCGCCGGCGGGAACGACCGCCGCGGCTCTGGCAGTTCTGGAGAAAAGATCTTTTCGCGGCAGCATCATCGATGCGGTGGCGGCGGCGGCTGAAAGAGCGGGAGAGCTGAACCGTGAATAAGGCAGCCCGCAGGCCGGCGGCGCAGCGTATTGTGGTCAAGGTCGGCACCAGGCTGCTCACCCATGAGGGTGGCCAGCTGAACCTTATCTTCATTGAAAGGCTGGTCCGTGAACTGGCCGATCTGAAAAATCAGGGCCGCCAGATCGTCCTCGTTTCATCGGGGGCTATCGGGGCGGGGATGGGCCGCCTGGGGCTGAAACGCCGCCCCGAAACGATCCCGGAGCTGCAAGCGGCCGCCGCCGTAGGTCAGGGTGTGCTGATCCAGCTCTACGAGAAGCTGTTTATGGAATACGGGCAGACTGTGGCGCAGCTTCTGCTGACAAGGGCCGACTTCGCCAGTCGCGGCCGGTACCTCAATGCCAGCAATACCATCCTTACCCTGCTGCGCTGGGATGTGGTGCCGGTGATCAACGAAAACGATACGGTTTCGGTGCAGGAGATCAAGCTGGGAGACAACGATCGCCTTTCCGCCCTGGTGGCCGGCCTCTGCGATGCCGATCTGCTTGTCATCCTTACCACCGCCGCCGGCCTCTACGAGGCCGATCCGGAGACGTCGCCACAGGCACGGCTGATTTCAGAGGTGTACGAGATTACGCCGGAGATAAAACGATACGCCGCCGGGCCGGGCGATCACCTTGCCACAGGAGGGATGATCACCAAACTGCAGGCCGCGGAGATCGCTACCAATTCAGGCGTGGCAATGATCATCGCCGGGGGGAAAGAGGCGGGTACGCTGCACCGGATCCTGGACGGCGAGCCCCTGGGTACCTATTTTCACCCTCAGCGAAGGCACCTCAACCGGCGCAAGCGCTGGATCGCCTACGGCAGGGTAATCAAAGGGAGCGTTGTCGTAGACGACGGGGCCCGCAAGGCGCTCTGCGGGGCGGGGAAAAGCCTTCTGCCGGTTGGGGTGCTCGAGGTTAAGGGCAGTTTTAAAAAGGGGGCCCTTATCGCTGTCTGCGATCGGCAGGGCCGGGAGATCGGCCGGGGGCTGAGCAACTTTTCTTCCAGGGAGCTGTCCCTTATCCAAAGGCGCAGCAGCTGTGACATTACCCCTTTGATCGGGAGAGAAGCTGATGATGAAGTTATCCACCGGGACAACCTTATCGTTTATCACTGCCATCAGGGAGGTTGACCCGGGATCATTTAATAAGGAGGCAGGACAATGCATGCCGAAGTAGTTGCCAAAGCGGAAAAGGCGCGGGAAGCCGCTGCCATCCTCGCAGCTGTCCCCACGGAAGCCAAAAACAGGGCGCTCCGTCTCATCGCGGAAGCGCTGAAAGCGCAGAGTGGTAAAATCATGGAGGCCAACGCCCGGGATCTGAAACTATACCGGGAAAGTGCCGGTTTCACCAGGGCGCTGGAGGACCGCCTCATGCTGAACGAGGAGAGGATTGCCGGTGCCGCCGGGGGCTTGCTCGAAATCGCCGCCCTGGAGGACCCCGTCGGTGAAGTTACGGGAGCCTCGCTTCGCCCCAGCGGGCTGCAGGTGGGGCAGGTGCGCACGCCCATCGGGGTGGTGGGCATCATCTATGAAGCGCGCCCCAATGTCACCGTCGACGCGGCGGGGTTGACCCTGAAATCGGGGAATGCCGTTATCCTACGCGGCGGCTCCGAGGCGTTGAATTCGAATATGTGCCTCGTGGGGATAATCCAGGAGCAGCTGCGCCGGGCGGAGCTGCCGGTGGCGTCGGTACAGCTCATTGAGGACAGCGACCGCGCCGCGGCTCGCACCCTGATGCGCCTGAACGGCTCCGTCGATCTGCTGATTCCGCGGGGCGGCCCCTCGCTGATTCAAGCGGTAATCGAAAACGCCACCGTCCCCGTCATCGAAACCGGGGCAGGCAATTGCCATCTCTATATCGATAAAAGCGCCGCGAAAGATATGGCCGTGGAGATCGCCCTTAATGCCAAGGTGCAGCGCCCCGGGGTCTGCAACGCCATCGAGACGCTTTTAGTCCACCAGGCCGCGGCGGAGGAGATCCTGCCGGCGGCGCTGACGAAGCTGGAGCAGGTGGGGGTGGAGCTGCGCGGTTGTCCCCGCACCCGCTCTTATCACAAAACAGTGAAGGAAGCATCGGAGGAGGACTGGGGGAAAGAATACCTCGATCTGATCCTTGCGGTGAGGGTAGTCGATTCTATCGATGAAGCGATCGCCCATATCAGCCGCTACGGAACGATGCATTCTGAAGCTATCGTCACCGCCGATTACGGGCGCGCCCGCCTCTTTTTGAGCCGGGTCGATGCAGCGGCCGTCTATGTCAACGCTTCCACCCGTTTCACCGACGGCAGCGAGTTCGGCCTCGGCGCCGAGATGGGGATCAGCACTCAGAAGCTGCATGTGCGCGGGCCGATGGGATTGAAGGCGTTGACTAGTTTGAAATATATTGTCTACGGATCCGGCCAGGTTCGTTAAAGGATAAGCTACCGAGCGATCCGGCTGGAAGGGAGGTATTTAGATGAAAAGATTCAAAGAAGGGCTTAAAAAGGGCTCAATCATGCTCGTGGATACCACTTTGCGCGATGGTGAGCAGACAGCGGGGGTGGTATTTTCCAACCGGGAGAAACTGCGCATCGCCAAGATGCTCGACAATGTGGGCGTCCACCAGATCGAGGCGGGGATTCCGGTCATGGGCGGCGATGAAAAAGAAGCGATCCGGCAGATCGCCTCGATGGGGCTCCAGGCGAGCATCATGGCCTGGAACCGTGCCAACGTCAATGATGTTCGCCATTCCCTCGATTGCGGCGTCGATGCTGTTGCTATCTCTATCTCCAGTTCAGACATTCATATCAAACACAAGCTGCGCACCTCGCGGGAATGGGTTCTCGAAAATATGACCAAAGCGGCGGAGTATGCCAAAAATGAAGGGGCCTATGTATCCGTCAACGCGGAGGACGCCTCGCGGACCGATCTGGACTTCCTGATACGCTTTGCCAAAGAAGCTCAGGCCGCCGGCGCTGACCGGCTGCGTTACTGCGACACCATCGGTGTCCTGGAGCCTTTCGGGACCTACGATGTGATCAGCCGGATCATCGATGCCACCGGTATGGATATCGAGATGCATACTCACAACGATTTCGGGATGGCTACTGCCAATGCCCTGGCCGGGATCAAGGCCGGGGCCCGTTTCATCGGTGTCACCGTGAACGGTCTCGGCGAGAGGGCGGGCAACGCCGCCCTCGAGGAGGTGGCCATGGCCCTGAAATTCCTTTTCGGGATGAACCTCGGGGTAAATACTAAAGATTTCCTAAATCTTTGTGAATACGTGGCCCGGGCCTCCGGCCGCACTCTCTACCCCGGCAAACCCATCGTCGGCTCCAATACCTTTGCCCACGAATCGGGCATCCATGCCGACGGTGTTCTGAAGTATCCCGGGACCTACGAAGTTTTCAGCCCCGAAGAGGTGGGGATGCAGCGCCAGATCATTATTGGCAAGCATTCCGGCAGTAACGCTGTGAAGATGAAGTTCGTTGAGTATGGCATCGACCTTTCCAGCGAAGAGGCCAATGACATCCTCGCCCTGGTGCGCAGCGCTGCCGTGGAGATGAAACGGCCGCTCTTCGACAAAGAGCTGATGTATATCTACGAAGACTATCTCTACGACATAAAAAGGCCCGGGAAGGACAACTCCACTGGAGAGCTAGGCTAAGCGGGATCTTTCCCTTTAAAATAACTGCTGACTCTGACGATATGAGGTCTTCTCCGGCAGGGCTAAATATTTTACTGAAATAGAGTAAAATAGAAGGGAACAACAAAAAAGGAGTGGGTCTGATGTTGGAGGATTTCGTCTCTGCTGTCCTGGGTTTGATTGTTATCAGCAAAGAGAAAGCGGAAGAGATCATCAACGTGCTGGTGGAAAAAGGGGAGATGCAGCGCGACGATGCCCGGAAATTGGTGGAGAAGATGATCAATAAGGGTAAAGAGGAGAAGGAGCGCTTCACTGAACAGTGGCAGGAGGTTAGGAGCAAGCTGGAAGAAACATGGCGGCAAAAGTATGTCAGCAAGGAAGAGTTCGCCCGTGTTGAAAGAAAGATCGATGAACTTGCTGAGATGATCAAAGATAAATTGAGATGAATTTCAGACCGGGCCGCCTGAGGCAGCTGCGTTACCTGCGGCGCTATCGCGAAATCATGAGGATTTTGGCGAAGCACGGCTTTGCCCAGGTTCTGGTGCGGTTGCGCCTTTACGGCTTCTGGGAAAGGATCTTTTCCCTGGGGCAAAAAAAAGGCGCAGCGGCACCCCCAGATCTGGAAAGCGGCCTGCGGGCGGCCCTGGAGGAGCTGGGACCGGCATTTATCAAGCTGGGCCAGCTTCTGAGCACGCGGGCCGATCTCCTACCGCGCTCCTATATCGAGGAGCTCAGCCGACTGCAGGATCAGGTGCCCCCCTTCTCGCCGGCGAAGGCGCAGGAACTCCTCGCCGCGGAGCTGAAAGCAAATCGGGCCCAAGAGTTTGCTGATTTTCAAATGGAGCCGCTAGCGGCGGCCTCTATTGGACAGGTTCACCGGGCCGTTCTGCACAGCGGCGAAGAGGTAGTAGTAAAGATCAAGCGCCCCGGTGTGGACAGGCTGGTCAGGCAGGATCTGGAGATCCTAGAGGAGATGGCGGCCTTCGTGGATCGCAATACGGCCTGGGGATCGCTCTATCAGTTTGGCCGGATTGCCAGGGAGCTGAAGCAGATCATCTTGCGAGAGCTCGATTACAACCATGAGGCGCACAATGCGGATCGTTTGCGCCGCAATTTTAGCGGCGATCCCGATGTCTACATACCTCGCGTCTACTGGGAGTATACCGCCCGCAATGTGCTGACCCTGGAGTACCGCGCCGGGATCACTCTCAACCGTTACCTGGAGAAACCGCCAGCCGGCGGGCCGCCGCCCCGTAAGGTAGCCGCCATGTTGGCCGATGCTTTTTTCAAACAGTTTCTGGTGGACGGTTTTTTTCACGGCGATCCCCATCCCGGCAATATGGCACTGCTTCCAGACGGACGTCTTTTCTTTATGGACTTTGGCGCCGCCGGTTTTATCAATGAACACAAACGCGGCAAGTTTGTAATGATGGCGCGGGCCTTTCAAAGCGGCGATACCGCCGCCATGATCGATGAGTTGAGCGATTTTGCTTTTGTCCCCCCGGGGATCGATCGCCTTGAGCTGATCGAGGACGTGGAAAACTTGCAGGAGCGCTATCTAAATATGCCGCTACAGGATATCGATGTGGGCGAAGCGATGGAAGATCTTCTGCACCTATCGGCCAGGCACCGACTGAGCTTTCCCCATGAGTTTCTGCTCCTGGCGCGGGCACTGGCAATACTCGAAGGGACGGTGATCCGCCTCGATCCGCAATTTAACCTTGTTGAAGCAGCGGCGAAATATGCGCCGGCGCTGCAGAAAGGGCAGTTAAAACTGGCTGCGCGACGGCTGCGGAGCACGCTACGCGGTTACCGCCGCCTCATGGAGCAATTTCCCGGGCAAGCGGCGGAGCTGATGCGCGCCTCTGCCGCCGGGGAGCTGAAGATCAGGCTGGAGCTTCCCCAGGTCAACTCGATCATGGCCACTGTGAAGAGCCTGGGCAGCCGCCTGGGTTTGAGCATCATCCTGGCGAGCCTGATCATCGCTCTATCGCGAAATACAAAGTTTAGCTATATAACATGGCTGGAGAAAATACCGCTGGGGGAGATTGTGCTTATCGCTGCCGCTGTGACGGGGCTCGTGTTGATCTGGGCTACGATCCGCTCGGCGAAGCCTTAGTATCCTATCCCGGGAGGAGGCGGAAACAATAAAAGATCGAGTCTATGCTGCAGTTGACGTTGGTGGAACGAAGATCCTGCTTTTGCTGATGGGGGCGGAGGGCGATCTTGTTATGCGCCGCAGGCTCTTCACACCCGAGAAGGCAACCCCGGAAGCGGTAGTTGCTGCGGTTGACGATGCGCTTACCCGCCTTTTAAACGAAACAGGGATCCCCTCGCAGGCGCTCTGCGGCCTCGGTCTCTGCATCGCAGCGCTGCTTAATTTTGAAACAGGGGTGATCTATGAAGCCCCCAACCTGGACTGGCATGAGCCGGTTCCCTTCCGCGAGATGCTGCAGGAGAGATACAACTGCCCCGTTTTTCTGGAAAATGACTGCAACGCCGCCGTTTTGGGTGAGGTCACTTACGGCGCCGCCCGGGGACATCGCGATGCCGCCTATGTCACGATCAGCACGGGTATCGGGGCGGGCCTTTATCTCGACGGCCGGATCTACCGGGGCAGCGGGGGTTTTGCCGGCGAGATTGGCCATCTCAAGCACTTTGGCAAGGGAAGGCGCTGTGGCTGCGGCGGCCTCGACTGCCTTGAGGCCTGGGCTTCGGGGAAGGGCATGGCACGCAGCGCCGCGATGCTCTGGAACGAGAGCGAGCCCTCCACCGGCCCTCTTGATACCGCTGCTGTTTTTGATCGGGCTGGTGCCGGGGATCCCCTGGCCGCTTCGATTGTCGATGGGGCCATGGAGGATATCGGTATTACCCTGGCGAACATGGTGACGATGCTCAACCTTTCCTGCATTGTTATCGGCGGAGGGGTTGCCCGCCACAGGCCCGCTCTTATAGGGCAGATCAGGGAAAAAGTAAATCTTTATGCTGTGCCCCCGGCGGTGAATGTCTCCCAGGTGGAGATAGTAGCAGCCCGGCTCGAGCCGGAAGCGGGAGCCCGGGGTATCTATGCGATGATGCGCGGGTGATCTGAGATGGATCCAGCACAGTTATTGACAGCGTTGCGGGAATTCAGTGGCGATCTCATTACCGGGTATGGCGTCTGGGGCGTGGCTGTGGCGATGATGCTTGAAAGCGCCGGGGTGCCCTTTGTCTCTACGGCCGTTTTGCTCACTGCCGGCGGGATGATCCTGAGCGGTCGGGCCGATTTTTGGGCGCTGCTCTGTGCTTCCACAGCGGGGATTATTGCGGGGAGCCTGATCAGCTACTTTGTCGGTTATCTTGGCTGTAGTGTGGGCCGCGCTGTGGGCCATTTTATTAATCGTAATTTCACTAAAAACTCCGACCGCCGTTTTTCTGCGCCGGCGTTTATTTCCAAAATATTACCTTTCATGGAGCGGTATGGAACTTACTCGATCTTCNTCGGTCAGCTATGGGGAGTTACCCGCACCTTCATCTCCTTTCCCGCCGGCGCGATGCAGATGAACCTGCCCCTTTTCATTCTTTTTACCACCCTTGGTGGCGCCGCTTTCAGCCTCTGGATAATCGGCTGGAGCTTTCTTCTTACCGGGGCGGCGGGCCTTCTTTTCAAGTTGCTGAAAGCGTTTCACGATTTGACACCGTGGCTCTGGCTTATCTTACCGGTTATCGCTTTCAGCATCGTCTACCTTTACCGGCGCAAGGGGTGGAAAATACCGTTTGCTTCGCTCCTCGCCCGTTTAAAAAAATAGGCAGCTTAGATCTTCCTTAAAAAACGGTTGATCAGCAAATAGTCGAGCAGGGCTATGCTGATAAAGGCAACTGTATAGCCGCAGACAGCTCCATTAATTCCCCACTGCGGCTGCGCGGTCAAGTGATAGATGATCACCAGCCCTGCAGTAGTGCCGGCAAGATCGGTGGAGAAGGCGTAGCCGGGGCGGCCCAGGCCGTGCAGGACAGCGGCGGTGGTGAACTGGAGATAGGCAAAGGGAGCGAGCGGCGCCAGCCTCGTTACCAGCCCCGCCGCCGCAGTGGTGCCGTAAAACATCCTGGTGAGAAGAGGAGCACCCGAGTAGAGCAGCGCCGCGGAGAGCGCTCCCAGCCCCAGAGCGCCCCAAAGGGAGAGGTTGATTAGCCTTTCCAGGCGGCTTTTCAGGCGCAGCGTCGAGGCAGCGGCGATGGCCGGCACAAGCGTTGTGTTCAGCGGGATAATCAGCACGGTGGGCAAAAATAGCAGGGGCAGAGCCATCCCGGCGAGATGCCCATAAAGGGCGGTTGATCCGGCGGTGCCCAGTCCGGCGGTTTGAAGACGCCCGGGGATCATCAGTGATTCAATGCTCTGCGTGAGTGCGGTGCTGAGGCGGATGAGCAGGATCGGCAGCGCCAGAGAAAAAAGCTCCCCTGTCAGCCGAGGAGATAATGACTCGGGGTTACGGGGGAGGGCCGGCGATGCCGCTCTCATCAAGAAAAGCGTTCCCAGGCAGGCGATCTCACCGGCGATAATGCCGCCAAAAAGACCCAGAAGGGCATATTCTAGACCGTAAGGGTGGAGGAGGTAGGCTGCTGCAAGGCCCAAAGAGACCCGGACGACCTGCTCTGCCACCTGGGAGAGGGCTGTGGGGAGCATCTGGCCTCGTCCCTGGGTATAGCTGCGCAGGATGGAGGAGAGGGCGGCAAATAGAAAGGCCGCCGGCATCAACAGCAGGACACCATATATGCGCCGGTCGGGGAGAAGGTGCTGCCACCATGGTGCGGTGGTCCAGATCAGGAGGGCGATAACAAGAGCCGCTGCGAGCACAAGGCGCAGAGCAATCTGGCGGATACGCTGCCCGCCGGCATGGTCTCCGACGGCATCGCGATCGGCGACCATCTTGGCTACCGCCCCGGAAAGGCCCAAACCGGCCCCCACTGCCAGCAGGGCGTAGAGCGGTAAAATCATCTGGTAAAGCCCCAGCCCCCCGGCGCCAACGAGGCGGGAAAGAGCTACCCGGTTGGCCAGCCCGATAATCCTGGTACAGATACCCGCCGCCGCTAACTGTACGGTTCCGCGTATTAAAGAAGACCTTGCTGTGCTGCGCTTCATGGCAGTACTATCCTATGTGAAGGCGGCCGTTTACAGAAGGGGTCGAGGGAGCGGCAATGCCGGCGGAGGGCCGGAAAATTTCACCGGGCTGGCGTTATTGCCCGGGCAAGCGCATAATACGACAAAATAGGCCCCGGTTCTACTCTTTTCCCTGCCGCAGGCTCACCGCCCGCCGGGGATAGCGGCACGGGCGATGAGGGACATATGGCGGCTTACCTTTTCAGCCCAAAGGGGGTCGGCGGCGTAATTTGGGCCGATGGCGGCCAGATTCTCCCCCCGGTGGAGCTGAGCGCCCCGGCTAAGATAGCGGTAGCGGAGAACCCTGGCGGTATAATCGATACACTCATTCCTGGAGGAGAAACAGAGAGCGTTGCGGTAGGGATCGGAGCCGCCGGCTCCAAGGCCGAAAAGATTGTTCTTTTCCCGGGCTAGCCTTGAATTACCGCCGGCGCTCTCCAGGAAGGCGATGGCCGAGAGGACGAGACTGTTGACCCCGTAGGCCTCTTCCGCCCGCACCAGGGCATCTCCGGTACCCCTGAGCCCCCCTGCGCCGAGGCGGCTCCAGGCCCGCTCGTACTGGTGAGCCGTAAAATTGGAGCGTGTCAACACAGGCATGCCGGCGCCGCGCATGGCTATCGCCTGCCGGTAGGTCTGCCGTTGATTGAAAAGGATCGATTCGAGCTGGT
>JGI24499J29688_1027172_pt1 | contig 10246 bp, 19 predicted proteins | sample BioPla1RNA2_FD_29688 | JGI IMG/M metagenome (IMG submission 29688)
CACACCGATTGCTATGGAAGAGGGCCTGCGCTTTGCCATCCGCGAAGGCGGTCGCACTGTGGGGGCCGGCGTTATTACCAAGATCATTAAGTAGTGAGGGATAGGGCGCTGAGTCAGTGGCTGATTCGGCACTGCCAGCGCTACATGATTTCCTGTTAACCAGCGATGAGGCGGGAGGTTGCCTGTTCCTATTCACTGCGTAGGAAAAGAGGGGAATTTCCGCGGAGCATGCTCGGTGATCGAGCGACAAGGAGGAACGCAGCTTGTCCAAACAGAGAATCCGTATTCGGCTAAAGGCTTTTGACCATCAGATTTTGGATAACTCGGCGGCAAGAATTGTCGAGACTGCAAGAAGGACAGGTGCTCTGGTATCCGGTCCCATTCCATTGCCCACCGAGCGTAGGTTGTACACGGTATTGCGGTCGCCACATGTGCACAAGGATTCGCGTGAGCAGTTCGAGATGCGTACACACAAGCGCCTCATCGACATTCTAGAGCCGACGGCCAAGACCGTAGATGCCTTGATGCGACTCGATCTGCCAGCCGGTGTAGATATCGAGATCAAGTTATAGGCGTTAGGGGGAACACGGATGCCAAAGGGAACACTGGGGTACAAAATCGGGATGACCCAGCTTTTCACCGACGATGGTCATGCTGTACCGGTGACGGTTATTCTGGCCGGGCCGGTGCGCGTGGTGCAGAAGAAGACACCGGAAACGGACGGCTACGGTGCCGTTCAGTTGGGTATCGGTGACAAGCTGAAGAATGTGAATCAGCCTTTGCGCGGTCACTTTGCCAAAGCACAAGTGGTTCCGGCAAAAGCATTGAGAGAGTTTCGCATCGACGACTCTGAGTTCATGAAGGCTCTTGAAGTGGGTGATGAGCTGAGGGTCGAAGAGGTATTCACCGCAGGTGAGTACGTGGATGTCGTAGGCATCACAAAAGGCAAGGGCTTTGCGGGAGTTATCAAGCGTCACAACTTCCGGCGCGGCCCCAAGGGGCACGGGTCTCATTTCCATCGGAGTGTGGGAACCTTGGGAGCTGTTGACCCGGCTCGAGTCTTCAAAGGGCGGAAATTGCCGGGCCGTATGGGTGGCGAGCGGCGCACAGTGCAAGGGTTACAGATAGTAAAGATAGACGCGGAGCGTAATCTGCTTCTGGTTAAGGGTTCCGTGCCAGGTCCCAACGGGGGCTTGTTGATGGTGAAGGAGACTGTAAAACACAAGCGCTAATTCCGCTATCCAGACGCATCTGTGAGAAGAGGAGGCCCGACAGTGCCTAAGGTGGCCGTTTACGATATGGAAGGCCGACAGGTCGGTGAAATAGATCTGAACGACGAGGTGTTTGGAGCCGAGATAAATCAGGCCCTCCTGCACCAGGCAGTATTGATGTATGAAGCCAATAGACGCCAAGGCACGGCGAGCGCGAAAAACCGCGGAGCAGTTCGCGGAGGGGGTCGCAAACCTTGGCGCCAGAAGGGAACCGGTCGCGCACGCCACGGCAGCGTCAGATCGCCACTGTGGCGAGGGGGCGGTGTAGTGTTTGGACCACAGCCCCGCGAGTGGCGCCAGGCGATGCCTAAGAAGGCTCGCAGAGCGGCATTGCGATCAGCGCTGTCGGCTAAGGTGGCATCGGGAGATCTTGTTGTTCTCGATGATTTGCAGATACCGGAGCCGAAGACGAAGCTTATGGCGCAGGTTTTGGACACTTTTCAGGCTGGAAAGGCCCTGGTGGTGACGCCGGAGGCAAATGCAAACCTGATCTTGTCTGCGCGCAACATACCGGGTGTTGTGCTGAGTCGAGCCGAGGCACTCAATGCGTATACCGTGCTGCGTCATGATAAGCTGATGATCACGCGCGACGCGGTGAATCAGCTCGAGGAGGCGTTAGCCCGATGAATGCCAGAGATATCGTCATACGCCCGGTGATTACGGAGAAGACCATGACCGATCTTCTCCCGCTGAACAAGTATACCTTTGAAGTTGACGTGCGGGCGAATAAGTCACAGATTCGCGATGCGATTGAAGAGTTGTTTGACGTCAAGGTAGTGGCGGTGAATACGATGCGTTGTCCCGGTAAGCTACGGAGGATGGGCCGGTTTGAGGGTCGACGTCCGGAGCGCAAAAAGGCTGTTGTGACATTGCGCGAGGGCGACAGCATCGAGATCTTTGAAGGGCTATAGGGGGAGTTACCATGCCCGTGAAGATATATAAACCTACAACGCCCGGCCGCCGGGATATGTCCGTTAGCACGTTTGAGGAGCTAACACGGTCCAAACCCGAGAAGTCACTCACTGTCCCTTTGAAGTCGAGCGGAGGGCGCAACAACACCGGCCGTGCGACCGCTCGTCATCGCGGCGGTGGGGTGAAGCGCAAGTACCGGATCATTGATTTCCGTCGGGACAAAGACGGTGTCCCCGGTCGCGTAGCCAGCATTGAGTACGATCCGAATCGTTCAGCACGCATTGCTCTCATCCACTATGCGGATGGAGAAAAGCGCTACATCATTGCGCCCTTGGGTTTAGAGGTCGGTCAGACCATTGTGTCCGGGCCGGACGCTGATATCAAAGTTGGCAATGCACTCCCATTGGCCAATATTCCAGTGGGAACCACCGTGCACAATATCGAATTGTATCCTGGTCGCGGAGCGCAACTCGCCCGCTCAGCGGGGACTTCGGCGCAAGTGATGGCTCGAGAAGGGCGTTACGCAACGTTACGTCTGCCTTCGGGTGAATTTCGGATGGTGTTGGTTGAGTGCCGGGCGACCATTGGACAAGTTGGGAATACGGATCATGAAAACATCACCGTCGGAAAAGCGGGGAAGACTCGCTACCGTGGCATCCGACCGCAGACACGCGGCCTGGCTATGAACCCGGTAGACCATCCCCACGGCGGTGGTGAGGGTAAGGCTCCTGTGGGGCTGCCCGGGCCGCTCACGCCGTGGGGTAAACCCACACTGGGAGCCCGTACGCGGAAGAAAGGTAAGAAATCGGATCGCTTGATTGTCCGTCGACGCAAGCAGAGCTAAACGGGCTGATCGACGCTCAGCACTATCTGAGTAGAGGAGGAGTGGTCTTTGGGGCGTTCGCTTAAGAAGGGACCCTATGTTCATCCTAGTCTGATGGCTAAGATTGAACAGATGAATGAATCCGGCAACAAGCGGGTCATAAGAACGTGGTCGCGTGATTCGACGATATTCCCGGCGATGGTCGGGCATACCATTGCCGTTCACGATGGACGACGACATGTACCGATCTATATTTCCGAAGAGATGGTTGGACACAAGTTGGGTGAGTTTGCTCCCACGCGAACATTTCGGGGGCACGGTTCGCACACGGTCCGTTCTACGGCCCTGAAGTAGGTATTGAGGGAGAGTCTGGCTATGGAAGTGAGAGCAGTTGGAAGATTCCTGCGTGTCTCACCCCGCAAGGCGCGGGCTGTCGTCGATCTGATTCGGGGTAGGACGTATCGTGAGGCTTTAGTCATCCTGGGTCTTACGCCCCGGCGCGCCTGTGAAGACGTCGAAAAGATAGTGCGTTCTGCGGGGGCCAATGCCCTAAACAATTACAGTCTCGATCCGGAAGACATGATTGTTGCTGAGGTCTATGTGGACGAAGGTGCCACATTGAAAAGAATCCGGCCGCGAGCCAGGGGAATGGCTACTCGGATTCGCAAGCGCACCAGCCATATTACGGTTGTATTGCGTGAACAAGACTAATTGGACAGCGGCGTCGACAGTGACGTCAGAAGGGGGAGCAACGCGTGGGTCAAAAAGTACACCCATACGGGTTGCGGCTTGGCATCATCAAGGACTGGGAGGGCAAATGGTACGCTGGTCGTAAGGAGTTCAGCGACCTCCTGCACGAAGACTTGATGATCCGACGGATGATCAAGGAACGCTTCTTTACGGCAGGCGTTTCTCGAACAGAGATAGAGCGGGCTGCCAACCGCACCCGAATAACAATTCACACCGCACGACCTGGCATGGTAATCGGTCGCGGCGGCGCCGAGGTTGAAAAGCTTCGGGCCGAGTTGGAGCGCATGACCGACAGACAGGTCCAGATTAACATTGTTGAGATCAAGCAGGCGGAGCTGGATGCCCAGCTTGTGGCTGAGAATGTGGCTTTCCAGTTAGAACGACGCATTTCGTTCCGCCGGGCCATGCGTCAAGCTCAGCAGCGTGCCATGCGTATGGGCGCCAAAGGAATCAGGATTCAAGTGTCCGGTCGCTTGGGCGGAGCTGAAATCGCCCGTACCGAGTGGACCAATGAGGGATCTGTGCCTTTACACACGCTGCGTGGCGACATTGACTATGGTTTCTCGGAAGCTCGCACTACCTATGGTCGTATCGGCGTAAAGGTCTGGATATACAAGGGCGAGGTCCTGCCGCAGAAGAGTACTGAGGCGAGGACCGCGCAGGGAGGGGAATAGCCATGCTCATGCCCAAAAGGGTCAGGCGCCGCAAGGTTCAGCGCGGTCGCATGAAGGGCAGGGCCGAGCGCGGTTCGAGCGTTTACCCTTGGTGAGTTCGGCCTGCAAGCGCTCGAACCCGGATGGATTACGAATACCCAGATTGAGGCAGCCCGTGTTGCCATGACCCGTCACATCAGACGTGGCGGCAGGGTCTGGGTGAAGATTTTCCCGGACAAGCCCGTGACGGCAAAGCCCGCTGAGACCCGCATGGGAAGCGGGAAAGGAGCACCTGAGTACTGGGTTGCCGTAGTGAAGCCCGGTCGGGTGATGTTTGAAATTGGCGGAGTTGACGAGGAGTTATCCAGAGAGGCGCTTCGTCTTGCTGCGCATAAACTCCCCATCAAGACGAAGATTGTCAAACGGGAAATGGTCGCAGCCGAAGAAGCCGCGGGTGGTGACGGACATTGAAAGCTGAGGAACTGAGAGAACTCACGGAATCTGAACTGGATGGGCGCCTGGCCGATCTGAAGGAAGAGTTGTTTAACTTGCGCTTTCAAGCGGTCACGGGTCAGCTGGACAATCCGGCGCGGTTTCGGCTGGTACGCAGGGACATTGCCCGGATAAAGACGGTCATGCGCGAGCGACAGCTCGGCGTTGGGCGGGGGTAGAAGGAGGGGCCTTATGAGCGACACTTCAGTTCGCAAACAGCGTAAGACTCGCGTCGGGGTTGTAGTGTCTGACAAAATGGACAAGACGCGCGTCGTCGCCGTGGAGCGCCTGGTTCAACACCCGCTCTACCGGAAGACGATGCGACAAACGGTCAAACTCAAGGCACATGACGAGGGGAATATAACAAATACTGGCGATCGGGTACGAGTCATGGAAACTCGCCCTCTATCGAAAGATAAGCGGTGGCGCATCGTCCAGGTTTTGGAGAAAGCCCGCTAGCCAGTCGTCGGAACCAAGGGGGCGAACAAGATGATACAGCAAGAATCGCGGGTCAAAGTAGCTGACAATACCGGTGCGAAAGAACTGTTGTGCATCAGAGTACTGGGCGGGTCCCGTCGTCGCTATGCCCGAGTAGGCGATGTGATCGTCGCTTCCGTCAAGGAGGCAACGCCCGGGGGCGTGGTCAAGAAGGGCGAGATCGTCAGAGCCGTTATTGTACGGACCAAGGCGATCACCGGCAGACGGGATGGCTCCTATATTCGCTTTGACGAAAACGCGGCCGTCGTCATCAACGAACAGAACGCGCCGAGAGGAACTCGTATTTTCGGCCCGGTGGCTCGCGAGTTGCGTGAACGGGACTTCATGCGCATAGTGAGTCTCGCACCGGAAGTCCTTTGAGAAGCCGACGCCGTTTTGTTAAGGAGGAGTACCGTTGGTGTTAAAGGCGCACGTACGCAAGGGCGACACCGTGAAAGTGGTCAGCGGCGAAGACGCCGGCAAGACAGGGGCTGTATTGAGTGTCGACCGTGCGTCGCAACGAGTTGTAGTTGAGGGGATTAACATCGTAAAGCGTCATACACGTCCCTCACAGGCTAACCCCGAGGGGGGAATTGTCAGTCGCCCCGGACCCGTGCATATATCGAATGTGATGCTCGTATGTCCCAACTGCAATGAGGCGACACGAGTCGGCCGGTCACGAGGGACAGATGGTAGCGTAACGCGTGTATGCAAGCGCTGTGGCAAAGACATTGACTAACCGGGAAAGGGGGGCAACGGTTGGCTCGCCTAAAAGAGAAACTGGAAAATGAAGTGAAGCCTGCTCTCAAGGAGCACTTTGGCTATGAGAACGTGAACGAGGTCCCCACGCTAAGCAAGGTAGTCATCAACATGGGTGTGGGAGACGCGGTGGCAGAGCCCAAGGCTCTCGACGGGGCGGTCGCGGATCTGATGGCGATAACAGGTCAAAGGCCTGTCGTCACTAAGGCTAAGAAGTCGGTGGCGGCCTTCAAAATTCGCACCGGCATGAGGATCGGCGCCAAAGTTACGCTGCGCGGAAAACGGATGTATGATTTCCTCGACAAACTTATTAATGTCACCCTGCCGAGGATCAGGGATTTTCGCGGCCTTTCGCCGAGGAGCTTTGACGGTCGAGGGAACTACTCTCTGGGGCTACGGGAACAGCTTGTCTTCCCTGAAATCGACTATGACAAGATCGATAAGATCAGGGGCATGGATATTGTTATTGTGACAACGGCCAAGACGGATGAGGAAGGCTATGAGCTGCTTCGGGCGTTGGGTATGCCTTTCCGTAGCGCGTAGTTCAAAGGAGGCTTAGCGTGGCCAAGAAATCGAAGATCGTCAGAAAAAAGGGATCGCTTAAGTACGCGGTTCGCCATACAAATCGTTGCCGCATTTGTGGTCGTCCGCGGGGCTTTATTCGAGATTTTCAGATGTGCCGTATTTGCTTTAGGGAGCTAGCCCATCAGGGCCAGATCCCAGGAGTAACGAAGGCTAGTTGGTAGGTGCGTTCGAAGGGGGGAGCGATGTAGATGGTGATGACTGATCCAATCGCCGACATGCTGACGCGTATACGCAACGCCAGCTCTGCCAACCACGATCAGGTTGACATTCCGGCTTCCCGCTTGAAGCAGGAGCTTGCCAGAGTCCTCAAAGAAGAGGGCTATATCCGGGATTGCAAGATCGTGGATGAAGATGGGCGTAGCATGATTCGAGTGTTTCTGAAGTACGGCCCCAATAAGCAGAAGGCCATTTCCGGTATCAAGCGTATCAGTAAGCCTGGTCTGCGGGTGTATGCCAGACATGAGGAGATTCCCCGAGTGCTGGGAGGCCTTGGCTGCGCAGTGCTGTCGACATCCCAGGGAGTTATGACTGATCGAACTGCACGGAAGGCCGGTGTGGGCGGCGAGGTTATTTGTTACGTCTGGTAACCTTGCCCAGAAAGGGAGGATCGTCGTGTCGAGAATCGGGAAGAAGCCGATCCCCGTTCCTGCCGGGGTTGAGATAGATATCAAAGGCAATCGGGTGCAGGTAAAAGGACCCAAAGGTCAGCTGAACAGAGAGCTACATCCCGAGATGAAGATAGAGCTCGTCGACGGTGAGATCATTGTAAGCCGCCCCTCAGATGAGAAAAGGCATCGCGCCTTGCACGGTCTGACACGTACATTGATCAGCAACATGATTGAGGGCGTGACCAACGGCTTCGTAAAGGATCTCGAAATCAGCGGAGTAGGTTATCGGGCCAGCAAGCAAGGCACCAAGCTCGTGCTTCAGGTCGGCTATTCGCATCCGGTGGAGATCGAACCGCGTGACGGTGTAGAGATTGACGTGCCGGCACCGACCCGGATCAGTGTTCGTGGCATTGACAAAGAGGCTGTTGGAGCTGTGGCTGCAGATATTCGCTTCGTACGTCCTCCTGAGCCCTATCTTGGCAAGGGAATTCGATATGCCAACGAGCGAATTAGAAGAAAAGCCGGTAAGGCTGGCAGGGTGAGCGATAACTAGCTCGGTCGGGAGTGAAGGAACGATGGCGGAGATAGATCGCAAAGCACAACGGATTAAAAGACAGAAGCGTCTGCGCAAGCGCATCGCCGGTACAGCCGAGAAGCCGAGACTGGCGGTGTATCGAAGCCTTCATCATATCCACGCGCAGATAATCGATGACAGCAAGGGCCATACCCTAGTAGCGGCATCGACCTTGGAAGATGAAGTGAGTAAGGATCTGAAGAGCACCAAAGATCGCCAAGCTGCTCGTACGGTTGGCGAAGTCATAGCTCGGCGCGCCCTGGAACAAGGCATCAGACGGGTTGTCTTCGATCGCGGGGGCAACGCGTATCACGGTCGCGTCGCCGCTCTGGCCGAGGGAGCGCGCAGTGAAGGATTAGAGTTTTAGAGTCGTATGGAGTTAGCAAAGGGGCGTGAGAAGGTGTCATTGAGTTCGCGGCGCGTAGATGCCGATACGCTTGGAGAACTCGAAGAGAAGGTAGTCAGCATCAACCCCGTATCTAAGACCGCTAAGGGGGGCCGCACACGCAGTTTCGCTGCCGTCGTAGTGGTCGGAGACGGGCGTGGCCATGTCGGTGCGGGTACCGGTAAGGCCAAGGAGATTTCTGATGCCATACGCAAGGCCGTTGACGACGCAAAGAAGAGCATGATCGCGGTGCCTTTGGCCGGCCATACGATTCCTCACCCCATCACCACACGATACGGTGGGGCAAGGGTCCTCCTGCGGCCTGCCTCAGAGGGAACAGGAGTAATCGCCGGCGGTGCCGTTCGTGCCGTAGTGGAAGCTGCAGGCGTGCGTGATGTCCTAACCAAGTCGCTTGGCAGCAGCAATCCGCTCAACGTAGTACGAGCGACCATGAAGGCTTTGACTGAACTGCGAACGCCTGAAGAGATCGCCGGTACCCGCGGAAAGGCGGTACAGGAGATCATTGGCTAGCGGCGCAGCGGTGTAAGGGGGTTTCAGTTGTGTCCGGGAAGTTGAGGATCACGTGGAAAAGAAGCGGCATTGGTTGTCCGCAAGACCAGAAGGATACTTTGAAAGCCCTGGGCTTTCGTAAACTGTATTCCACAATCGAGAAGGAAGACAACCCGAGCGTACGCGGTATGATTTTCAAAGTGCGTCATCTGGTTGAGGTTGAAGAGTCATAGCAAACATCGCGAGGACCCCCTTGATCCGGGGGATGCGCGGTGCTCTTTTAGAATCAGGGGGTGTGCAACGTGAGATTGCACGAGATTGGGCCAAATCCCGGGGCAAAGAAGAGCCGGACGCGTGTGGGGCGCGGCATAGGATCCGGCCACGGAAAGACCAGCGGACGTGGCCAAAAGGGACAGGGCTCACGTTCCGGAGGTACCAAAGGGCGCGGTTTTGAAGGCGGACAACGTCCGTTGCAGCAGCGACTGCCTAAGCGCGGCTTCAGCAACTATCCGTTCAGTAAGGAATTCGCTCTCGTGAATGTAGGGCAGTTGGCCGGTTTTGAGCCGGGTACTGTAGTGACGCCTGAACTGCTCGTAGAGACGAGACTGATCAAGAGTCTCGGGAGCGGCGTAAAGGTCTTAGGAGACGGTGAGATCGACAGCGCGCTTACGGTAAAAGCTCATGCATTCAGTAAGTCGGCGGCCGAAAAGATCGCGGCGGCTGGCGGCACGATAGAGGTGATCTAAGTGCTGAAGGCCCTCCGCAATGCACTAAGGATCGGCGATCTACGCGCCAAGATCCTATATACGGCGGCGCTGCTTGCGGTCTTTCGATTGGGGTCGCACGTCCCGGTGCCGGGGGTGGATGCCAGTGCATTGGCCGAGAGTCTGGGTGTAGGTCAGGGAAACATTTTCGGTTTCCTTGACCTATTCTCCGGCGGAGCACTGGGACGTTTTACCATCTTTGCCATGGGGGTTAACCCCTACATTACAGCTTCGATCATTGTCCAGCTGCTCCAGGTTGTCATTCCGCAACTAGAAGAGATGGCCAAAGAAGGTGTAGAGGGGCGCAAGCGGTTACAGCAGTACACGCGTTACGGAACGGTGGTTTTGGGGCTCATTCAAGCCATCAGTATTACGGCACTGGCCCGCAACATGGGTGTGGTCGCCAATCCGAACTTCTTCACCATGTCACTGATCGTGGTTACGCTAACGGCAGGCACGGTCTTCCTCATGTGGCTGGGTGAGAAGATCTCTCAGAAAGGACTGGGTAACGGAGTCTCACTGATCATTTTCACCGGGATCATCGCTCGTCTACCTCAAGGATTTGTGCAGGCCGCACAGAGTGTCGGTAGGGGCGGAATCAACCCATTGAGTTTCATTCTGTTTCTCGTGTTGACTGTCGTGGTGATCGCCGGTGTCGTGATCGTTCAAGAGGGGCAGCGGAG
>JGI24499J29688_1002859_pt1 | contig 10218 bp, 11 predicted proteins | sample BioPla1RNA2_FD_29688 | JGI IMG/M metagenome (IMG submission 29688)
GATGAAAATGCCCAGGAAGCGTATGCCGGAGAGTCCCAGGCAAACAGAAGATATGCCGTCTTTGCCGAAAAAGCAGTCGCTGAAGGGTATCCTGCGGTCGGGAAACTCTTCAGGGCGGCAAGTGAGGCGGAGGCCGTCCATGCAAAGCGCCTCCTCTTCATCCAAGACGCCGTCGGGAGCACCGAGGAGAACCTTCAGGATGCTATCGAGGCGGAGACCTACGAGTTCACGAAGATGTACCCCGAATTCGTCGCCCAGGCAAAGGAAGAGCGGAAGAACGAGGCCGTCACCGTCTTCACCCACGCCATGAAGGCGGAAGCGGTACATGCAAGCCTCTACCTTCAGGCGCTCGAGGCTGTCCGGGGAGGCAAAGACCTCAACGCAGGGAAGATCTACCTCTGTCCAGTCTGCGGAGACGTTGAGCTCGGGTCAGCGCCTGAGAAATGCCCTATCTGCGGGGTTCCGGAGCGCATGTTCCGCGAAATTCAGTAACTCCTTTTTCTCGGTCAACCCCCCCTCACCCCGACAAGTTAAATAGTTCTCTCGAGCTACTCCCCTCTATGGCAGGTGTGAAGGTCTACACGACAGAAGGTTGCCCCTACTGCCGGATGGTCATCGCGTTCCTTGAGAAGCAAGGAATCGGATACGAGGCCGTCGATGTCGGGAGGGATCGCGAAGCAGCCCGGGAGATGATACGGATCTCGGGACAACGTGGCGTGCCGGTCACGATCTTTGATGATGAGGTGATCGTCGGGTTCGATGCAAAGAGGCTCCGGGAGCTCTTCGCAGAGCCGGTGGCCGGGGGGGTGTACGATGTGGTCATCGTGGGTGCTGGGCCGGCCGGGCTGACGGCTGCGGTCTACTGTGCAAGAAAGCTTCTGAAGACTGTCATTGTATCTGAGAGTATCGGTGGCCAGGCGGCCTGGAGTTGGGCGATCGAGAACTATATGGGTTTTCGGATGATCACGGGGGAGGATCTGGTCAGGAAGTTTGAGGAGCAAGTCAGAGGGCTTGATGTCAGTCTCGAGCTCGACAGCATTCAGGAGGTCCGGAAAGAGGATGATGCCTTCCTTGTCCGGGCAGTCTCCGGGAATACCTACCGTTGCCGAGCGGTCATCCTCGCCTCCGGAAAATATCCCCGGACCCTGGGACTCCCCGGCGAGGATCGATTGATGGGGAGGGGCGTCTCAGTCTGCTCGACCTGTGATGGCCCTCTCTTCAGGGATAGACCGGTCGCCGTCGTCGGTGGAGGAAATGCGGCAATCCAGACCGCGGTCGAGATGGTGAAGATAGCAAGCTCTGTGACCCTGATCGTCAGGAGATCTCTTACGTGTGATGAGGTATACGTCGAACAGGCAATGGAGATGGGCGTGCGGATACTCCCCCGTAGCGAGATCTCAGCCCTCCACGGTGATCAGGCCCTGACCGGGATTACGGTCAGGGATCGCGAGACCGGAAGGGAGAGGATCCTCGATGTTGAAGGGCTCTTCCTCGAGATCGGGCGTGTGCCGAATACGGGGTTCCTTGGGGATCTGGTGACGCTGAACGATCTGGGAGAGATCGTCGTCGACGAGAACAACCATACGAACGTCCCCGGGGTCTTTGCGGCAGGAGATGCCACCTGTATCAAGGGTAAACAGATCATCATCGCTGCTGGCGAGGGAGCGAAAGCAGCGCTCGCGGCGCACGAGCACCTCCTGAGAGAAGACCTCTCCCGCATCCCCATACCGGCGACCTTATGAGCAGGTGCATCCAACCAGATGTGGAAATTGTATGGTACTTGAGGAGACACTCATCATCTGCGGCCAGTTCGATCTCCCGGAGGTCACGCGCGCCTTCAGGGAAGCGGATATACAGGTACGCACCACACAGACTATTGCCCTGGAGAGCCTGGTTTCTGCAAAAGGAGCGATCAAAGACATTAGAACGTTGCTTGAAGATGAAATCGAGCGAATTGAGGGGTTCACCGACGAAGATTTCACCGACGAAGATTTCACCGACGAGATCGACGAGGATGAGGATACCGAATCCGGAGATTTGTATGACTCTTACCTCGATGTGGTAGATCGTGTTGCTGAAATTATTACTGACTTCATGGAGAAACATCAGCCTGGAGATGCTCTCTCTCTGATCGATATCAAAGAATGGATGTCGCTGCCCGCCGAAACTGCCTTGGAAGGGGAGATGTCGGAAGATCTGCTATTCGATATCGAGAGCTCTATGCTATATAGGTACATGGCATTCATCGCTCTGAATGAGAATGGTCTGATCAACGCCGAGGGAGAGGAGGTGATCGTGCAGAAGCATATGGAGCCTGAGGATGTCGTCATCTCTCTCCCGGCCATCGTCATCGAGGATATCGATCCAGAGTCCCTCAAAGAGTACGGTGTCCTGACGGAGATGACCGTCATCACGGTGCCTGAGCTCCGTCTGGAGTTTGGCCCTGAGGTTGTCGTCGAGATGGATCTCGGCGACGTCGACGACATCATCGATGATCTGGGGATTGATGAAGATGTGTATGCATCGTTCCGGGAAGCCGTCTCCCTGAAGCAGGTCGTCGTCGTGAGGACCATGGAAATTCTCGAGGAACGCGGGACGCTGGCACTGGAAGAGATTGTGGAGGCGTTCGGGAGCAGCACTATGGGGGACGCCGAGGAAGGGTGGTCGATCGTACTGGATTTAACACCCGAATTCGTGAAAAGGCTTCTTAACGACCTCAAAAAGATCGGCATGGTGCGGAAGAGGGGTTCGGGGTTCCGTGTGGTTTAGTGGGTCAGCACTCCCAAGACCCCGGATACCTTCTCTTTGTGCTACAAAGCGTGCTCTGTGAGCAACCTCGCCCTGAAGAAGGGTGGGACTTTGCGAACGGCTACGTGAGACCAAACAGCAGACTGAGAGTAGCGTGACAAGCATCATTGGAGATTACGAGGACGGGCGGGTACCTCTCTGACCCGTCCTGCCTTTGGGCACGCAGAACCCGATTGTGCTCCTCGGAGCATCCGGCCTGTCTTGCAGCTCTCGATCGGAAAATGCAGCCTGCGAGTGCTCAGATCGGCAGCCCCTCGTATGGAAAGGCATAGCGTGCGCGCCTGACACCCCTGCGCCCTGGCCGGAGATCCTTTCGGCTCCAGTCTCTTGCACCGAGATGGTACAGCAGCAACATCACCGAGTAGGGGGGCGAAGGATCTGGTCTGTTGGTGCGCACTCTCCTCCTCACCACACCGCATAAATCGTGCCAGGCAACGGGACGAGCGATAGATTTGAGACAAGTATATACGTTCTGCTTTCCAATCTAGGATAACCAGTGTACAGGAAGGATATGCGTTGTCTCAAGATATGAAGAGGCCATCAGTCTATCAGTACATTCTCACGTTCGCGATACTGATGCTGTTTTGGTATATCCTTTCAGGATACCTCGAATTCTTCTATATCGGTGCCGGGATCGTATGTTGCGGCATCGTGACCCTCATCTCAGGGGATCTCGTCTTCCGATCCGATGTGCGCATCGCCCGGTCCGCGCACGTATTCATCAGGTTCATCCTCTACATCCCCAGACTGCTGGCGGCCATCCTCCATGCCAACCTGGACGTCGCATACCGCGTCCTCCACCCAGAGATGCCGATCGATCCCGGGATCGTCACTGTCGACACGCCGTTTCGAGGCGACGTTCTCAGGACATCATTTGCAAACGCGGTAACCCTGACACCCGGAACGGTGACGGTTGATGTCATCGACGGGCGATTCATCGTGCATGCCCTCGTCCGGGAGGCAGGAGAAGAAGACCTCCTCAAGGGGAGGAGCATCGAACGTGATCTTGCACGGGTCTTTGGTGAAGGGGATCAACCGCCATCTGGTGAGACCGGAGATCTGTAAGGAGGATTTGATGGCAATCCTACACCACTCCTCGGTACTCCCTGTGAGGGCTGCCCGATCCAGTCTGGCCGATCGATGCGATCGACCATCAACCGCACGACAAAATTGGGTATATGCGCCCCGACTGGCCGATCGGCAGAGCGAGACAGCTGTAATGTTCGCCCGGGATGCTCATGCGATTCTCATCCCTGTCCCCGGGCCGGTAACCATCTCGAAGGAGGCGCTTCCTTCCCCGGGAAACACCGGAGATCCTCGCGCCATGATAGCATGATCGACATCTTTCACGCAAGCGTAATCGTACTGATCCTGACGGTCTTCCTCTGTCTCTACCGTGTTCTGGCAGGCCCCGGATGGGAGAATCGTCTTATAGCGGTAAATACCATCGGAACAAAGACGATCGTCGTCCTCGTCCTCATCGGCTTCATATACGAGCGACCGCTCTTCCTGGACATCTCGATCGCCTATGCCATGATCAACTTCATCTCGACGCTTGCGATCGCCAAGTACCTCGGGAGAGGGTGCATATGCTGAACACGTTGGCTCTCATCTTCATCGTAATCGGCCTTTTCTTCATGGTTGTCGGAGCCATCGGTCTCATCAGGTTTCCTGATTTCTACACCCGCGTGCATGCGACCGGCAAATGCGACACCCTTGGGGAGGGGATGATACTGTTTGGTCTTGTCCTGTATGAAGGGATGAATCTGGTCGCGGTGAAGATTCTACTCCTCGTGATCTTCATCTTCATCACATCACCGACAGCCGTCCATGCCATCCTGAACGTCGCCTACACTCGCGGGGTTGAACCATGGAAGAAGGGGGATGAGCGACGATGATCTGGGAGCTTGACTTCGCCCTCCTCATCTTCGTGATCTTCTGCGCGATCGCGGCAATCACGGTGCGCGATCTGCTCCATGCAACGATCATACTCTCTGCATACTCACTGATCATGGCGGTGATCTGGTCAGAGATGAATGCCGTCGACGTCGCCTTCACCGAGGCGGCTGTAGGAGCCGGTATAACCACTGTCCTCTTTATCGCAGCCATAGCACGAACCGGAAGGAGATCATCAGATTGAAGCTAAAAGCTCTGCTTGCTGTCCTCTTCCTCGGCATTATCCTCTTCTGGGCAGTCGGGGATCTGCCGGCATTCGGTGACCCGGAGGCTCCAGCAACTCAGTACACCGGAGAGCTGTACATCAGGTCAGTGCTCCCGGATATCGGGATTGAGAACATCGTCACCGCGATACTTGCCAGTTACCGTGGATTTGATACGCTAGGGGAAGTCGTGGTGATCTTCACCGCAGGGATATCGGTCGCCCTCCTGCTCAGGCGGGGTGGGCGACTATGAGGAAGAACGTCATCATCAAGACGATATCGCGACTTTCGGTGCCATTCATACAGGTCTTTGCTCTCTACGTCATCGTGCATGGCGCGTTAGGGGCGGGCGGGGGATTCCAGGGCGGTGTCGTCTTCGCCGCATCGTTCATCCTGATGATCATCGCCTTCGGTCTTACCTGCGTCAGGCAGCGGTTCAGCTACAGATGGATCGTGGCACTCTCGGCCCTTGGGATAACCATCTATGCCACTATCGGGCTCCTCTGCCTCATCCCCGGGGGCAGCTACCTGGGGTATGGTTCGATCGAGACGGCGCTCGGAGTTCCACACCTCCATGGCTACCTCATCGACGCGGTCGAGGTCGGTATCGGCATCACCGTGATGGCGACTATGACGTCGATCATTTACGATATGAGTGACAGAGGGGGCGAATCTTCATGATAGAGCCACTTTACGAGCTCTTCTTCGCGCGGTACAACTACTGGATGGCGATCATCCTGATGCTGATCGGGCTCTACGCATTGATCGCAAAGCAGAACCTGGTGAAGAAGCTCATCGGGCTCAACATCTTCCAGACCGCCATATTCCTCTTCTACATATCGCTCGGCGAGGTGCGAGGGGGGACCGCACCGATCTACCTCCCCGAAGGGGTGGATGCGCTCTACGTCAACCCACTTCCGCACGTTCTCATACTGACCGCGATCGTCGTCGGTGTGAGCGTGACCGCGGTCGGTCTCTCGCTCATCGTCCGGATACACGAAGAGTACGGTGTCATCGATGAGGCCGACCTGGTGCAGGAGTTGAGGCGACGATGACGCTGATAGAGCATCTTCCGGTCCTCGTGATAACCATCCCCATCCTTGCTTCGCTCCTGATACTCGTTGCTGGATGGTGGGATCGGAGGTTCTGCTACCCCATATCGCTCGTGACGATACTCTCCCAGTTCGGAGCCGCAGTCATCATCCTCGCGCAGGTGATGCGAGAAGGGCCGATCCGGTACCACCTTGGCGGGTGGGCACCGCCGCTCGGGATCGAGCTTGCCATAGATAGCTTCAACGGCTTTGTCCTGGTAACCATCCTGCTCCTTGCCGCGGCGACAGCGGTCTATGCGCGAAGGAGCGTTGAGCACGAGATCGGGCCGGAAAAGACAGTCTCGTTCTACGTGCTCTTCCAGCTCCTCGTGACCGGCCTCGTCGGCATGACGATCACGGGCGATATATTCAACCTCTACGTCTTCCTTGAGATATCGTCGATCGCCGCATACACCCTGATCGCTTCGGCCCGCAAGCCGCGTTCGTATCTGGCAAGCTTCAACTACCTCATACTCGGATCGATCGCAGGAGGGTTCATCCTCATCGGCACCGGAAACCTCTATGCCGCGACTGGCGCGCTGAATATGCTGGACATGGCCCGGCTGCTCCCTGCATCCTTCGAACTCGCAACGGTCCATGCCGGGTTCCTCTTCCTTGTCATCGGGTATTCCATCAAGGCAGCGTTCTTCCCGCTCCACATCTGGCTCCCCGATGCGTATGCCGAATCGCCCTCTGCGGTGACGATCCTCATATCGACCGTGATGTCGAAGGTGAGCGTCTATGCGTTGCTCCGGATCATCTTCACGATCTTCACCACAGCATACATCATCGATGTCTTCCCTGTTACCGGGTTCATCCTCTTCATAGCGACGGTTGCGATGATCGCAGGCGCGGTGCTTGCGATTGCGCAGAGCGACCTCAAACGGATGCTCGCATACTCAAGCGTCAGCCAGATCGGGTACATCATGTTTGCGCTCGGCGTCGCAAACCAGGTTGCGCTCGAAGGAGGAATCCTTCACATCCTCGGCCATGCCGTGATGAAAGGGTGCCTCTTCATGGTCGCAGGACTGATCATCTATCGGGTGGGAACGTCACGGCTCTCAGATCTCGAGGGCATCGCAAAAGTGATGCCGATCTCCTGTGCCGCGTTCGCCCTCGCCGGGGCATCGATGATCGGTATCCCCCCCACGATCGGGTTCATGAGCAAATACTATCTTGTCCTCGGGGCACTTGAGGCAGGCCACTGGGCCTATGCGGCCATCCTCCTGCTCGGGTCGCTCCTCGCGGTCGGGTACATCTGGCGGTTCATCGAGATCGCCTACTTCAGGGGTAACCGTGACGGAGGTCATCGTGCCCGGACGCTTGAAGCCCCCGCCTCGATGCTCGCCCCGATGGTCGTCCTCGCCCTCCTCTGCCTCTTCCTCGGCATCTTCGTCGAGGGCTTGATGGAGATCGTCGGCCCTGCGGCGGCGCTCCTCCTGGGGGGTGCCTGATATGGTGAATGATCTCAGCCTGCTCCCGGTGGTGGCCATCGCCGCTCCGCTCCTCGCGTCGGTGCTGATCCTGCTCATCGGACGGTATGAAAACATCCGGGAGGGAGTCACGATCACGGCCGCAGTGGCGATGCTCGGGGCGGTTCTTGCTATGCTCCCATCCATCCTCTCGGGCAGCCGGATCACGATATCGCTCCTCCCGATGGTCCCCGGAGGCGACTTTGCCCTGCGGGTGGATGCCTTCGGGATGGTCTTTGCCCTCACCGCCGCCGTCCTCTGGCTGCTAAACTCCTTCTACGCCATAGGCTACATGCGGGCACGGCGGGAACATGCGCAGACGAGGTTCTACTTCTGCTTCGCGGTCGCCATAGCCGCTGCTGTGGGCATAGCCTTCTCGGAGAACCTGCTGACACTCTTTATATTCTACGAGATCCTGACGATCATCACCTACCCGCTCGTCGTCCATATCGAGACGCCGGAGGCGATGAAGGCGGGGAGGAAGTATCTTGCGTATCTCCTCATCGGAGGAATCTTCCTCCTCGCCGCCGTCATCTTGACGTATGTGCTCACCGGGACGACCACGTTCGTCCCCGGCGGGTTCCTGGCGGGATCGGGCTCAGCGATCGTCTTACAGGTCCTCTTCGTCCTCTTCATGGTCGGGTTCGTGAAGGCGGCCTGGATGCCTCTCCACGGCTGGCTCCCCGCGGCGATGATCGCCCCGACACCGGTGAGCGCGTTCCTCCACGCGGTCGCGGTCGTGACAGCCGGGGTCTTCGGGATCGTCCGGATCGCCGGATGGGTCTTTGGTATGGACCTGATGGCGTCCCTGGGCCTTGGCACACTCCTCGCCCTGATAGCCTCGTTCACGATCATAACCGCGTCACTCTTCGCCCTGACCGAGGATAACCTCAAGATGAGGCTTGCCTACTCGACCGTGAGCCAGCTCTCCTATATCCTGCTCGGCGTCTCCATGCTCTCGGTCGCCGGGATGACCGGGGCGATGGTGCATATACCGATCCACGCCTTCCTCAAGATAACGCTCTTCTTTGTAGCGGGTGCGGTCATCGTCTCCGCCGGGAAGGAGCGTATATCGGATATGAAGGGTATCGGGAGGAAGATGCCGGTGACGGCTCTTATGTTCGCGGCCGCCGCTATCGGGATCTGCGGTCTGCCGCCCCTCTCCGGTATCATCAGCAAGATCTATCTCGCTGTCGGGGCGGTTGAAGGCGGCTTGCCGGTCCTGCTCCTGATCCTGATCGCCAGTGCGGTCTTAAACGCCGCATACTTCTTCCCGATCATCTACACGATGATGCTTGAACGGCCGGATGATGAGGTCTCGCTCGTCACTGTCTCGGAGCCACCTCTCATGATGCTCATCCCGATCATCCTGACAGTGGCAGCATCAATCCTGATCTTCTTCTATCCCGCGATGCCGTTTATGGATCTGATCGATATAGCCATTGCAGAGATTACAGGATCGGTGATCCCATGATCGATATACCTCCAGCGTTCATCTACTTCCTCGGCATACTCCTCATCCCCGTACTCTCCGGGCAGGTCAGGAAGGTCTGGACCCTCCTCGTCGGTGTTGCAGGTCTCCTCCTGGTCGCCTCGCTTCAGATCGGGACATCGGCCCCGACCATCGAGCTCATCCCCGGCATCGAGATGGTTCTCATGGCGGTCGATCCCATGCGGCAGGTTGCAGGCGGGATATTTGCCCTCTCAGGACTCGTTGTGCTCATCTACGCCACTTACCGCGATCTCCCAACCGCGGAGACGGTCGGCATACTCGCATCGATCGGGACGGCGTTGGGGGTGGTCTACGCAGGCGACCTCATCACCGTCTTCATCTTCTGGGAGGCCCTTGCCCTTGCCTCCCTCCTGATCATCTGGTCTCCCGGATCTGCTGAGTCGGTGGCTGCGGGCTACCGCTACCTCCTCTACCACATCTTTGGAGGATCCTGTCTACTCGCCGGGATCGTGTATACGGTGGCCGCGACAGGGAGCGCGGCGATCGGGCCGGTGGGAGGTGCGGGTCTCATCCTCATGCTGATCGGGATCGGGGTGAACGCCGCGTTCTTCCCGCTCCACACATGGGTGCCGGATGCCTACCCGAGGGCCTCCATCGTCGGATCGGCTGCTCTCTGTATCTTCACGGCGAAGGCAGCGGTCTTCCTCCTCGCTGAGGTCGGCGGTTGGGGGGTTACGGTCGCCTATATGGGAGGGGTGATGGCGCTCTACGGCGGCGTATACGCCCTTCTGCAGGATGATATCCGCCGTCTCCTCTCCTACTCGATCATCAGTCAGGGCGGCTACATGGTCGCCGCCATCGGGGCGGGATCGGTCGCCGGGATCGATGCCGGGCTCGCCCATATGGTAAGCGACATACTCTTCAAGTCGCTCCTCTTCATGGCGGCGGGTGCGGTCATCTTCAGGACCGGTTCGCACCGCCTCTCTGAGCTTGGAGGCCTCGGGAAGGCGATGCCGGTGACCACTCTCTGTGCCGTCATCGGCGGCCTTTCACTCGCGGGGCTGCCCGGCCTGAACGGTGCGATGAGCAAGGGGATGGTCATCGAGGCGGCGGGCGTGGTGCCGTATCTCTCCCCTCTGCTCCTGGTATCATCCGTCATAACTGTCCTCTACGTCTACCGGTTCCTCTATCTCGGCTTCTTCCGCCCGGCCTCTGGGACAAGGGAAGGCCCCCCC
>JGI24499J29688_1013193_pt1 | contig 10211 bp, 14 predicted proteins | sample BioPla1RNA2_FD_29688 | JGI IMG/M metagenome (IMG submission 29688)
GGATTTTTTTATGAAGGTTTATGAATTGTCTAAAGAATTAAATATTCCTAACAAAGAACTAGTTCAATTTATTCAGAGTTTAGGAATAGATGTAAAACATCATCTTGGTGTGATTAGTGATGAAGATGTTGATAGGATTAAAAGTGCATTAGCTAAACAGGATAAGGTTGTTAAACCTAAAAAAGAAATGGAAACAAAGAAAACTGAAACCACAAAACAATGGAAGCCCGATTTAAAACGTATGATTCGTATTAAGAATATTGCACAGGGTAAGTTGATTTATGTTAGTAAGCGTCAGTTGGGTTATACTGTTGAATGGCCTAATAGTGGAGATGTAAACTATCTTGAGCTAGGGGAATTTATTAACCTTAAAAATACAGACCGCAGATTTGTTACCGAGCCGTGGATACGAATTTTAGAGGATGATGAAGTAGAGATACTGAAATATGCCAACATCTACCAGCATTATAAAGGTATTTTAGGTATTGACAATATTACGGATATGCTTAAAGAAGATTTTGAGTCATTTAAGAAAAAATTTGACAATTTACCCAAGGGCTTTAAAAATACTGTGGCTGAACATGCAGCAAGGATGATAAAAGCAGGAGAATTAGATTCTATTAAAATAAAAGATTACATTGAAGAAGAAATGGAAATTGAATTAGAATTACCCACAAGGGGTGACTGATAAATGCCCACTTCGTATTCTGAAATTGACAATATGTTTTTGAGTGATTTGAAAGATGATACATTACTATCCTTTGATGAGGATGATAGGGATGTAATACTAGATGGTTTAAGAAGGAAAGCCGTAACACAGTTTAAAGCCTGTAAGAAGAATTTATCTGATAGGGATGATGAAAAAAAACAATTTAATTCCGATTTAACAGATGAAGAAATGTTGATTATTGCTACTGCTATGCGTAAATTTTGGTTGAATGATAAAATTTACGATTTAAAACTATTAAAGCAAAGAATGTCAACAAAAGATTGGAAAATGACTTCACAGGCAACACATTTATTAAGATTGCTTGATTTAAAGGATAAGTTGGAAAACGAACTTAGTAGAATGATTGTTAGTTACACCCTTTATGCTTATCCGCTAAAGTAGGTGCTTTAGATAATGATTGAGACTAATTATGATGCTATTCCAGATAAGTTGTTTGGGAACTATTTAGATTTTTTGATAGGTAAGGTTTATAAAATTTTGTGTATGCGAGAAGAGAATAGCAAGACGTTGGGAAAATATATGCGTAGTTTACAGCGTGAATTGATTGGTAACCAACAATTAATTATTAATTTAAAATATGATAGCGATTTTCTTTCCCTTCTGAGCAAGATAGAATTTTTAATCTACAACGATGTAGATTTGCCTACCTACAAGAAAGATATTTTTGATTGCATTTCATTGATTAAAAAGATGCAAGAAAAGTATTTTGAAAAGGAGGAATGAGTAAGTGCGATATGACGAATTTTATTTGCAACCAAAATGGTTTTCCGAAACCAATCCAGTAAGCTCCAAACCTGCTTCTGCTACCCTAACTTTTACTGATGCGGTTGTTGCCGGAGAAACAGTTACGATAGGAACCGATGAAATATATGAATTTGTTGCAAGCGCGGAAGATGTAACCACAGGTTGTATTCCAGTTGTTGTTGGGACTGATTTAACGGCGGATAATGCTATTGTGGGATTGGTTAAAGCGATAAATGATAATTCCACAATTGTAACTGCTATAGCAGATTCAGATGACGACAAGGTTGTTGTAAACTATAAAAGTAATGGAACCGAAGGAAATAGTGTTGCCATTAGCGCTAGTGGGGAGAATTTTTCTTGGGATGCAAGTGCGTCTACATTAAGCGGCGGTCAATTTGGAACTCCTTGTCCCATGAGAAACATTGCAGTTTATGCTGATCCAGATTATTACTTATGCATTAAAGAGGGCAATAAGAGCAATGTAAAATGGAGAAAGGTTCAACTGTCAGATTATTAAAATAATAATTGGAGGTGAAGGGGTATGGTTAATTGGGATTTATATGAAAAAAGGTTAATGGTTGACGGGGACTCTCTCAGGGAAAGAGAAATTAATTCTATGGTGGATGCCGTTATGAACGATTTTAAAGATACCCCTTCTTACCGTGAATCGAAGTTAAGTGATTCCCAGGGTATTGATATCCAAGTTATTAATACTATTCATTACAATGTTAAGGATATTATAGTTTACCCTGGAAGCTCAATTAATATTGGAGATATTTTAGAATTTGATAATGGCAAGTGGTTATGCCTTGAAGCAGATAAAACTAATCCAGTTAATGAAACGGGTAGGGTGTATTTGTGTGACAATGTTTTTACTTTTCACAAGCCATTTGTTTCCCCTACCCCGATTGATGTGCCCTGTGTCACATATGATAGTATTGCATTGACAAGAATGGGGCTTGATACTAATAAGGGTTATGTAATTACGCCTAACAGTCGTATGATGATTGCAGTGAGCAACAATTCTGTTACTAGACACATTTTAAGAAATGACAAGTATGTGTTTTATGGTGATGATGTTTATCGTGTAATAGATTTGAATCGCGTGCGTAACCCTGGGCTTATTATATTGGAATTAGATTACTATGCTGCCGAAGAACCAGAACCTCTTCCCCCATCCCCTACTCTGCCTTCTATTGGCTATGTTATTGATGGAAGTGCAGAAATAAAGGTTGGGCAAACCTTAACCTATATTGCAAGAAAATATGTTGAGAAAGAAGACGATGAAGGGAATATTTCTATCGAAGAAGATACTTCTGCAAAATTTGACTTTACCATTATTGCAGATGATGTGCCGGATAGTGCTTATACCTTGACAGTCGTATCAGATAATACTTGTACAGTTAAATGTAATAAATTTCCTTATTACATTACTCTCCGAGCTACAGATATGAGTAGTAATAAATTTACCGAAAAGCAAATTAAGTTAAAAACATTTCTATAAGGGAGGTGCGCTAACATAGATAATTTAAGCGTTAACAAGGTTTTATTACTTCAGGAATTATTGGAGAATGACCGCTTGGTTAAGGCGTTAATGTTTGATGTGCCTAACTTTTTAGACAAAAGTATCCCTTCCGATCTTGATCGCACTTCCCTTATTTATGATAAGGTATGGCCACTCCGATTCATACCAGACATTCAAGATAATCCGAAGTCTTTGATAACCACCGAATGGTCTTTTAAACCCTATACGGGCGATTCAATCAAGATTACAGAGGTTATACTATATGCTATTTGCCATATAAGCTTAATGTCCGTTGATGGCGGGATGAGAAAAGATTTTATGGTTGCCGAAATTAATAAATCTATAAAAAATTGTAGTTTATTCAAATCTGGCAATCTTACATTCCAAGGTGGTGGTGATTTTCTGGCAGATGCCGGAGGTAAGTGGTACGGAACATTTATAAGATATGCGGCATTAACTTTAAGTAGGTGAGATTATGGAAGAGTATAACAATCGGGGAAGATTGCTTGCTGCACTTCCCTTGTTTGTTGATGGTATAAGTATATACTCTCCAACATTAAAGCAGATATTTGAAATGGGAGAGTCAATGTATGCTGCTTATTTAGGCATCTGTACTAATGATGATTTGCATCCTCTTTTTTTACAATTAGAGAATAAATTTGATAACATTTTAAATTACGATGATGTAATAACTTCTTTGTTCCTTGCTGGGTTGGAGTTTTTTACAAGACAAACATTTATTAAGGATAACGATTGTTTTATTGCCAATGATTCAACTTGCTTGCACAAAGGTAATTTTGATACATTTGTGCGTTTGTTAAAACTTGCTAATTGTATTGATGTTAAAAGGGATAGTAGCAAAGATATTCGCAACAAGGAATTGGACGAAAAAATTGCAAAAGCAAAAGCTGAAGTTAACAAAAAACTTGGTAGAAAATTAGATGAAGATAAAATCATGCTAATAGACTTAATTTCAGTGTTGGCCTCTAAACATAACAATTTAAACATTATGAACATATGGGAATTAAATTACTTCCAGTTTAACGATCAATTTCAAAGGATGCAATTAATTGAAAATTATGATATGAGTGTTAGACAATTATTGGCGGGTGTAGATAAAAAGCATGTAAATCTTGAGCATTACATTAAGAAAATAAAATAAAGGAGTGAAGTAAAATATGGCATTGGATAATACTACAGCGATTGTTGATGTGGTTGATTTTGAGGTTCAGGATTACCTTACAAGAGATCTGTTGTTTTCAGTAGATTATGCAGAATCTGTAACTTTGAAGACTGATGCTGAAATACTTGAGATTCGTGGTGGTATTGGTAATCCAGTTAGGATTACTACTAGTCATAGTAGGACAGCAGAATTTAATAGTGAACTACCTTTAATTGATTTTTCTGCACTTGGCGTTAAGCTTGGCAGAAAAGCCGTAAAGGGCGCAGCCACTGCTCCGCGGTCGGAGAAGTTGGTTGTTGGCGATGACCATGAGGTAACTCTTGACCAAACACCCTTAAATGGCACATTGAAGGTGTATGCGCTTGAAAGCAATGGAAGAGATATTAAGACCGAACTAAAGGCAGGTACTCCTGGTACAGGAGTAGATCAATATTCAATTACTGGGAAAGTAATTACTGTGAATACGTCAATTACTGAAGGTTCTTTAATTAAGGTTTTGTATGATTATACTTCTGGTGCTAATACACAATTAGTGCGGGTTACAGCTAGTGACTTTCCAGATTATTGCAGAATTACCGGAACCGGTTATGCTCTTGATGAATCTGGTAATAAGTCTCCTGTAGCATTTATTTGTTATCGTTGTAAACCTACCCCTGAGTTCGAGATGATATTTAAAGCTGGTGAAGCAGCAAAAATTCCGTTTAATTGCAATATGGCTCCAGATATTATTGGTGGTAAGGGAGTTTTCTTCGACATCATCCCGCTTGCTGATGAAGAATATGGTTCGGATTCAGATGGTGAAGATAGTTCGGATTCAGATGGTGAAGATAGCTAATATGAAACTATTAACATATAATCACCCTGCATTTTCGCAAAAATATGGTACAAGTAAGACTTATACATTAGATGAATTACGGCAAGATGGATTAAGCGATGATCAAATTAGAATTCTATTCAAACCTGTGAATTTCACATGGGATGAAATCGAAACAAAGATAGAACCTAAACCAAAATCTGAACCAGAAGAATTAATGACTAAAGCAGAACCTACAGATGAGGCAATGCTGTTTAATAAAAGCAAAAGATAATCATGCAAGGGCAGGAAGAAGAATGTGCCCCACTTCCTGCCCTATTATCAGACAAGGGGTTGTCTGATATACCAATATTACCACAAGGAGGTATCTTATACAAGAGGCGGTGGTTGTTTCATATGTCAACCGAATTTGTAGTTTTAATCGGTTTTGGTTGTACTGTTTTAGGTGCGCTTATTGGGTATTTGAATTGGCGAAGAGTTTGTAATAATGAAATTAAATTTGATGCTAAAGATGATGGTAAACTCCGAAGCGATATTGGATATATCAAAAGAACAGTCGATGAAATTAGGCTTGATCAGAAAGCCCAAGAAAAGAGAATTAATGACATTATCGAGAGAATTACTAGAAATGAGGAATCTACCAGACAGGCCCATAAAAGGATAGATCAAATTCAGAAGCAATAGAGGTGGTGGTAGTATATGGCAGTATTTAATGCGGGTAGTCAACCGCATAGACAATATCTTTACCGTAAACCGACAGACAATAGACCTACATCTTCCTATATAGCAGACAGACTTTATACTTTTGGAGAATCGTTGCATGAAATTTGGAATGGCACAAGTTGGGAAGAGTATTTTTCGCCTAGAATAGCAGAAAACTTAGATGCGGCGGTGCCCGTAATAACAAATGAATTGACCGATGTGACAACATTAAAAGGTAATGCTATTGAGTTGGATGCAACTGCAACCGTTGCCGATGGTGGTGTATTAACTTATCAATGGTATGGTGCAGACAATACTGATGGGGATAATCCAGTAAAACTTAATGGCGAAACCAACGCGAAGTATTCACCGCCAGTAAACACAGAAGGAGATTTTTATTATTATTGTGAAATAACAAATACAAATAATGATGCGAAGCGGAATAAAATTGTAATGATTAGAAGCAACGTGGTAAAAATTACGGTTTCATAAGGCGGGTAATCCCGCCTTTTCCTTTATTATGGAGGGAGAGATAAAATATCGCTAAATTAAAGATGGTTATTGATAAGGATGTGACTGCTAAATATCACGAATATTATTTTCATAAATACCCACGTAGAAAGACATTACCTATTAAATCCCCCATTCCTCCTTCACTAAATAAATGGATGATTATGCCAAGGCATCAGATGAATAACGAAAAGCAGAAGTGGAAGGAATTTGGGGAATGGTTAGTTACATATTATAAATATAACAATTTGCTAATAGATAAGTGTGATGTTGTAGTTACTTATTATTTTGGTAGTAAACATAGGCATGATGCCGACAATTATTCGCCCAAGTTTTTATTTGATGGGTTTACTGCTGGCGGGTTGTTTAAGGATGATGATTTTGAGCATATTAGATCGCTCATGATTAAGGGAGATTATTGCAAGGGCAACCCTATGGTTGAGTTTGAAATTATTTGTGAACAAAAGGAGATGGTTTAAATGGAGGTTTCTGAATTAAGAAAGAACTATGATGATGGTAAGGAATTGGAAATCAAAGTAAAGAAACGTATTTCAACGGCTGCAATGTCATTGTTGGTAAAAGATGTTGTAGATAACTGTTTAAAGATTAATGATGATGGATTGTTAGAGTGTGATTATGTAATGAGAAAATTAAGCACAGATATTTGGGTAATGTTTTATTTTGCGGGGCTTGAATTTCCCGGTAAGGATAATATGAAAAATTATGATTGGTTAGTTGAAAATGGTATTGTAGATATGGTTTACGATCAAATAGATAAAAAATATATGGATATGATTTTGGAAATTATTGACCGGGAAATAAATCAACGTATAGCATTAACCAATTCTGTTGAAGCATCCGTGGCAAAGGTGGTTATGGTATTAGAAAAAGGCATTGATGCCGTGATCAAGAAATTGCCGTCAAAGACACAAATAAGTAATTTAATAAAGGAATCTAGTAAGGAAGTAAAAAATTTTGATCCGAATAAGTTGCAAGTTTTAAGTGAATTGTTAGGCGAAGTGAATAAGCAGTAGGTGGGTGGTTATATGACACGGGTAAATAATTACAGTCAACTTGAAGCGGTATTAATACAAATTCTTACAGATTGTATGAATGAAGTTGCAGAAAAAGCAGTAAAATTATTGCAAGAGCATGTAAAAAAAGATGTTTATGCTAAAGGAGATAGTATGGGCAGAAGTCATTATTATGACGGTAGTGCTACCCCTACTTACGATTTACATGATTCAGTAGTAAATTCTGATGCGGAAGTAAAAGGCAAGGAAATTACTGCAAGGGTATATCATGATAAAGATAAAATGGGACATGATCCTGGAACTTATCTACACGGTTCCAATTATTTTACCCCTAAAGATGTAAGAGAAATGCTTCCTTATCTTATTGATCAAGGTAAAACCGGTGATATGTTTGGTTATAAATGGGATAATCTTATGCGTCCGTATATGAGTAATACAAGAAAGGAATTAGATGAAGAGTTTTTGAATAAATGGATGATTGAAGCATTAAATAAGCGGGGAATAAATGTGCGCCAAGGTGTAAGGTTGAGTGCAAGAGTCAAGTAATTCCTCCCCTCCCCCACTTCCTCTTGTTCCCCTCATTTTGCCTCTGTTTTTCTTCATAAGTTAGGTGGTGATTATTAAATGCCTAGAAAAACCAAAACTAGTCGGATTGTATATCCCGAATTATGGGATAAGGTTTCAAAGGAAAATAAAGATTTGCTTGATGATTTCATGGATTATTGTAGGAGCATTAACAGATCAAAAACTACAATAGATGGTTATTATAACGATATTCAAATATGTTGGGTTTGGAATTTGCAACATAATAAAAATAAGTTTTTTGTTGATTTTACAAAGCGTGATGTTATTAAGTACCAAAATTGGCTTGTAACAGAACAAGAACTTAGTTCCAATAGGGTTAGAAGATTAAGATCTGCATTAAGTAGTTTATCTAACATCACCAAGAATACTCCCACCTCTTTAGGTGGGAGATGAATTGGTGGTTGACAAAATATAAATATAATATTATAATAAAATTAGAAAGGTAGGTGAAATACTTGAAAACAATATTAAGAGCCTATAAATATAGAATATACCCTAATAAAGCACAAGCAGAACTAATCAATAAAACCATAGGTTGCTGTAGGTTTGTATATAATTACTATTTAGCAAAGAAAATAGAATTATATAAAAATGAGCAAAAATCAATAAATTATACTGCTTGTGCAAATGATTTAAAAAATCTTAAAAATCAATATGAATGGCTCAAAGAAGTTGATAGTATTTCCCTACAGCAAACATTGAAGGATTTAGATGCTGCTTATCAAAACTTTTTTAGACGTATTAAAAATGGGGAAAAACAAGTAGGATTTCCGAAGTTTAAAACTAAAAAGAATCCTAAACAGTCATATAGAACACAAAACGTAAATAACAACATTGAAATCAAAGGTAATAAAATAAAGTTGCCTAAACTTGGGTTAGTTAAATTTGCTAATAGTAGAAGTTTTAATGGTAAAATAACTTCTTGTACTGTATCTAAAACTAATACAGATAAATATTTCCTATCAGTATTAGTCGAAGAAGAAATACAAGAATTACCAAAGAAGAATAATGCTATAGGATTTGATTTAGGGGTTAAAGATTATTTAATTACATCAGATGGTGAAGTAGTTAATAATCCTAAAATACTAAAACAATACGAAAGGAAACTTATCAAACTTCAACGTCAATTATCAAGAAAAAAGATAGGCAGTAACAGATATAAGAAACATTCTAAGAAGATTGCTAAGTTACATGAAAAAATAAGAAATATAAGAACTAACTTTTTACAGAAATTATCTACACATATAATTCAGGAAAACCAACTGATTATAAGTGAAGATTTAAATATAAAAGGTATGGTTCAGAATCATAGATTAGCAAAAGCAATAAATGATGTTTCTTGGTCTGAATTTTGTAGGATGATTGAGTATAAAGCTAATTGGTACGGTAGAACATATCATAAAATTAATAGGTTTTATGCTTCAAGTCAAACATGTAATGTTTGTGGGTATAAAAATGTAGACGCAAAAGACTTAAATGTAAGAAAATGGGTATGTCCTGAATGTGGTACTAACCATGATAGAGATAATAATGCTGCAATAAACATACTCAATCAAGGATTAAAGGAATTAGGCTTAACGGCTTAATATAAACTAGGGTTGGAATGACCCGATGTGATGCTCGTGGAGGTAGTAGGTGGCGAGGCTGATGAAGCGAGAATCTCCACCTTCTAAGCGAAGTGTAAGGTGGAGAAGTTCAATTTAAAGATGATAAAATAAGAAATCCTGGTATCTATTATTTGAATTTTAATCACCATTCACGTTCGCAGGAGTTTGGTTTTAGAAAAGAGTAGATTGTAAAATCGAAAACTAAATATATTCGTTAAAAAGAGAGACGAAACGTCTCTCTTTTTTATTGTACGGGAAAGTGAGGTGGAATAATGTAAATGGCTGGAGACAAGATTGAAATAGTTCTTAAGGCAACGATAGATGAGTCATCAGAAGAACAGATTATGCAAGAAATAAAAAGTTTGGAAAATAGAATAAAGCCTCTGGGGGTAAAAGTTGAAGTAGATAAATCTTCGTTTGAAGATATCAAAGAGGGTACTGAAGAGATTGTTACAAATTACAAACACCTTGAGGATGGTTCTAAAAGAATAACATCTGAAAATAGAAAAATTTCTAATGAACTAGGAAAGCAAACTATAGAAATGTATAAAGCAAAAGAGGGTACCAACGAACTATATCTTGATGAAACTAGAATATTAAATGCGATAAAATTATCAACAGATCAGATACATAAACAAACCATTGCTCAAGAAACATTACTTAATCAGGTTAAAAAAACAGTTGCGCTAAATAAAGAGTATATTGAATATGGCAATTTGGGACAACAATATGCTGATTTGGAACAATCAATAAGAAACTTAAATCCAGAGAGTAAAG
>JGI24499J29688_1001690_pt1 | contig 10200 bp, 2 predicted proteins | sample BioPla1RNA2_FD_29688 | JGI IMG/M metagenome (IMG submission 29688)
CCCGTATAATGTTTATCGACCATAGATATGAAGTGTTAGAAATCCTGGGTACCGGAGCTTGGGCTCAGGTGTATAAGGTGAAAGATATTCGCAGCGACAAGCTGTACACGCTGAAGCTGTTTCAATTCCTTTCCAGCGAGGAATTCTATGCCAACTTTAGTGCGGAGCTTATGCATCGCATCACTCAGATTGAGCACCCCAACCTTATCAATGTGGTAGATTTTGGCCACGTGTCCGATCATATCTATTTTATCAGCGAATACTTTGAGGGTTCCACTCTGGCCAATTTCCGCTTCAGCAAAGGCAAGCTGGATCAGATTTATGACATCGTGGTGCAGATCAGCTACGCCTTGCACGCCCTGCACAGCCAGAACATCCTGCATCGTGATCTGAAGCTGGAAAACGTGCTCTATCGCACCACGGGTAACTCTTTGGAACTGAAGGTGATAGACTATGGCTTTTCCAAGGTGGATCAAGAGAAGGACAAGCACTCGGTGAGCGGATCGCTCCCCTATATTGCGCCGGAAGTATTTTTGGGCAAGGAACCAGGGCCCACGTCAGACTTTTATTCCCTGGGAGTGCTATTATACAGGCTTTGCACGCAAAACTTCCCCTTTGATTTGGAACAGATCACCGCGGTAATGAATGGAAGCCAGCAGCACTTCATCCCGCCCTTCCCCACTTCGCTCAATGAAGATATCCCAAACCATCTGGAAAGGCTGATTCTCTACCTGCTGGAAAAGAACCCTGAAAACCGCTTCCAATCGGCTCAAGAGATCATTTCCTATGTAAACCGCACCTCCGGACGCACCTACCCCTTCAGCCTCAGCTGGTCGCTGGCAAACACGCTGCGCTTCAATAGTTACATGGTGCGCAAACAGTACACGCAGCATATCCTGGATTATATCCCGGCTATCAGAGATTCAAACGGCAAGATCATCACCCTCATCGGCGGAGATGGTCTGGGAAAAGGGCACATCCTCTCGCTGTTCCGCTATCATCTGTTGGGAGGCGAGTTTTTCCACCTGGACTACACCTGCACACGCACGGATCATGAGAGAGCCATTTTTGCCCTGATCAAAGAGTATCTCAGGACATTGCCCGAGGATAAGGTCAAAGACCTGAAAAGCCTTGATAATATTAGCGATAAGTTCCGCAGCTACCTCTTCAGCACGCTCAAGGAATCCAAGGAATTGAGCCAAAATGCAGAAGAGCTGAAACAGGATTTTGAGGCAGCCCGGATGCTGATCACAGAGCTATCCAGGCAAAAACCCATCATCTTCATCATCCACAACTGCCAATACTTACACCGCAACACCATAGATTTCATCAACTACTTTTCCAAATACATCATCAACCTGCCCATCCTGATGCTGCTATCCGGCAACGATTTCAACAGATTGCGCAAGATAGAAAACAGCGTGCTCATCCACGTGCCTCTGCTCACGGAAGATGAATCCAAAAACTACATGAATCGGCTTTTGGGGAGCCAATTGCCTGAGGATTTGGCCGACAGCCTGTACAGGCGTTCTGCAGGGAATCCACACTTTATCCGCGAAATCCTGGTTGACCTGATCAAGCGCAAACAGATCGTCCATGACGACGGCTTGCAATTCCCTGAAAACCTTGATGATTACAAGCTTCCTGCTCTGCTCAGGCAAGCCATAGACGCCCGCATGAACAGAGTATCGGGCAGAATGAATAAACATCTGCAAAAGCTGGCAATTGTGTGCACTCCTTTAACCCGCAACTTGATAATGCAGCTGCTAAAGCTAAAGGATTATGAGCTTTATGGCCTACTCAACGAAGCTATCCACAACGAGATCTTCATCAAGAGGGGCAAGTATTACTACTACACTTTCTGGGAGGCGCATCAGAAGTATTTGAGCAAAAACACGCCTGAAGAGGTGGTGCAGACCTCGCAGGAGGTGCTGGCTTACTTTGAGGGTCGCAGAGTGGATGATGCCCGGATCTGCCTGGGCTTGATCCAAAACGCTTCCATGGCCCAAGACCCGCTTAGCGAACGTGAGTATTATAAAAAGCTTTACGCCATCTACAATGCGGATTTCGAGCAGGAAAAGGCCTATGATGCCATCATCAACGTGCTGCGCATAGATTTTGCCTTGGGAATGACAAACGACCCCCAAAAGCCGGGAATTCCCGCCACAGAGATGATCAAAGACCTGAGAGAGTTTCACGATAAGACGCAGACTACCGGCTTTTATCATCGGGCCGACTTCGTGATCGAAAATGCAGATATCATCCCGGAAATCTTTGAGAAATATCAGGTGCTGGGCACCCTGAGATCATTGGCCGAAGATGTAGATGAAGCCATGGCCCACTTTGAGAAGGCAGCGGAGCTGGCCATCACCGGACGTCAAAAGGTGATCAGCTATTTAAACCTCTCCAAAATCTGCTCCAGATACGACCACGATCTCGCCAAAAGCTATCTGGACAAAATAGATGAGAGTTCGCTGGGCTTGGACCTGAAAATCCGCTATATAGACCAATTGGCCATCTACCATGCCTCGATCGGAGAGACCGGCCAAGCCATCGCCATGATCGAAAACTTCCTGGCAGACCTCCCCCCGGATCACGATACGCAAGTGCTGATCAACCTGGCATCTATCCACAACAACCTGGGCGTTTTCTACAGCAGGGTCAAAAACATCGAAGAAGCCAGCGAACATCTCAATATCGCCATGGGCATCTGGAAACGAAACAACATCAAACGCTACCTGGGCTTGATCTATAACAATATGGCAGACCTTTATTTAAGGCAGGGACTCACGCAGAAATCCCTGGAATATTCCCGTCAGGGATACAGCTATTCCAGCGAGCTGAACCTCACCGCCAGCAAAGCTTTAGCCCTGCTCAATCAAGGTGAAGCTTACATAAAGATGGGTAAGTTTATAAAAGCTGAGGAGATGCTGAACAGTTCCAGGGAGCTTTTCAATTCCATAAACAGCACCAGGCATCATCAGAGCATCCTGCGCAATCTCGCCCTGGCCAAAAGCAAGATTCACGGATTTGGCCATTACTTCCAGTTCATCCAGGAAAACGATCCCAAGCTCATTGAAGGTACGATAGAAACCATCAACCCCTTGGTGAAGACCTATTTCTACTACCTGCACGAGACGGCCAACGTAAAGAAACTGCGCCGCCTCATCCGCAGAAATGTGCATATAAACTACAAGCACATTCACGAAGAAGAGTTTTATCACAACGTGCAAAGCATGATCGCACTCAATGTGAAGGATTATGGCCTGGCGCTGTCTGAGCTGCATCAAGCCACGCAATTTGCCGGTGAGGTCAACAACAACTACGCCATAGCCGTCTTCAACGTGATGCAGATCAGCTGTTATTATGGCTTGGAGGATTATGAAAAAGCGCGGGAATTGGCCCTGCAAACCCTGGAATCCATCAAAGAACATCAGTATCTGTATTGGGAAACCAAGCTCAAGGTTCAGCTCCTGCTTTTGGATATGATCAATCCGGAAATCCCTTTGAGAAAGATCCTCCGGGAAGCACATCAGCTCAGCGCCGTGTGCAAAGAAAACAGATATTATCAGCTGCAGGTGGAGCTGTGGCAGATCCGCTTGCAGGCTCTCTCAGACCTCGGAGTGGACAAGGTCTTGAGGCAGGAATACGAGCTGTATCGCGAGTTTTTGCTGTATATCACTCAGGATATTGATGCCGAGGATAAAGAGAACTATCTGCAGGTTAATTTCTTTGAACAAAAGCAATTGAAGCGCCTCAACATCCTCCCCTCCGCCTCCCGCGGCAAAGACCTGCGCAATACCTGGAACGAACTGCTTTACAACATCGCCAATATCAACAGCGTAGAGAGAATAAAATTCCTCATCGAGATCGGACTCAATAAAGTGATCCACCCCGACAGCTTTATCATGATGTCCTACTCAGACCGGATTTCAAACTATTATTGCTTCCATTGCTACAACTACAGCCAAAGCCAGATCGTCCCCAAAGAGCTGAACCCCATCATCGAAGAAGCCTTTGAAAATGACCAGATCACGGAGCATGAGCTGGAAGGACGCAACCACCTGGCCATCCCGCTGATCTCAGGCTCCAAAAGGATTGGCTACCTGATCCTGAGCGATGCCGGCGAGCTGCCATTCACAAAATCGGAGCTCAACCTGCTCAGAACCATCAAACAACACCTCACTGCACTGCTGGTGAGAGTAAACGACTATAGCCGCATCACCAAACGCTCAGAAAAAATGGGCGAGCTGATCCAGATATCGCACAGGCTGATGGGCATCGTCAATATGCAAGACTTGGAACATGAAATCGTGTCTTCCGCCATTGATTTTACCAATGCCACCCGCGGTTTCCTCATCAAATGGGATGCCGATGGCAACAACCTCTACAAAGTGCAGATGGACTATAGAAAACAGATACTGACTACCGCGGCGGGAGTCAGCAAAACGGCTCTGAGCATGTGTCAAAACACTCTCAAGCCGGTGGTTACCTACAACGCATCCGAAGACCAGAGCTTCAAGCATGCCATCAGTGTGCAGGACTACGCCATCCACAATATCTTCTGCTGCCCCATCCTGATAGATGAAACCTCGGTGGCTTATCTATACCTCGACAATATGGGAGACAGCAGTCGCGAGATGTATCTGACAGACGACATCCTGGGCCTGTTCCAGGCGCAATTGGGCATTGCCTACAAAAATGCGCATCAATATGAATCCATCCTCAAGAAAAGCCGGGAAATAAACGAATACGAGGCCATTAAGGATGAGTTTATGGCCATCGTTTCACATGAACTGAATACGCCCCTGGCTGTTGTGCAGGGATATGTTTCGCGCCTGAAGAGGAATCTCTATGCAGATGAAGAAGAGAAAAAAGAGCTGCTGGAAAAGCTGGAAAGCTCGGTGCGCAAGCTGATTATGACCACTACAGACATCATGGTGATGAACGATTACAACCTCGCCACACACCTCACCAAGGCTCCCTTCGACATCTCGGAAATCCTGGAGCTGGTGCATCACGAGGTGGAGATACTCTCACGTAAACGCAAGATGTTCATCAGGATGGAAGTGGAGGAAGGCCTGCCCAAGATCAATGTAAACTGGGAAGCCATCCACCGTATGGTGCACAACGTGGTGCTGAATGCCATCCGCTTTACCAACGATTTTGGCACTATCGTGATCGGCGCCAGACGCTCCGTATTCCCCAGCGAGAAGATCAACAACAAGGAAACCCTGGTGATCTACGTGCAGGACAACGGCATCGGAATCCCTGAATATCAGCTGAATAACGTCTTTAGAAAGTTCTTTGAGCTCAACGAAATCTACTCGCACAAGATGGGTACCGTGGAATACAAGTCCAGCGGCTTGGGCTTGGGCCTCGCAATGGCCAAACGCATCGTGCAACTTCATGGAGGGTTTATCACCATCAAGAGTAAAGAACAAGAGGGAACCACCGTGTTCATGATCCTCCCGTATAAAGAATATCAACAAAGCGAACCTGAAACTCCCCCCAAAGAGGTAACATGAAGAGAAAATCCCTGTTGATGAGCCTGCTCATCCTCAGCCTGCTTGTTCCCCTGTTCTCTGCAAGCTTCAGGGAGCGGGATGACTATGCCTACATCATCGAACTGTATGATATGCAAGACTATGCGGAAGCTTTGGATGAGATGGATTACTTTGTCCAGACCTATCCGGATAGCGAATTTAGGGATTATCTGGATTATATCAAAGCCAACATCGCCCTGGCTCAAGCAAACCACATCCTGGCTGAAGAGCTTTATAAGCCGCTCACCACCAAGAGTTTGCACGCNGACATCACTGCTGATGTGAGCCTCAATTATGCCATCGCACTCTTTCAGAATGGCAAGATCAATGAAGCCCTGAAGGCCTTGAGGAACTTGAGCCGGCAAAGCGACCATCCCTACTACATTTTCAACGGCAGCCTGTTGAGAGGAAAGTGCTATCAGGCACTGGAGCAGTATCTCTCTGCAGAACATGAATATAGCAAGGCTTACGCCATCGACGGCGGCAATAGTGAACTGAATCTGGAATACTTCAAACTGCTCCTCCGCATCGATCACGAAGAAAACGCCATGAACCTCAGGGCTCAAGCCGCAACGGATACGCTGTTGGTCACCAATATGAACTTCCAGTGGCTGAGACATCTGCTGCAAAATCAACGCTATGATGAAATGGACAGCTTCCTGGAGGAAAACCCGCCTCTGGACGCGGAATCAGAGACCATCGTAAACCTCATCCTCACCCAAAAAGATATACAATTGCAGGATTATCCCCGGGCACAAGCGAGGCTGGAACAAATAGACTCCCACAACTCGCAGGCAAGGTTCTTTCAAGCGCTTATCTATAAGCATGAGGGCGAGATTGCTCAAGCTGACAGCATCTTCAGGGAGCTCACGACCGATGCAGACCCGCAGCTTGCCTTCTTCAGTTATTTGGAACACCTGCAGATCGTTCATCTCAGCGAGCCGGATAAAGCCAGGCAACTGCTTCAGGAATATATAGATACGCCCATGCCCGGCAATATGAAAGGCTATCAATACGTCTTCATGGCTGCTCTGGAGGCAGGTGACCCCCAAAAAGCGCTGAAACACTGGATTCAAGCCAAAGACTATGAGCTCCCCATGGATATGCTTGACAGAGTGCAAATCGGGATCGCAGATGCCTACCTCCGGATGGGACAAAAGCCTTTGGCCATCGAAAACTACAACAAGTATCTAAATGGCTTCCCCGGCGGTATCAACCGCGCCAAGGCCTTCTTCCTCATCGGCAAAACTGAGTATGAGCTGCAAAACTATCAGCGCGCCCAGCAAAACCTGCAAATCATTATAGATCAATACCCTGAATCCGCCTACTTTGATGAGGCAAACTTCATCCTGGGAGAAATCAGCTTCCTGGGCTCCCGTTACGAAGATGCCCTGACCTTCTATCAGGCTATCTCTCCGGACAACCCTTCCGCGCGCACCGTGTTTTTGCGCATCTCGCAATGCTGTTACTATCTGGACGACTTCACTTTGGCACAGCAGTACCTGAGCCAGGTCAATGACATTTACAAGGATTATGAGAGTTTGATCCTGGAAGCAAGCCTCAGCTTTAATGAACGCGACTTTGAGACCGCACTGGAGCTGTATCAACAGGCCCAAACCATGGCCACAAACTCATCCCTGGAGCAGGAAGCAGGCAGCTATCAGGCTTATACCCTCTATTTCCTCAAGCGCTTCGACGAAGCCGCACAGCTATTCCTCACTCTCAGCGAGCTGAACCCCGATGTGGACAGCTATCTTTACCAAGCAGGCCGCTCCGCCTATGCCGGAAAAGCCTTCAACCGCGCCATGGAAATCTATGACCGCTTTATAGACAACTACCCGGAATCGGAGTTCTTCGTGAGTGTGCTCACACACATTGCCCAGACTTACTACAACTTGGGCGAGATCGAGCAGTCCTTTGCGGATTGGGTAAACATCCTCATCCGCTTCCGCTCCCACACGAGCTTTAACCCTGAAGAACTGGGCATTCTGCACGATACTTTCAATGGTCTTGGCTTGTGTTTGGACAACCTGAGCGATGTGGCCATGCTCACCGAGCTCATGGATTTGACGGATACCTTCCTGAGCGAATACATCCAGTTTGAGCTCAACTATCTGGTGGTTAAACACTTTGCAGACTTAGGGCTGTGGGATCAGGTGCTCCAGGAAGCCGAGGAGCTGAGGCAGAGATACCCAAATCACAAGACGGCAGAGCTCGACCTGCTTCTGGCGCAATCACTGGTGCAACTCGACCAGCAACAAAAGGCGCAGCAACTTGTGAGCGAAATCTATACCGAAGTCCAAGACCCTCAAAGCCTTGCCACCCTCGCTGATCTGGCCAAAAGCACGGGCGACCTCGCTCAAGCGCAAAGGTTTTATTCCGAGCTCTTTGAAAAGGAACCCAGCGGCACAAACTGGCTTTCCTTGCTGGAAATCTCCGAACAAAACGGCTATCTGGATTATGAAACTATCTGGGAAGCGGGACAGGAATTCACCTCAGAATACCCTCAAGCCACGATCAATAGAATCCGCTACCTGATCTCTATCCAAGATTACGAGCAGGCTGCCCGGATCGCCGATGAGGTCTTGGATTCCGCCGCCAATCAGTTTATCCGCGGCCAGGCAGAATACGAGCTCGCCTACATCGCCTATCTGCAGGAAGATTACACGCGCAGCACTGCTTCATTCAAGCGCATCAGGGTGCTCTATCGGGACTATCCGCAGATTCAAAACAAAGCCCAATTCCACTACATCCTCAGCCTCATCAACAGCGGCGCACTCAAGGAAGCACAGCTCACACTCTGGGAAGTGCAAAGCCAGCTCTCCGACGAACAGATCCTCATCATCAACGACCTCCTGGATACGCAAAGATGAGAAAGCTGTTGCTCCTTGTCATCCTCTGTTCGTGCTGCTTCCTGACGGCCAAGACACACGTGCTGCCCAGCTTGGAAGTCTTGGGCGAGGGACAGGTGAAAATACCGCTTGGCCCGCGGGGAGCGCTGTCTTTCGAAAGCACGGAAGTAAGGGACAGTCTCCCTGATTTCATCCCCTCCACCCAGCAGCTCTTGCCCATGCAGGCGGATGAATCCCTGCCCGCTCTCAGAGGCAGATTCTCTGCGGATCTCTCTATTGCGCCAAGCTTTACGCTCAGCGCTTCACTCTACCATCTGCATCCAAAGCTGGAGTTTGTGAGAGCGGAAGCCTGTGACAAGTTCTTTACAAAAGGTTTCAGCCATCAGGATTATCAGCTGGGTGCGGCTATTCAGGCCCATCGCTCGTTCAAGCTGACCACAGCGCTCCGTTATCAGGATGCGGGCGCAAAAGGCTATCAAAGCAATGCCTTCCTCTTCGATATGGCTTTTGATCTTGATGATCTGCAGGATAAGACCTGGCTGCTGCAGGACTTGCATACCCGTCTTTGGTGGGAAAACAGCTCTCATCATTATGACAGCCTCAGCACCAAACACCGGCAGCCCGGCATCTGGCATCGTCACACCATCTCCTTGAAAGGCCACACTATAGAGAACCTCCTGGGCACCTCTTTGGGCAGGGTTGCCGCCCTCAGCGCCTATCACACTCCCATCGGGTACAAAGAGCTCAGGCTGCAGAAGCTGGGTTTGATGAGCGATATAAACCACATCCTGCCCGTGGTGGATATCTATTGGCAACACAGCCCCAGCCCCAAGTGGCTGCTCAGCGTAGCCAATATACCCACCCTCAAACACTACAACAGGAGCGTGCTCCTGGCGGATTACCATTGGGCAGGGCAGACAGATAAGGGCCGTGCTCAGATGGCGCCCCTAAACCTGCAACTCAAGCTGCAGCACGCTTTACCCTCATTATCCGGCTCTTACAGCTACCGGGACAGCAGCCCGCAAAATAGCGTTTCTTTAGGTGTTTACAGCAGTTATATCTACAACGCTCCAGTGCTTGTCGCCAGGCAAAATGCGGCTCTCCCCTACCTCAATCTGGAGCCCAAGTGGCACAACCGGCTGCAGCTATCTTCCCTGCTCAGCTTCCCCTGGTTTACCCTGAACCAGAGCTTGTGCGCCAATCTTGAACACCTGCCCCATCAAAACCACATCCGCACACCCTATAGCCCCATCTTTGAAGCAACCACATCCCTGCGCCATGAACGGCAAGACTATGCCCTGTACCTACAGTTCAAACAGAGTTATAACTGCAAAAACCACTTGGGACGCAGTCTGCCGGAAGCCCTGAGCCTGGACCTCGGAGGCAGCTGGATGCCACTGCCGCATCTGAAGCTGAAAGCCGAGCTGATCAACCTGCTGGGCCGTCCTCTGGTAGTCTTCAATGGCTTACCCACTCAAAACCAAGAATTTCGCCTGGGAGTGCAATACCTATGGAGATGACCCCCGATCTGCAAACAAGCAAGGCCAAATCTCAGCCCCAAACCATCGGCATAAGATTCTTAAGGTATTGGATAGGCAGCTTTAACGGCATACAGGTCTTCATTTTCCCCGTTTTGCTGCTAAACTGGCTGGAGGCGCTGGAGCTCGTGCACGTGGTAACCGAGCTCCTCACCTTCAAAATCCACTATCTGCCCCTCACTATCTTCATGTTTTTGGCTGTTTACGTCCTCTTCATCATAGCCAAATACTATGTATCAGCNCCACACACCAAAGCCGAATTCA
>JGI24499J29688_1001339_pt1 | contig 10166 bp, 10 predicted proteins | sample BioPla1RNA2_FD_29688 | JGI IMG/M metagenome (IMG submission 29688)
TTTACGTATAGTTAATAGGGAGAGAGGCGAATGGAGGCAAAGACGCTTGTATTGGGCGTTATAGGCGCTGATGTACACGCTGTCGGTAATAAGATTTTGGAAATCGCCCTTACCGAAGCGGGATTCAACGTAGTCAACCTAGGAGTACTGGTTTCGCAAAAGGAATTCGTAGAAGCCGCCCTGGAGACGAACGCGGATGCAATTTTGGTCTCGTCCCTATACGGTCATGCGGAGATCGATGCCAGGGGTCTTAGGGAAGCACTGATCGAAGCCGGTATCGGCGATATTTTAATGTATATCGGTGGCTACCTGGTAGTGGGAAATCAGGATTGGTCCGAAGTGGAGGCCAAGTTCAAACAGCTGGGCTTTGATAGGGTGTATCCTCCCAGTACACTGCCTGAGGATTTCATTCCCACACTGCGGGAAGACCTGGGTATGTAGTTGGGGGGTTTTTCATGAACCGGACGCTGGTTTTGGTTGATATCGGCAGCACCTTTACTAAAGTGACGGCGGTGGACACCGGCCAAGCAAGGATTCTGGCCCAATCCAGCGCGCCCACCACTATCCAAGACGTGAGCATCGGTCTGAAAAATGCCCTGCAGGGGCTGGGGCTCACCGCAGAAGAGCTGCGCCAGGCCAGGAAGCTGGCCTGTTCCAGTGCCGCGGGGGGCCTGCGCATGGTGGCCATCGGCCTGGTCCAGGATCTGACGGCTAAAGCCGCTAAACTGGCGGCCTTGGGAGCAGGGGCGCGGGTTTTGAACACCTATTCCTTTCAGCTGACCGAGGCGGATCGGGAAGAGATCATTGAACTGGGGCCCGATATCATCCTCTTGGCTGGAGGCACAGATGGAGGCAACAGCGAGAACATTCTCCACAACGCCCGGGTGCTGGCCAGCTTGCCCCAGCCGCTGCCTGTGGTCATCGCTGGCAATCGCTCGGTGGCCAAGGAAGTGGCTGCCTGTTTTCCCGAAGAGTTCAGCACTTATATAGCGCCGAACGTCATGCCTCAGATCGGCAAGCTCCAGGTGGACCCTGCCCGGGAAGTGATCCGCCGGGTGTTCATGGAGAAGATCATCTATGCCAAAGGTTTAGATAAGGCGGAGCGCTGGATCGACGGCATCTTCATGCCCACGCCTGCGGCGGTGCTCCGGGCCGGGCAGCTTCTGAGCGAAGGCACGGCCGCCAACCCAGGTTGGGGCGATCTGATTATCGTCGATGTGGGGGGTGCCACCACCGATGTCCATTCCCTGGGGACAGGTCTGCCCAGCCGGGCCGGGGTTGTCCTGCGGGGGCTGCCGGAACCCTTTGCCAAACGCACTGTGGAAGGGGATCTGGGGGTGAGGGTGAGCGTGCTGTCCCTCCTGGAGGCGGTGGGTGTGGACGCCCTGGTCCAGGAGACCCGTTGGACCCGGGAAGAAGTGGAAAGCAGGGCCCAGCTTCTGCACAGCCAGCCGGAGGTTCTTCCTCAAAACCAGGCGGAGGCTGCTTTCGACCGGGCCCTGGCCCGGCAGGCGGTGAGGCACGCGGTGGGCAGGCATGTGGGCCATCTCTCCGAGCTTTACACTCCGGCGGGTTTGGTTTGGGTGCAGGAAGGCAAGGACCTTTCCCAGGTGACCACGGTTATCGGCACAGGAGGCGTTTTGGTGAAAAGCGACGATCCCTTAGCGGCGCTGGAAGGAGCCGGGAAACAGGCCGATGCCCCTTTGGAACTGCGGCCTGAGCGTCCAGAGTTTTACCTGGATGGAGATTACATCTTAGCAGCCATGGGTCTTTTGGCCCAGGAGGAACCGGAGGCTGCACTGGAGATCTTGAAGAACTCATTGAGCAACTACAAGCTTTGCGGGGAGGGAACCATCGTTGGGTGAGCGGCTCACGCATGACAAACTAGATTGGAATGAACTGCAGGAGGAAAGGCAGCAGGTGCTGGTCAGCTGGCCCACGGGCCAAGATGTGGATGTGGACGAGGCCGTGGCATTCCATAAACAGCTGCCGGCAGATTTGAACTTCGCCCAGTGCCTGAGCCGGGCCAAGACCGAAGGCAGAACCCTGGCGCAGCCCAGGGCGGGGGTCGCGGACCTCAACAGCCACCTGCAGCTGCTTTTATACCTGCAGGATGAGGGCGAAGCGGATCTTCTGCCCACTACCATAGACTCCTACACCAGGCAGAACCGCTATGAGGAAGCGGAAAAGGCCTTGGCGGAAAGCGTGCGGGAGGGGAGGTCACTCCTCAACGGATTCCCCGCGGTCAATCATGGGGTGGCCAGCTGCCGGCGTTTGGTGGAAAGCGTCTCCCGCCCCCTCCAGGTTCGCCACGGCACCCCCGATGCCCGGCTGCTGGCGGAAATCACCCTCGCCGCGGGCTTTACCGCCTTCGAAGGGGGAGGCATCTCCTACAACATCCCCTATGCCAAACGGGTCCCCTTGGAGGAAAGTATCCGCCACTGGCAGTATGTGGACCGCTTAGTGGGCTTTTATGAAGAGCAAGGGGTGACCATCAATCGCGAGCCCTTCGGCCCCCTCACAGGTACCCTGGTCGCGCCCTGCATCTCCCATGCGGTGGCTGTGATCGAGGCGGTACTCGCGGCTAAGCAGGGAGTGAAGAACATCACCTTAGGCTACGGCCAGTGCGGCAACGTGATCCAGGATGTGGCCGCCCTCCAGACCCTGACCATCTTGGCTGAAGAATACCTGCGGGCGGAGAACATCTACGATGTGGAAATCACCACCGTCTTCCACCAATGGATGGGTGGCTTCCCCAAAGACGAGGCCAAGGCCTATGGTGTCATCGCCCTGGGCAGTGCCACCGCCGCTTTGGGCAAAGCAACGAAGGTGATCGTGAAAACCACCCATGAAGCCCTGGGTATTCCCACCAAGGAAGCAAACGCCCAGGGTATCCGGGCCACCAAGCAGGTGCTGAACATGCTCCAGGATCAGGTGTTCCCGGAAAACCCGTGCCTGGCGGAGGAGCGGGACATCATCCTGCAGGAGACCCGGGCGATTTTAAACCGGACCCTGGAACTCGGGGAGGGCGACTGGGCCCTGGGCGCAGTAAGGGCCTTTGCCGCAGGGGTGATCGATGTACCCTTTGCCCCCAGCACCTTCAATTTGGGCCGCACCATGCCCGCCCGGGACAACGAGGGGGCGGTGCGCTTCCTGCACTGGGGCAACCTGCCCTTCCCCAAGGAAATCCAGGATTTCCACCGGGCCAAACTGGCGGAGCGGGGCAAAGCGGAGCGGCGCGCCCCCAGTTTCCAGATGGTCATTGACGACATCTACGCCGTTGGTCAAGGCAGATTAGTGGGACGTCCCCGATAGGAGAGATGCGCATTGAGTGAACTGAGAGTGCTTTCCCCCACAGCCATTTTAGGCTACGGTTTTCCCCTGTCCTCGTTCCAGGCCGGATTGGAACGGGATCCGCACGTGATTGCGGTAGATGCTGGTTCTACCGACCCCGGCCCCTATTACCTGGGCGCCGGTAAATCCTTCACCCAGCGTGCTCCGGTGAAAAGAGATTTGCATTACCTAGTTAAAGCAGCCCTGGAGCGGGGCATCCCCCTGATTATCGGCACGGCGGGAGGCTCCGGGGCCAAACCCCATGTGGACTGGACCCTGGAGATCATCAAGGAGATTCTCCAGGAACTGGGTGTCCGGGCCAAGCTGGCGGTGATCTACAGCGATGTGGATCGGGAGCTGCTCCTTAGGGAGCTGCGCCGGGGCAGAATCCAGCCCCTGGGTCCCGTGGGTCCCCTCACGGAGGAAGAAATCCTGGCCAGTTCCCATATAGTGGCCCAGATGGGGTTAGAGCCCATCATGGAGGCCTTGGAAGCTGGGGCCCAGATCATCGTGGCCGGCCGGGCCTATGACCCCACCGTGTTTGCCGCCCTGCCAGTTCTTAAGGGTTATGATCTGGCCCTCGCCCTGCATATGGGGAAGATCCTGGAATGTGCTGCCATCGCGGCCAGTCCCGGCAGCGGCAGTGACTGCCTCTTTGGCTACCTGCAGGAAGATGCCTTTATTCTGGAAGCCCTAAGTCCGGAGCGGACCTGCACCAAGCTTTCCGTGGCCGCCCACACGCTCTACGAGAAGAGCAACCCCTATGAGCTTCCGGGTCCCGGTGGAACTTTGGATCTGCGGGAGACGCGGTTTGCCGAGCTCCCCGGCGGGAAGGTGAAGGTTTCCGGCACCCGCTTTAGGCCCACGGAGAAGTACTATCTCAAGCTGGAAGGAGCCCGTCAGGTCGGCTACCGCACCATCAGCATAGCCGGTGTGCGGGACCCCATCATGATCAGCCAGATCGATGACATCATTGCCGCGGTTAAAGAAAGGGTTGCCGACAACTTCCGCGATCTCCGCGATTACCAGCTCCATGTCCACTGCTACGGAAAGAACGGGGTGATGGGCAGTTTGGAACCGCAGATCGAGCCCGCCCATGAACTGGGCTTGGTGATGGAAGCGGTGGCGCCCACCCAGGAGGTGGCCGATACCATCTGCAGCTTCTTCCGCTCCACCCTGCTCCACTATGGTTATCCCGGCCGGAAGTCAACCGCGGGCAATCTGGCCTTTCCTTATTCGCCTTCGGATACATCGACGGGAGCGGTGTACAGGTTCAATATCTACCATCTTCTGGAGGTGGATGACCCCAAGGGGCTGTTCCCTCTGGAGATTAGAGAGGAGTGAGCTATGCGTTACGTGAAGGATGCTGCTTCGGTTATCCGCAGCAAAAATGCAGGTCCTTATGAACTGACTTTTGACTTGATGTTTCCCGATGCAGAAACTTACGAACAGGTCAGACACAGCATCACGAAGGAAAAAATCGCTGCCCTGTACAAAATCGACGTGAGCCAGGTGCTTTCCATTATCCATTTCGCGCCAGCCCATGCCGTGAAGATCACCATTGTGCGGCCGCGGGCCTCCGGAGACTTGGGGGAAACCGATGTCTACGGGGCTCAGCAGCACGCTCCGCTGCTGGAGTTGACCTATTAACCATTTCGGAGAAGGAGTGTTGGCATGCTTATTAAGGATGTCGTACTGTCAAAGGGACTTACTGGGTTTTACTTCGATGACCAGCGGGCTATTCGCCAGGGGAACTACCAAGAAAACGGCATAGCATATCTAGGCGAGCCTATGACCCCCGGCTTTAGCAAGATCCGTCAAGCGGGGGAGAGCGTGTCGGTTCAGTTAGTCCTGGAAGACGGTCAGGTGGCCTATGGCGATTGCGCCGCGGTTCAGTATTCGGGCGCAGGTGGGCGGGATCCCCTCTTCCTCGCCGATAGGTATATACCCCAGATTGAGGAATACGTTGTACCAAAGCTGGTGGGGCGCAAGCTCACCTCCTTCCGTGAGCTGGCTGAAGAGATCGACCAGCTCACCAACGGGGAAGGGAAGCCCCTGCACACGGCCATCCGCTACGGAGTGACCCAGGCGATCCTGGATGCGGTGGCCAGAAGCAAGCACCTCACCATGGCTGAGGTCATTGTGGAGGAATACGGCCTGGAGCTCATCCCGGAGCGGGTGAAGATCTTCGCCCAAACCGGCGATGACCGCAAGCTGAACGCGGATCGCATGATCATCAAGCAGGTGGATGTACTTCCCCACGGCTTGTTCAACAACGTGAACAAGCTGGGCCGGAAGGGCGAGCACCTGAAGGATTATGTGGTCTGGCTGAAAAACCGGGTGCAGGAGCTTAAACCAAGGGAGGACTACCTGCCTGATTTCCAATTTGATGTGTACGGCACCATCGGGGAAGCGTTCGATAACAACATCGAGGAGATCGGCCACTATGTTCAGGAGCTCGCGGAACTGGCGGCACCCCACCGCCTGGCCATTGAGGGGCCGGTGGACTGCGGCTCCAAGGCTGAGCAGATTCGGGTGATGGCAGAACTCCGTGAATATGTGGACAAGCACAACATCCCCGTGGTCTTCGTGGCCGATGAGTGGTGCAATACCTTAGAGGATATCAAGGAGTTTGCCCAAGCCAAAGCAGGGCATATGATCCAGATCAAGGCGCCGGATCTGGGCGGCATCAACAACAGTGTGGAGGCGGTGTTGTACTGCCATGAGCACGGAATCATTCCCTATCTGGGCGGAACCTGCAACGAAACTGAGCGCTCCGCGCAGATCACCGTGCAGCTGGCGGTGGCCACACGGCCGCGGCAGATCTTGTCTAAGCCCGGTATGGGCGTGGATGAGGGCTTGGCCATCTGCACCAACGAGATGAACCGCCTGGTGGCCTTACTGAAAAGCAAAGCAAGGTAGGGGATAGGTGTTGAGGACAATCCGGTACGAGGACATTGTGGCCCAGGTCAAGGAGCTCTGCCTGGACGCCAACTGCAACCTGCCCATGGACGTCTACCAGGCCTTGGTGGCAGCGGAGCAGAAGGAGGAGTCGCCCCTGGGGCAGAATATCTTGGATGTGATTCTGCAGAACGCCAAAATCGCCCGGGAGAAGAAGATGCCCCTTTGCCAGGATACGGGCATGGTGGTGGTCTTCGCCGAGGTGGGGCAGGATGTGCACATTGAGGGCGGTCTGCTCAGTGATGCGGTGAACGAAGGGGTGCGCCGGGCCTACGACGAAGGCTACTTCCGCAAGAGTGTTGTGGCCGATCCCATCCAGCGGGTGAACACCAAGGACAACACCCCGGCGGTACTCCATGTGTCCTTGGTGGCAGGCGACAAGCTGCGCCTGATTGTGGCCCCTAAGGGCTTCGGCAGTGAGAACATGTCGGCCCTGAAGATGCTCAAACCCGCGGACGGGGTGCAGGGGATCAAGGATTTTGTGGTGAAGACAGTCAGTGAAGCCGGGGGCAATCCCTGCCCGCCCATCATCATCGGCGTGGGCATCGGGGGCACCATGGAAAAGGCGGCGCTGTTGGCCAAGCAAGCGGTGCTCAGGGAGATTGGTTCCAAGCATCCCCAGCCCCACATCGCCAAGCTGGAAGAGGAGCTTTTGGAACTGGTGAACAAAACGGGAGTGGGGCCACAGGGCTTCGGGGGGACCCAAACAGCTTTAGCACTCTTTGTGGAAACCTATCCCACCCATATCGCCGGACTGCCTGTGGCTGTAAACATTAACTGCCACGTGGCGCGGCACGCTGAGGCGGTGTTGTGAGATGCATTACACCACGCTGGTCAAAGCAGTTTACTACGCGCCCCGGGGCCGCCAGCGCCTGATGCACCTGGGGCAGATCGTGGCCCAGCGGTATCTCGATGCCGAAGCTCTGCTCATCGGCGTCATCGGTGATGCGGGGGCGGGCAAGTCCCTGATCATCAGGGGCATGTTCCCTGGACTCGTGCTCACCAATGATGACGATGGCGTGAACGTGAGGCCGCTGCCGGTCCTGGAGGACGCCCAGGCCGACCATTTCAGAACGCACACTTACCATCTGGACGTTCGCTTTGAGATGGCCTTCACGCCCCTCTGGGAGCTGGCGGATGCCGTCAAGAAGGCCATATCTGCTGGGCGCCGCGTGGTGGTGGAGCATTTTGAGCTGCTCTATCCTCTGCTCAACGTCAACGCGGAAATGCTCATCGGTATTGGCGAAGAGGTGGTGGTCACCATTCCCACCCTCTTCGGGCCCTTCCCCGCGGAGATTGCGGAGGAAGCCTATGAGTCTTTGGTGTACCGGAAGATGGCCCACAGCGCCGAGGACTTAACGGGCATTGTCCTGGAACAGATGGGCATTGAACCGCCCACTTTCCATAGCGATGTGCGTCGCGGGTTTGTGGTGGAGTTTACCCGCCAACCCGAAGTGGACTTGGCGGAGGTGGAGCGGCGCGTACTGGAATATATCCAGCAGGATTTACCCATCAGTGTCTACAACGAGAATGCCATCCTCATCGGGCAGGAAAAACTCAAGTGCTCGGGGCCGCGCATTCACATGGCTTCCACGGGCGAAATCGTGAATTTCCGCCTGGATAAGAACTTCCATTATTCACCGATTTCTAAGACCTTTTTGCTGGCCGGGCGCGTGGGGTAAAAGGGGGGGCCCGGAGTGATCCGTGTCGTGCAGGTAGATAGCGATCAGGCCTTTCGGGACAAGGTGGCCGCCTATTTCCGCAGGTTAGACGGCTTTATCTACCGCGGCCTGGACTGCGCAGCTGATCTCGGGCCGGCGGTAGCAGGGAACAAGCCCCAGGTGATCCTCTTGGATCTGTACTGCCAGCCCCGGGGCGGCATGGAGGCCTTAAGGGAGATCAGGAGCAGTTTGAAACGGGACGAGACAAAAGTGATCATGGTTTCCAGCACTCCCCCAGGGGAGGAGCTTCTGGCCAGGGCTGCCGAGCTGGGCGCGGATTATTTCCTCCTGCGCCCTGTGGATGTGGTTGTCCTGGAAAAGCGCATCAGGCAGCTGCTGCAGTCTCCGGTGGAGGCGCCCGCCCGGGAGCTTTCCTTCAAGCTCGTGCAGGATATCTGCACAGCCTACTTCGAGCGGATGGGCATACCTCCCCATTACAAGGGTTACCGCTATCTGATCGAAGGCATCTACCTGGCCTCGCTGCATCCCCAGTGGCTCAACGCGGTCACCCAGCATCTGTACCCCGCCGTTGGGGAGCGCTTTGGGGTGAGCGGGGCCCAAGTTGAGCGGGCCATGCGCTATGCCCTGGAAGCGGCCTGGGCCAGGGGCAATCTGGACCAGCTCTACGCGATCTTCCCCTATGTCCAGGCCAATAGAGGCAAACCCACCAACTCCGAGTTCATCAGTACCATGGTGAACCTGGTAGGTTTAGCAGCGGAAGGCCAGGGCTAAAGAGGCTGGTAGAAGCGCATACTAAGAGACGGTAGAGACCGTCTCTTTTTTCGTGGCCGGGAGGTGGTGGGATGCGGGGCAGGGTTCGGCTGGGCAGGCGCACCAAGGAGCTGGCGGCGCGGCTCCAGCCCCAGGAAATTGCGGTGATCGCCCATGAAGATCTGGATGCGGTGGCAGCCGCGGGGTTGGTGGAAGCGGGGGCTGCGGCGGTGATCAATGCCCATGCTTCTTTGACCTGCCGCTACCCCAACTTAGGACCGCGCCTGTTGCACGAACACGGTGTACCCCTTTTGGACAGCGTGGGTGAGGAGATCTTCCAGCTCCTTCAGGACGGCGATCTGGTGGAGATCCAGGGCCGCAAGGTCCTCAAGGATGGACAGGTGATCGCCGTGGGCACCATCGTGACCGGCCACATGATTGAAAGGCGGGCCGAGCTTGCTAAGCTCAATCTCCCCAGGGAGCTGGAGAAGTTCGTGGGCAACACTTTGGAATACGCGGCACGGGAAAAGGATGTGATCTTGGGGCGCATCGAATTTCCACCCCTCCCGGTGGACTGCAGCGGCAAAGCGGTGGTGGTGGTGGTCCGGGGAGTGGGCTACCGCCAAGATCTCCAGGTTCTGGCTCCCTTTATCCAAGAGGCGGGACCAATCCTCATGGGGGTGGATGGGGGGGCAGATGCCCTGCTGCAGGCGGGCTACCGGCCCCACATTATCATCGGCGACATGGACAGCGTAACCGATGTCGCCCTGCGCTCGGGAGCCCAGCTCGTTGCCCACGCCTATCCCGACGGGCGCTGCCCCAGTGCCCAGCGTTTGACCAGGTTGGGCCTGGACTTCCATGTGGTTGCCGCACCGGGTACCAGTGAAGACCTGGCCCTGCTGTTGGCCCACGACAAAGGGGCTGAGCTGATTGTGCTGGTGGGTTCCCATTCCAATATGATCGACTTCTTGGAGAAGGGGCGCCCGGGCATGGCTTCCACCCTGCTGACCCGCTTGAAAATCGGGCCCATCCTTCTGGATGCTAAGAAGGTCAGCGATCTTTATCGGCCCAAGACGGCCTTTGGGGCTCTGCCCCTGGTGCTGGCGGCTTTGATCCCCATTCTGCTCTTTATGGGCTTAGCTTCTCCCTGGCGCCATTTCCTGCGCCTGCTTTGGCTGCAGCTGCGCCTGATTGCGGGGTGGCTCTAGGTGAACTTGGGCTTCCGCTACCACGTGGCATCGCTCCTCGCGGTGTTTTTCAGCCTCATTCTGGGCATCCTAATCGGAGGCGCTGTCTTTCCAGATCACTCTTTAGTGGAAGAGCAGGCCCTGCTCATCAGCGAATTGGAGGAGCGCTTCCGGGAAAACAGGGCCCAGTTAGCTGCCCTCCAGGCGGAACTGGACCTGTCCAGCCGGGCTTGGCTGGAGCTTAAAGAGAGTA
>JGI24499J29688_1015798_pt1 | contig 9910 bp, 5 predicted proteins | sample BioPla1RNA2_FD_29688 | JGI IMG/M metagenome (IMG submission 29688)
GAAAGTTATACTTTAGTCTGGTAAAAAGAGGGGTAAACCCCCTCTTTTTAAGATTATAGAGTTCACATTCGTATTGATATATTAAAGGAGGGTTATCATGGAAAGTAGAACTCTATACAATAAAATATGTAAGTACGAGAAGTGTGGTAAGGAGTTTACATCAGAAGCTAGAAATACCAGATATTGTTCAGACGATTGTTGCTCAAAAGCCCAAGTTCTAAACCGTTCTAGGAATAGAAGGTTGAAGAAAAGAAGAGATAAGTATGATGAGCTCAAAGAGTTCAACCGCCTCGTATCTAGAGCTTATTCTTTAGCAAACAGCATTGGTCAGTATTTACCTAAAGAGTGTGTAGACATAGGTGATGGCCATGTCTGTGAAGGTCCGATGGAAATACATCACAAAGACATGAACCCTTTCAACAACTCACCTTTAAATCTTGAGTGGAGATGTCGCAAAAGTCATGAGGAGGTGCACTCTAAGCTCCCAAGTCTTTCTGTAGCAGAAATCCTTAACGAAGCTTTCAGACAACCTAACCCTTACGCCGTGTTTGAAGAATACTTTGGAGAGTTGGTTAGATCATGAATAGAGGTCATTATATGGTCGTTAGGAAGTATCAAAAACTACTTCCTGCCAACAATTTAAGTAATAACGAGAAAAGTCTCCTATCTGAAATAGAAGGGGACTTTAGAGTCGTTATCTCCTCAAGAGACATAATGAAAGGTGCCTTTCTTTATATGCTTTTAAAGGAAAGAGATCTCTACCGCATAGAGTTACTATCTTTATACGATCTTATAGACATATATTTAGGTAAGAATCCTACATATGAGAGGCTTCTGGACATTAACCCTGACGTTCTACTTTTATACGCAGGATACGAGGAGTTTGAGAACAAGAGAACAGAAGAAGCCTTCGCTCAAGTAGCAGAACACCTCCGTGTAAACCACAAGAAATTATGGTTGTTCTACAGAGGGTCAAAGGCGGAGATGGAAGGCAGACTTCCACAACTATACCAATACACAGTTAGAAGAAAGTATAACACGTTAGATATGAACAAAACCGTAGTTGGGGAGGAGTATCCTGAATTATGATTACCTTTATAGCTTCAGTTCTAGGTCAAAATGACCATGATTACGAATCGCACATAAAATCTTTACTCGAGAACAATGCCGAACTTTTAACCAGACAGGAGAAAAGTATTCTTCAGGAGCTCTTAGAAGACTATAAGATAACAGGAACCTTCTCTCACCCAGACAGATTCAAGAGAGAAAACCCCGACATAAAACAAGCTTTAGATATGGCAAAGAAGATAGATAAAGGCGAGTTCAAACACTACATACTTAACCTTCTAGAAACCAGAAGGAGACAAAGTTCCAGCAAAGTCCTTATGGAAGTAGCGCAAGAAGTCTTAGATAGAGGGCTCACTTATGACGATCTAGAGAGGATTAGATCGCTACCTTTAGCGGAAGATTGCATAGAGGATGAAGAAGAACTCACATTCCAAGAGCGTTACATGAAAAGAAAAGAACAATCTCTAGGGATACAAACTGGAATATTAGAGATAGACAATGTAATTGGGGGAATACCTCAAGGTTTCCTCGCTGTACTATTTGCTTGGACCGCTAGCTACAAATGTTGTAGTAAAGATACACTTATTGATACTAACAGAGGATTCATGACCATAAAACAAGTCTATGAGTACAATGGAGGCTTATTAGTAAAGTCAGAGCATGGCTACAGGAAGATAAAACAGAGACATTACGAAGGGATAAAAGATTCAGTAAAAGTATCTGTAGCAGGCAGGAAGATGGAAGTATCTCCTGTTCATAGATTTCGTGTATACAGACATAATAAATGGATGTGGGTACCAGCAAATAAGCTGGTTTTAGGAGACAAAGTAAGAGTCTCAATGACCCCCTCTTTCAACAATAAAGGAAGATCAGATCTCGACAAAATGTACGCTTATGGGATGTTGCTGGGTGTTGCAGAACCTATAAAAGCAGGTCTTAGGCTCCGTAAGCAAGTAGAGTGTTGTGTTGCTATAGAAGACATTTTAGTAGACAGATACAAAGATTTCATAAAGGAAGATGGTAGCAAAGATACATGTATAACAGAACATAAGGAAGCTAACCTTATAAGAAAGATGATACTCCTTGATAGAGAGTTACCAAGAGAGGTTTGGAGGACGTCTAAAGAGGGGTGTTCTTACTTACTAGCGGGCTTATTTGACACCGTAGGATTTCTAAGAGAGTCTTTGCCTGCTTTCAGACTTGAGACGGAAACCTTAGCTCAGCAGACAGCTCAACTATTACTTAAGTTCGGCATTCTTACCGAAGTGGATTACACACAAGTTAGAGTATTATCAGGCAAATCAGTAGATAGGTTTCTTAAAGAAATACCATTTAAAGATCATTGCCTGAGAGACAGGATTAAAAACAAAGGAACCTACCCAAAAGTGTTAGGGGTGAAGGAGTCCATAATAAACATCTTATCCGGCATCGATAAAATGACTCCTGATATTCGTAGTAGGTTAGGAGAATGGAAGGAAGTGTTAGGTCTTGGAGTCTTAGAAGACTTGACAGAGGAGTATCCAGAACTTCTAAAAAGTAAGATCATTAGAAACACGTTAGAGAATGAGTGGGTTGTTCAAGAAGTTACCTCATTAGAAAAAGGGAAAGTGGAGATGTATGATTTAACAGTACAAGGGTCTCCTACCTATCTTATAGCTGGTTGTGTTACACACAATACCACCACAGCAGTGAACATGCTTTATAATAACTCATACAAGAATGGATACAATCAAGTCTATATATCTCTTGAAGTCCCTAAAGATGATTTATACTACAACTTGCTATGTAGGCATTCTAACGACCCCAAGTTCTCCAAGTTTCCCTTCATTTACCATGATCGTATAAGGAAAGGAATGCTGTCTGAAGAAGAGGAGAAGTATCTATTTGATGTGATACATCCCGACCTACAAGAATCTAAAGGTAAGATGATCATTTTGGATGAAACAGATTTCAATAACTTTTCTTTTGGTGAGATACAAACAAGACTAGAGGAAGTGGATGATGAGACCCCAGGAGGCATAGACGTGGTTTATTGGGACCACGTAAACCTGTTTAAGTTCTCTAGTGGAACATTAAGAAACCTACCCCCAGGGGAAGTAATTAATAGATATGTGTCCTTTATAAGGAGACTCTCTATCAGGTTCCGAAGAGACAAGGAAAACCCTACGGAATGGAGAAAGTTAGCAAATGTAGTTCTAGCTCAAGCTAACAGAGATGGTTGGAGGAGGGCAGTTAAAAATGAAGGAAGATACTCCCTAACAGCCCTTTCTGAAGCTAACGAGCTTGAGAGAGCGTCATCTTTTGTAATATCGTTATTTACCACAGAAGATATGAAAATATCCAAAGAAGCTTCAGCACAACTGCTGAAGAGTCGCTATGGTCAGACCATATATGACCCCATAAACATATACGCAGACCCTGAAAGATACATTATTGGAGGAGAAGAGTACAGCGATCAGACAGCAGTTTCAGAGTCTATGTTTGATACGTTATTAGACATTAACCCGACAGACATGGGTTTCTCTGGAGACTTAGACCTTTCCGAATTCGATGTTTAATTACTAAAATAGGAGGTTTTGTTATGCAAGTAAAATCATTTCAAGTAGACCACACAAAACTAAATCCAGGAGTATATCTATCGGATATAGCTCCTATAGGAAGAGAAGACGTCAGTGTATACGACGTAAGAATCATTAAACCTGCATCATCAGAAAGGCTAGACCCACCAGCAGTACACACTTTAGAACACCTTTTAGCCCACTACCTGAGAGACGAAGACAGTGAGTTTAAAGACAGTGTAATCTATATTGGACCTATGGGTTGTCTTACCGGGTTCTATCTTATTTTAGACAGAGTGGAAGATCCCATTAATGTAGGCAGAAGTATTCTAAGACCAGCTTTTATTAAAGTAGCAAACCACACAGGAGATATTCCCGGTAATTCAGAGGTAGAGTGTGGCTCTCCTAACCTACATGATCTTGAACAAGCTAAGAAGGTTGCAAGTAAGTACCTCTCAGATATCTTAAACAACTTGTCCGAAGCAAATACAATATACCCCGAGACATCGTTATGTTAGAAGATATAGATCCTAAACTAATAAGATATGTAATAAATAAGTACATCCCCTTCCACAGACTAGCGAAAATAGCAGGACTGTACTTACCCAACACAGAAAGATCCTGTTTCTGCATATTTCATGACAACACCGAGACTCCCGCAGCTAAGCTGTTTCGAGACGCTGAAGGAGACAGATTGTGGTGCTTTGCCGAGAATAGGATGTACTTCCCGTACGACATATTTAGATTAAAGATGATCCAACACAACCCAGAAACTGTATTTAAAAAGATATGGGTCCAGCTACCAGAGTCTAAAAAGGAGCTAGTTTTACAGGAATCTTCAGCGACTGTTAGTTTCTTACCTTCTAACTGGGAAGAGATCAAGAAGCGTATAGAACCTTATAAGAGAGGAGAAATGACTCTGGACGAGGTTCTAACAGAACTCCTTAAGCTGGAAAGAAAACCAGTTGTCTAAGAATCAAGGAGGATTAGACAATGTCAAAATCTTCAGCGGGCTATAAACATTATGTACCCCCAGCTAAACTTAATCCTAACTTCAGAGATCAGTTAAACTACCACCTAGTTAGGGATTTAACCTCTTTAAAGGAGATACTCCTTAAAGCAGGACCTTATCTTGCGTGGGACCTTGAGACCTCAAGTCTTGATCACACAGATGGGTTCATAGTAGGAGTAGCTCTAGCGTGGAATGCGGTTGATGGCTACTATGTTCCTATAAGACATCATAATGATATCTCTCTAGGAAGAACAGCCTTAGAGATGATATACAAAATGTTACTCACTCGTAAAACCACCTTTGTGTACAATGCCAGATTTGACGTAAGGTTTATGGAATATAATGGGTTCGACATGAGTAAAGTCCCAGTATTTGACGTACAATCACCTGTATGGCTATCGGACACTAATTGGAAAAAGACTAACTTAAAGTGGGCACAAGAACACTTCTTAGGGTGGCCAGTAACCAAGTTTGACGAAGCGTTAGGAGACGCTCAAAACTTCTACTATGTGTCCGTAGAGGACGCTATGAGTTATGGGTGCCAGGACGCTGTTGGATTGTTTGCTCTTACTCAGAAAGTACTACCTTTTCATGTAGAAGCCAGACAGGCAGGAAAGATAGACCAACAGTTCTGGTACCCTCTAATGCATTGGGAACAAGAACTTATTAATCTTGATGAAGAGTATCTCTATACTTTAAGAACAGAGATATACGAGAGAATAAAAGAGCTAGAACATTCCATATATCAGATGGCAGGGACTGTATTTAAGATTAATTCAAACAGGGATGCAACGGAAGTCTTCACCAGACTAGGATTGGATACAGGACAGAGGATAAAATCAGGATATATGAAAATAACGCTACCTATTTTAGAAAACATGTCTAAAGAAACACCACACCCAATCCTTAACAACCTGATTGAATATAAAAGAGCCTTCACCGCCCTTAATAACTATATAGACCCCCTACTGAAAGAAGCTCAAGAGAAGGGTGGAGGGGTTTTTGCTTATAAGACCACCCAAGTTCCTTGTCTAACAGAGGATGCAAGGGTGGGGGTTAAGGGGAAGGGTCTCATCTCTGTCTCGGAAGTGACTGAGGGGGATGAGATATGGACGGAATATGGGTTCAGAAGGGTAACCTGGGTGGATTCCCACTATTCTGAGAGGTTGGTAAGGGTGACTTTTGCTAATGGCCAGGTTCTAACGGGGACTCCACATCACCCTCTGAAGAAGTATTCAAGGTGGGTAGGCAATCGTGAGCCGAAGAGGAAGAGGGAAGTATGGATCCCTATGGAGGAGTTAAAGAAAGGGGAAGTAATCCTCCAGAATAGTGGGGTCTGCAAGACTGAGAAGATATCTATGGCCCTCCCGGAACCCCGTTCGGAGAGAACAGCTAGAAATCATTACAGGATACCAAGAAATGATTCTAAGCTTATGAGAATCATAGGATTCCTGGATGGGGATGGGTGTCTGAAGGCTGACAGGGTGGAGTTACATTACAATGGGTTTGAGCCAGAGCTACGGGGGTATTACACCAGCCTATTCAAAGAGATAGTTGAGCTAGATTACACGTCACTGGAGGAGGAAGATAACTCCTGTAGGGATATGTTCTTCTCGGTGCAATTATCGAATATCTTTAAGGATCTGGGTGTAAGGGGTAAAGGGGTCCCAGAGATAGTACTGATGGGTGGGTATGAGTCCTGGGTTCAGTATCTCGTTGGCCTTTGGGACTCGGATGGATCCTTGGAAAAAGGGTCTAAAGGATACCAACCTTCACTAAAACTGAAGAATGAAGACACTGTGAAAGATGTAGCCCAGTTACTTCTCCTTATGGGTATAGATTGTACCCTGAGAAGGTCTAAGGAAACCCCTGAAGACACTAGATGGGTAGTGCGGGTGCGAGGGGGATGGGGCAGGTGGGAGTTCCATGATCAGATAGGGAGACATTTAGTGTCCAACAAGAAGAGGGAGAGATCCAGCACGGCAGAGAAGGTTGGATTTAGGAGGAACTATTCCAAGGTGATTTCAGTGGAAGAATTGCCTGGGGGCACAGTCTATGATATAGAGGTGGAGGGGCACCAGTATATTGCTAACGGAATAGTGAACCATAATACAGGTAGACTTGCCTCTGGAAAGGAATCGAAGAATAAATTCTTCTCTCCTATTAACACCCAATCGATCCCAAAATCAAGATCTAAGATGTGGTATGTGAGAGAAGCCACAGAAGAGGAGATCAGAGACAAGAAAGATATTTTAGGGTACTACTTCTCTCTAACAGAGAAAACAGATAAAATGATTGAAGGAACAAACCCGAAAGGCAATGTTCGTAAAGCTTTTGTTCCCCACAATGAAGATAGCTTGTGGGTGTCTTTAGATATGTGCCTAGAGGCGGGGTCTCCGGTACAAACGAAGAGGGGCTACATGGGCATATCAGAACTTAAACCAGGGGATGAGATACTAACAAAGAATGGATATGCAAAGGTTCTGAGAGTAAAGAGTACAGGGAAGAAGAGAATGTGTAAGGTTGAAACTGATGGCCAAGCCCTATACTGCTCAGAGGATCACCCTATTATTATTGATGGAGAAGAAGTGATGGCAAAGGACATCAAAGGAGTAATAAAACAGGTAGGGTTCAAGGGTTATTGCGAGGAATATGAGAATCGGGAATCCTATAGAAGGATGTTTGAGAAGGTCAGAGCAGCCAAGTCAAGCAAAGAAAAGGTGGAAGCTATACTAAAGCATGGCTTGCAGGAGAAGCTGGAGGAGGCCATAGGAAGGTACTCAAGGGCGTATGGAGCAGAGATATGTGGAGTCCTACCCCAGAGTTTCTACCATATTATGAAACCCTTGGGGTTAGGGGGATCATCAAGACCTCTGAAGAGGGAGAACTTTTGGGTTTGTCGTAATCCTTTCACGGAATGTAGCCCGACGTCAGCCTATTTGTACGGTTATATACTAGGGGATGGCTCCATATGCAAGAGGCGGGACAGGTACTATCTAAATATATCCTCGGCAGATAAGGAACACCTTGAACGAATTAAGGATATCTTTGGAGGGTCCGCACAGGTAAGGAAGCAGGAGAGGGACGGGAAAGAGTGGTGGATGTTAGATATTTACGACCAGTCTGTAATGTCCTCCCTAAGGGAGTTAGGATTAAGGAAGAACAAATCCAGGGAAGGGGCTAACCTACCAGTTGGCTGGTTAGGGGACAATCTAAGACATGCACTGAGGGGGTTGATAGATGCTGATGGCTCTATTAGGAACAGGGATGGGGGACTGTCAGTGGAATTATGGGGACATGAGTCCTACATGAAGGAAATAGGAGACCACTACGAAGTAAAGCTAACCAAGACAGGAGGACTTTGGAAAGCGATCTTCACGGGGGAAAGGGATAGCAAAGAGAGTCTCTATGAGCACTTATATCAGGGAGCCACAATCTTCCTACAAAGGAAGAGAGACACGTATGAAGACTGGTATACCCTAAAAGGGGACCTACCTGTATGGGAGACCTGGGACATAACCATAGACACGGAAGACCACCTATACCTCACTAATGGGATAGAGACCCATAATTCGGCTGAGGAGCTGCGTATAGTAGCAAATCTCTACAACGAGCCAACATGGATTAAAGCGTTCCTGAACGGAGAAGATGTGCACAAATCTACTGCTATACAAGTCTTTGGAGAGGAAAACTACGACAGAGAGAAAAGGAACATGGCAAAGGTGGTAAATTTTGGTAAGATCTATGGCATGTCGGCTTCTTCTCTGCAGGAGAAGTTCCCCCATCTCACCTTAGATTTCTGTGAACAATTTATGAGCGATTATGTGAGAGCGCTACCTTACATATTTGATGGTCAAGATAGAGATGTGAGGATAGCTAGGAAGAAGGGTACAGTAAGCACGGTGTTAGGACGACCAAGGAGAGTAGAGTTCTACCTCAAACACTCAGACGGAAGAAAGAGAGGCTTTGGCGTAAGAACAGTTAAGAATTGCTTCTCATTAGACACAGAAGTTCTAACTAAGAGCGGGTGGAAATATCATTACGAGATAGATGAGCACACAGAAATAGCGTACTACGACCCCTTCCATAATACTTACAGATATACAGAAGCTGGACCCACCTTATGGGCCACTAGTAACACCTCAATAGAATTCAAAGGAGACAACATAGATCTTTCCGTAACCCCAAATCACAGAATGTTCGTGTGTAAAGAGTCATCGGAGTTTGGAGTAGAAGAAGCACAAACCCTAACTAACAAACAGTTTGTTATAAAAACTACAGCAGATAGGTCAGGTTCCCTGTCCAAGATAGATACTTTATGGGGTAAAGTGTCAGCAAGACATCTAGCTTATATAATGTTGAAGTTCGTGTCAAAAGGATTCATAGAAGACAATAAACTTAAAGTAGACACCTTCTCTTGGACTAGAGAAGAGAAGTTAGGATTCCAAGAATCAATAAGAGAGTTGACACAAGATCTAACAGATATAGAACAGATACCAGAGAGTAGAAGAAGTTCTTTCTTGCTAGAGAACAGAGATTTTAATAGATGGTTACAGAGACAAATAAAAGGAGAAAGTAAAGGTCAGTTAACCCCACCTAGCTGGATCAATAACTTGTCAACAAATGACAAAGCATATTTACTCCAGGACCTTCTACAAAGAGACGCCTTCTCTAGAGAACCAACTAAACAAGGATTTATAAGAGATCAGAATAGAAAGTACATTGACACACTCCAACAACTAATGTTTGATATAGGACATACAGCGGTAGTATCAAAGGAGAAAGGTCTCTATTACAGACTGAACTATAAACTTAATCAAGAAGTCTCTCTAGTTAAATCTAACCAATCTTTTGTTAAAGTCACAGAAGAGCCAAGAAACTTCTTTTGCTATAATGTACCAACAGGTCTAATGATAGTAAGAAGAAACGGTAAGATATCAATACAAGGAAACACCCAAGTCCAAGGGTTAGCCGGCGATGTTCTCAGATTAATGCTTGTAAAGTCTTGGAATGCTTTGAAGTGGTATGTAGAACTAGAAGACGGTCACATAGTGGCTAAGAACCCTTATGGGGTTAGATGGAGATCCACTGTACATGATGAAGTTAACTGGTCAGTTCCCAGAGAGACTATCAGAGAAGTGTTACCTCTACTGATTAATGTTATGACGGTAAGAATACCTAGTTGGCAAGTACCTTTAACCTGTGGTCTAGAGGTCGGCACCTCCTGGGGTGAATGTTTCCCATTTAAATATGACCTAGAGAGAGGTACTTA
>JGI24499J29688_1005483_pt1 | contig 9908 bp, 5 predicted proteins | sample BioPla1RNA2_FD_29688 | JGI IMG/M metagenome (IMG submission 29688)
ATTTTTATAACCATCCCGATAAGACTGACTATGAGCACTTCTCAATGTATGCAGTTGTCTCAAAGCAGGCTCATTTCCTCAACATGCCCTGGATGGTGAACTTAGGCATGGGAACCAACCGCTTTTCAGGTCAGGTTTCCCGCTCTCGCCTCCTTCAATCAAGTTTTGTCTCGGCTGAATTCTCGCCCATAAACAATCTCGCTGTTCAAGGTGAGTTTGACGGTGCGGACTTCAACGTTGGTCTGAGATATAGCCATGACAATTGGTCATTCAAGCTGGGTGCCCAGGCTGTGGAAGACCTCGCTAAAAACAATGGCTATGAGGATAACTTACGCGTAGCCTTCGGCGTATCCTATCTCTTTGATAAATATGCAGAAGCCCAGCGTCGTCCTCAGCTTAGCAACCTCGCCGTACACGGTGGTGGTGGTAAGGTGGACGTAGGCTCTCAAGAAGCCGGCGGACTCGTTGTCCCCTCTACTGGCGCCGGAGATGCTGCACAGAGCATGCTTTCACCGGAAATAAGAAACCTTTTGGAAGAGCTTAGAGTTTTACGCGAAGAACGCAGCAAAGCGCAACAATCTTTGGACGAACTGCGTCAACTTATCAGAGAATTGAAGCAATAAGCTTTTGCGTTATTTATGTAGCGTGGTGTTTAGGATTCATGCTTCCTAAACCCTTAATAAAAGTGAGCCAGGATGTTTCACAAGCGTCCTGGCACACTGTTGAAAGCGGTAGTGTGCCGCTTATACACTTGTGAGTTAAAAAGTGAGCAGGTTATGAGAAATTTTATAAAAGTATTCTTGATAGTCCTCTTGTTGCAGAGTTGTCTATCTCTTGCCAATGCCTTCCTCGACAATCTAAGTGAAGAAGAGATATTACTAATTGCCGAAGAGCTACAAGAAGAAGACATCGAGCTGCTTATAGAGATGATAGAAGAAGAAAAGCAGCTAATGAGAGAGCTTTCTAAAGAGTTTTTGGTCGATGAGTTATCTCAATTGATAATGATTGATCCGGATCAAGCCGATACAGCATTGGAAGGCTTTTCCCAATCCCTGAACTATCTGAGAGATGTGGAAGTCAGATACCTTATGGGGCATCTCTTTGCACGCATAGGCGAAACAGATAGAGCCATCGACACCTTTGTCGCTCTCCTCGATACAGATTTTGACCTTGATGCCAGAACAATGTTGGGACTCATGTTCCACCGTATCTTGTCTGAGCTCATAGAAATCGGGGAAAATGAACTGACATTCCGCTATTTGGACACCGTTCTTAGCAATGGATTGGTATCCGACGAACTCATTCTAAGCTATCTCTATCTATTTTCAGAATTAAATGAAGACAAACAAGAAGTCTTGAACACCATCCAATCCTATATGGAAAACAATGAGACCCTCTTAGAGGTGATTCTTCCTGCTCGAAACTCTGTCTTAGCCAGATTGGATAGAATTGACTTTGAAACTTTTTATGAAAACCCGACTATAGAGAATTTAGAAGCCCTTTACTTTGATATCGATCAAGTGGAGGCGGATCTCGGAGCATTAAACGGCGTAATTCAAGAAATGCCGAACACCTTGTTTAAGCCTCGCTTGAACAAACAATATAAGTCTGAAGTTAAGCAGATCCAAGAGCTTAAAGACCATCTTGGGGTCTATGCAGGCGTGCAAGAGATCTCTTTGGCGGTCCAAAGTCAGACCCTGGATACTGTAGGACACATCCGAAACAGTATTCAACAGTATCATAATACTTTAAACATCATTGAAGCCTATTTGAACCTACACTATGCCGAGTATGAAGCCGGCATCATTGATGAAGACGACATCTTTGTAGGAGACATCTATTTAGACGGCGCATTCCAATTGGAACAAACGGTTAAGATCTATGATGAGATGATTGAGATCATAGATGAATTGCTTTTGGATGATATCGAAGCCGGATACATGGAAGAGCTCAGCCAACAGCGTGCAGAGATCATCCAAGAAAAAGCCCGCATTGAAGCCATGCATGAAGAGCTTATGGCTGACCTGGCCTTTGAAGATACCGAAGATTATATGATCTTTGATGAGCTGCTTCAAGGCTATGACGACATCCAGGAAGAGGCTCGCTTGATGACCATGATCTGTGATGAGATCGAAGAATTTATAATAAATGATATGTTAGACCTGGTGGGAGCCGAGCTTAAACAAGCCAGGATGGAAAGAGTAAGCGATGGCATTCAAGAGCTTTTGACGCATCATGAAGTGCTGGATGAACTCAATGAAAGCTATGAGCAATCCATTACAGAGCTGGACTTCATCACCCTTAAGCTGAAATATCGTCGCCAGATAGACGAATATGAAGCCTTCATTGCAATCCAAAATGAACTCAGTGATGAAGAACTCTTTGAAAACCAAGCTATTCAGCGTGGTAAACTCTCGGCTATGGCGAACGAGATTGAGGCTTTCCGCAGAGAGCATCCTAATTATCAAGGTATGCCTCAGCCCACGGGAACCTATTTTGCGCAGGAAGCAGACCTTCATTATATGCTGGGCGAATTGCAGTATTATGCTCAGCCCGAAGATATGACGATTGCGCTGGATCACTTCCGCAATACACTCAGGAAAGATCCCAATTATCCCGATAGAGATCTTGCTCTTTATAACCTCGCCTTCATCAGCAGTGAGCTGATCCGACAAGAGGTGGATAACAGCAAGATCGAATATCGTATGAATGCAAGAATCAATGAAGAGCCGCCCGCAAGCAGCCTTTATTCAGTGGAAAACTTTGCCGAGCCTTTCGATGCTCTCACCGAGATCGTAAGCGACTATCCGCATTCAACGATGTTTGAAGAGTCGGTATTCCGTCTGGGGCTTTTGAACTTTAGCTTTGCTCGCGACTCTCAAGAGCCGGAACAATATGAAGAAGCAGCGCTTGTGCACTTCAATAAGATCATTGAAAACGAAGACAGCCCTCTATATTATGAAGCGCTTTATCAACGCGGCTGGGTTCGCATGAACAGCTTTGATCACGAAGTTTTGCGTGATGCCATGGACGACTTTATCATCATTCTCATGGCTATCGATGAAGGTGCTATAGATGATTCTGAATTGATCGCTAACTACCGCCAGGACGCAGTAGATAACATCGCATACTGTCTCATCGCTTTTGACGGCACAGACTTCTATTCCCAAACCAAGAGTGTGGCGGAAGCGCAAGAAGTATTCCGCAATTACAGCAATGAAGAGGTGATGGAGCAGATCGTTGACGGAGCTATTCGCAACAAATTAGACCTCAGCGCATCCACGCAGGCTGTTGACTTGCTGGAACTCAAGATCAACCTTGTGCCTAATGCTTATTACAATCCCGTGATCCTGGACTCCATCCTGGTTCTCTATCATAATGCAGGACAAGAATTGCGTGAAGACCAAGACCTTGATACCATCACGCAAAGCATTTATCAAAGATTGATAGACGACTATGGTTATGGCAGCAAATGGTATGAAGTAAATCAAGAAAAAGATATCAGCCGTCAGCTGGATATCATTGAAAATGCTTACGCTCAAAGATCCATTCGTTTGTATAACAATTTTGCCAAAGATACCGGACACGAGACCTTAGAGAGATACAACGAACATATGGCTGCTTATGAAAAGTACGCCGAGTTGCATAACGAAAATTATGGTGCCTTCAAAGCAGAGCGCGACAGCACCATGGCTTATAACTATGCGGCATTGGCTACGGCAACCGGGGAGACCGTGGACTTCATCTTGGCAACCTCTAAACTGAATGAATATAATGATAATTATCCCGAAAACTTACGTTATTTTGAATATGAACAGATGATGCTGGAATATGCAAAGGCTCTCTTCGGCAGAGCTCAAGACAACTTCGAAGATCCGGAATTCGTTCCCGCCGAAGGTGAGTTTGCCGATGAAGATGAAGCCTTCTTCTTCCTGCAAAGCCGAACTACTCGCTTTATGAACATCATTCGCCAGGAAGAATACTATACTACCGAGCGTCTCAAAGAAGCAAACGATCTTGTTCTGCTCTTGGCAGATACACAGTTCAGACGTGAAAAGCTGCCCGAAGCAGCTCAGCTCTATCTGCAAGCTCTTCAAGAAGAAGAGATCATGACGGATAGCCAAAAGAGGGAAACCTATCTCAAGCTTGCCAATATGAGTGAGCGCCAAAGCAACTTTGCCGAGTCTGAGAAGTGGTTCCGCAATGCTTTGGCATATGCTGAAAGTCCCGAAGATGAAGCAAACATCATGCAAGACATCTTGGTGCAGATTCAAAACAGCTTTGAAAAAGCCAGCGAAGAAGGCGACTTCATGGCTGAGGCAAACGAACGCTTGCGCCTTGCTGCCGAGATGGGAGCAGGCCGTGACAGTAAAGTCTTGGGTCAAAAGAACCAAGCAGTAGAAGCCTTTAAAAAAGCCGGTGCTTTCCAGCAAGCCATCGATCTCTTGATGGAGCTGACCGAAACAGACGACACCGTGGATGCAGTATATGCACGCTATCACCACGCTATCGAAATCGCCGAAGACCTGATGCTTGATAAGCCTTATGCCGCAGCGCTCGAAGCAGAGTTCTTGGCAAAGCATCCCGCAAGCATCTATGCCTTCCAGTTGCGCTTGGCATCTGTCGCCCGCAAAGCATTGGCAGAAGAGTATGCAGAAGCAGCAGAAGGATATATCGGTCTCTTTGAAGAAGCCAGAGCGAACACAATCGACTATGGCGATCAGGTTGTCAGCGAGCTGCTCATGGACGCTATTATCATGAATCTCAGAGCAGAGCAGATTGAAGAAGAATATCGCCTGCGCCACCAGTTTATCGAGCTCTATCCGGATCATCCGGACGCTCTTATATATCTTGAATATATGGTGGTGGGACACAGAGATAGAAACGAGATGGACGAACATCTCCGCCTGGCAAAAGAACTCATGGCAAAAGACCCCTCCAAAGATGGATATTATAAATACTACGCCGAAACCGAACTCCACAAGGTTGCTGTTCGCTTTGACGCAGCATATAGCGAAAAGGATTACGATCAGGCATTCACTATTCGTGATGAATATCGTGCATTGCAGCGCGACTTTGAAGATGAAGGTCTGAGCTTCAGCAATGAGGCTGTCTATAATATCTTTGCCCAAGTTCAAGAAGAATATGATGAAATGCAACGCAGGATTGCCTATCTCAATAACTTTGACGACAGACTTTCCACCATCGAGAATGGAGCCTTCTTTACCAGAACTCCTAATCAGCATGTAAGGGTTAACAGCCTTACCAGATGGAATACCAACCTGGAAAAAGGCGACCGTCGTATCCCACGCTTTAACGAAGCAACGGTTGCCGAAATCAAAAAGGTAGAAGACATTCTCAACGATGGACTTAATTCCGGCTATTACATAGATAATGAACGCATCACGCGCGCGTACAACATCATGGCAAGAATCCATGAAAAAGCAGCTGATGTCTTAGATTCACAGGTAAGAAGCTATTGGAACATCACCGGCGAAGGTAAAGATAACAGAGATTACTATGGTGAGAACTTTGCCAACGTTGTAGAACAGACTGTTTGGCAACAAATGTTGCCTCATGTCAGCGCATCTCTCGGCTATCACTCATTCTTACATACAAACTACTATTTAGCCGGTTATGAAAACAGTTATACAGAGGATGCGATCACTGCACTGAACAAGTATGAGCAGATCCCCGAGTATCGTACCGTGGATTATGTGCTCGATGATCAGTGGCAGATCATAAGCAATCCTCAAAACATAGATACAAATATCACGCAGGTTCAGACCCCGAAGAATGTCACTTTGGGCAGCATAGATGTTCCTGCTGAAAATACGCTTACTATCAGCCGTAATCTACAGTTTGATTTAGAGCCTGACTTTGCTCTGCTTCAGCTTATCTTCCCTCTCAACATTGACGTTTGGGTGAATGGAAGTGCGGTAATGTCCAGCTGGGTGCCCGTGGATACCCTGGACAGCAAGAACACCGATACCACGCGCTATAGCTATCTGATAGACGGCTCATTCTTTGCACCCGGTGATAATGACCTGCAGATAGTGTTTGAGAATGACGACTCATCGAGCTTGCAAGCTGCAGCAGCGGTGAAGCTATTTACTTCGCATGCACGCATCTTGGCAAACATCCCTCCCGTCAGCGTAAGCGTTCCCAGCTCTCAAAACTGGACTGCTATATATATTGATGAAGAAGGAGAGGAAATCAGACAACTGGCAAGCATTGCCGAAAACTGGAATATTGAAGATGAAAACCTCTACGACTGGGAGATTGCAGGTGCACTGCCGATCTGGGTTGTCGAACAAGTAGTAGTAACAACAACAGAAGAAGATGATGATGGCGTAGCATCAGAAGTAGAAACAATTGAAGAAACTATTATAAATAACATCGTTTTTGAAACTGAATTTACGATTGACAGCCAGTTCCATGAAGGCATGATCGACATCATCGCTCCCGAATCTGTCACAGTTTATCTGAATGACATCGACATAGGCGGAGCAATGTTTGACTATGATCCCGAGCCTTTCACGGTATATAAGAGTCAATTGCTAATCGAGCCGCATCAGGTGGTGGAAGGAAGAAACGTACTGCGCTTTGAAGTGGAGAACTTCAGTGATTACCGCGGTATCTTGGCAAACATCCAATACCTCGTTGCCGGCAAGGAGGAAGTCAGATGAGAAAGTCTCTGTTTATCCTACTCTTCGTAATGCTGGGAATCAGCTACCTATCAGCCCAATTCACAGGAGGCGGATACATTAACGAAGAGGGAATATATATCGAAGAAGAAGAGATAGTGATCGAGTTAAGGGACATGGCTCCCGACTCTGGAATCTACAAAAGTAAATTAGACACTTTTTTCATGAGCTATAAATATAGGATGGAGCTCACGGATGAGTGTGTCGAAGAATACAGTGAAGATCTACTAAATACATGGCTTAAGGAGTCAAAATGAAAAAGAAACTTAACATCCTGATTATTGCAATCATGCTTCTGAGCATGGGTGCACTGTTTGCTCAAGAAGCTGAAGAAACAGAACAAATCATTAGCGGAAGTGTCAACTTCATCGAAATGTACACCACGAGCGGATTTTTCGCTCATGTCATTGCAGTCGTCGTTCTTATCGGTGTTGCCTTGGCAGTTGTCCGTTACATTCAGCTTTACGTTCGCGAAAAGATTGATGCAGAAAAGTTTTTCTTGAAGCTTAAAAACTTTATCAAAAACGATCAGATTGACGAAGCTATCAAGGTTGCCGGAGAATTCCGCGGAACCACCATGGGCTTTATTTTCTGGAGCGGTCTAACCGTTTATAAAGATGTGCGCAGAACCGGCAAAACCGGTGAAGAAGCTCACATTGCAGTACAAAACGCATTTGACGAGGCTGTTCTTCAAACTGTTCACAAACTTGACGGCGGTCTTTTCTGGTTCGATACCTTGGCTCAGATTTCAACCTATCTCGGTCTCTTGGGAACGATTTGGGGATTGATCGCAGCATTTAGCAGCTTGGGTGAACTCACCGGTGCAGCAGCAAACACAGCTCTTACAAATGGTATTAAAATGGCGATGGGAACGACAGCCCTCGGTTTGATCGGTGCAATTCCGCTCACTCTTCTCAAAGGCTGGTTCTTTACCCGTGCGTCTAATATCATTAACAACATCGATGAATATAGCGTAAAACTCGTAAACCACATCAACAACTACATTAAGGAATAAGACATGGCAGTATATCGTCCTTCGCAAGCGAGGCAACAGAAGGGCCAGACCGCACCTAAGGAACCTAATTTAGTTCCTATTATGAACCTGTTTCTTACCATCATACCGTTTTTACTTTTGATGGTGACGATCTCACAGGTTGCGCTGGTCGCTCTAAACTTTTCCTCGGATGGAGGCGGAGGCGGAGAAGGTGGCGGAGATGGCGGTGACGGCGAAAAAGCCAAACAAATCGAAATACATCTCATGCTTACGGATAACGAAGCTTTGAGCTTGTTCCCAGGGATGGAGATTCGAGAGCCTGATGCTGCTATTGTAAGATTGCCTTGGATTCGTGAAAATGTATATGATTTTGACGGTCTGAACGCTCAATTGATTGACTTGAAAGAGCGCCACACAGAGACCGAAGAAATCAGCATTATCGCTCATAATGATGTGATCTACGACACTTTGATCCGCACGATCGACCTCTGCAAAGATAACGGCTTTAGTACAGTCCATTACAAAAGCCCAAGAAGCATGTATATTTATTAGGAAGGGGGAGGAAAGATATTATGGCAAGAAGAAGTTCCAAGCCCGGAACCAGGATAGTCAGAAATAAGATTGATAATGCACCAGAACTTTCAATCACTTCACTTTTGGACGTTCTAACTATTATTCTGGTTTTCCTTATCAAAAACGTATCTATGGAAGCCGTGAAGATTTCCGAGCTGCCTGATATGACCTATCCGACAACTATCACTACGGAAGAGCTGATGGAAAGTGCAGCTGTCACTCCCATCAAGATCTATCCTGACCGTGTGCTGATGGGTAATGAGAACCAAAGACTCGGTAATCCTGCAGACCTCACCGAAAATCCTCAAGTACGAGCAGACATGGTGAGCTATCTGCAATATGAGTTTGGAGTCATCCCGGAAGACAAGAAGGATGATGCCTGTGTGATAGTTCAATCAGACGCAAATATCCCTTGTGGATATATCACGGAAATTGTTGGCGCAGCCGTCGGCACCGGTTTTGCGAATATTTATTTTGCAACATTAGAAGACGAACAATGGCTTAAAAACCATGTCGCTTCTGCTGGAAGATAACGGAGGTCAGATGGCAAAGATATTAAGTTTAAGACTCAATTATAAAGATAAGTTCCTTGATTATGCCAAAGAAGGTAAAGAGATCAAAAGAAACTTTACCATTGGATCTAACAAGTTCATGCAGTGGCAAATCTTGGACCCCAAGTTCCCTGACAAACATGTAATTGTTCAAAAGAAAGGCGGGGAATATGTTCTAAACATGCTGCCCGGCTCAAAGCTTAGCGTGGAAAAGGGAGGCGAAACTGTAGATAGTGCATATCTAAAAAAGAATAATTTGCTTTCCGGAAACGAGCTTGTTCTCAAAAAAGACATGAAAGGCGTTGTATCTCTGGCTCCCGAATGGGAAGTGGAGTTTGAATATAGAACTCCTTGGGTTGCGATTCTTACTCCAGAAGAGAAAGCAATAGTTGCCCAATATGCTCGCAGAGCAAGACCGGACGCAGTAGCTCGTTTCAACCAGTCCTTAATTCTCATAGTACTATTCCTCACGATAGTATTTAGCATTGTGTTTGAACTCTTTCTTAAGCCAGAATATAAAACACAAGCTGATACCATTTCCGAGCTATTAGAAGCTATAGAACAAAAGGCTCAAAAGGTTGAAGTATCCAAGATTGAAGCTCCCATATCCGCTTTTGAAGAACCTCCACCCGCTGTGGAAGGTGAAGCCGATGATACAGCAGCTTCAACAACTACTGCACCCACAAGACCAAGCGGACCCTCAGGCTTAGGTGCTGCAATGGGAGGATTTGATCCCAGTGCAACTTCCGCAGCTCCCACGATCTCCATCGTCACTGTCGCAACCGGCTTCAGCGTAAGCCGTCCCGGCGGAGGCAGAGGTGGAACAGGAGCAGGCCCTGGTGGTGGTGGCATAGGCAGAGCAGGTAGCGCGGGAACATCTTTTGATCCCACCGCATTACCCGTATCCGGCGATATCGGAAGAGTGGCAACACAAGGCCCTCGCACCAGCGGTTCACTTACTCGCCCCGAAGGCGCTGTTGGTGAGCACATCACCGGTGATGCCAGCCGTCTTGCACCCAGCGGAAAAGCATGGGGAGACATAGTAGAACAACAAAGAATTGAAGCTGAATTCAAACAAATGGG
>JGI24499J29688_1014961_pt1 | contig 9877 bp, 9 predicted proteins | sample BioPla1RNA2_FD_29688 | JGI IMG/M metagenome (IMG submission 29688)
ATCCTTTACCATATTTATGATCATTTTGGATATAGTCATCATAATCGCAGCTTTTGTCGCCGTTTTCTATTTTATTTTCTACAACAACATAGGCGGTGCAGCCGAGAAGCATTACTCCAAAGTAAAAGCGATACCGCTTCTGAACCTGGCTCTGCCTGAGCCGCCTGATCCGTTGAATCCCAAATACATGACCCAGGGCGAAATACGGGAGAAATATATCGAATACAAAAATGAAAACGAGAAGCTGAAAGAACAGCTGGTACAGGCCAACGCAAGAGCTGAAGGACTGCAGGCTTATAAGGATGATTATGACCAACTGACAGAAGATGCCAGGGAAAAGCTCCAGGATTTGGATGAACGGGAGAAAGCCATTACTGAAAAGGAGAGGCAACTGGAGGAGCTTCAGAAAACAGTGGAGGAAATGATCGCTAACGGCGACAGGGAAGCATTCAGGGAGTATTTTGAGTCCATAGACCCTGACAATGCTTCGGCTATTTATCAGGCTGTCGTTGAGAAACAGCAAATCGATGAGAATGTGAAAAAATTTGCGCAGGTCTATGCGGAGATGGATGAAGCTTCTGCAGCGGCAATTTTTGAGCAGATGGGCACGTCCAGGCTGGATATGATAGCTGAGACCCTTCAGGCAATGAACAGGAAGAATGCATCAAAAATAATCGAATCTATGTCCCCTGATTTTGCAGCCAGAGTCACGGAAAGGCTCAATGAGCTGTACAGAGGGGAATAGCATAGAAATTTTCTGAAGGGAGGTGAAGAATTGGATTTTCTCGAACTGATGACCGGAGAACTCATGGCCGGCATGAGTGTTTCCGCTCTGAAGACACCGAAACTGCAGTTCCGGCAACATACCGGAAGGACAGTGGAATTCGGAAGGATACTTGAAAACAGCATGCACAGGAAAAACAGAAGATCGGACGCCGATCCGACAAGACGCGGTGTGTCTTCGGAAAAAACTGCGGGAAAGCGGATGTACGACACATTCAGATCTGTCGCCAATAAAACACGAAGACCTGCCGGATCAGATGATTGTGCCAGAAAAAGGCCTGTTGACGAGTATCAGGGGGATAGCCCGGATACAGTGAAAGACAAGCGATCCGATCCGACTGACATGCTGGAAGTACTGGCACAGCTGACAGGAGTTGAAAAGTCGGTGCTCCAGGAACTGTTGACAGCACACGGCATATCAGCACACTCAACGGACGCTCATGAGGATTTGATCGGAATTGTCAACGGGTTGACGGAGTTGTTTGGCCTTGACTCAGAACAACAGGCTGCCTTGACTGAATTGATGCAGATTATGGGAGAATCTGCCGATATGCAGCAGCAAGCACATTCGATCGCAGGCCAGGATAACAGCATCATTAATGCCATGCTGACTCAGGACACGACAGGAGTTACCCATGAGGTACAGAAGGATCCTGCTTCCTTGTCCGGGATCTATGACAAAATCAGAGAAGCCATACTTCATAAGCTGGACGAATACGCCGAAAAATCGGGAGTTGACAGGGAAACTGCAGAAGCTGAGATCAGAAGTGAGGTACTGGGTGCTCTTGAGAAAGCAAAGCTCATTAAGAACGTCACATTTGAAGCGAATGAAGCAGAAGGCCCGGAAACAGGGATGTTGAGCGAAGACAGCATGTCAGGCATCAGCGATATGACCCGGGATGTACAGGAGGATATGGAATCAGCAGAGGAACGCGGAGGAAAAGACTTTGACTTCAGTCAGAAGCCGGCATTGCAGCAGGATAATATTGCAGTCATTGACGAGGACATACAGAATCACGGGTTTATTGCTGTAATGCAGGATACACAAAGCCCAGACGCTGTATCGCATATCATGACTGACAGAACTGCTGGATTCACTGCAACAGCCAGGGAGATTATCAGTCAGATAACTGATAAGGCAGCTGTCACACTGACACAAGAAAAATCAGAGATAGTAATGGAACTGAAGCCTGAGACTCTTGGACGGCTGTCACTCAAGGTAGTCACTGAGAACGGCATAGTCATGGCGAAATTTGAAGCGGAGAACTCACAGGTGCAAAGATTGCTGGAATCAAACATGCAAATGCTCAGGGATTCACTGGAAAGGCAGGGGATCATCGTTCAGGATCTGAGCGTATCGGTCAGACAGGATGAGGCACAGACACGAGAAAACGAACTGCAATATAGAAATATGCAGGGAGTGCGTCGTGCAGGCACTTCAGCACTGGAAGCAGCCAGGATACTGGATGCATCAGGGATCCCAGGGGATCCGGAAGGCGGCAATTCCTATCTGTGGCAGGGCAGTACGATAAATCTTACGGCATAGGAGGTGAATAAATGGGTGTAAGTGTAGTAAGTAACCAGAAAACAATAGAGCAGATAATCAATGAAAATGAATCAAGGATCAGCGACAGAAAAACCGGCGACCTGGGGAAGGACGATTTTCTCAATCTCCTGGTGACGCAGCTTCGGTATCAGGATCCGCTCAATCCGACAGATGATAAGGAATTCATCGGGCAGATGGCACAGTTCAGTGCGTTGGAGCAGATGCAGAACCTGAATACCAGCTTTACGGCAACAAAGGCTTACAGCCTTATAGGCAAAAGCATCCTTGCCAACGTATACGATTCCACGTCGAAGGAACTCACGGAGGTAACCGGAGATGTATCCAGTGTCACCTATGCCGGCGGTAAATATTATGTAGTTGTCCGGGGCAGGGAGATACCAGTGGATGACATAATCGAGGTTGCCGAAGGGACTTATTCCTCACAAAGCAACCTGACTCAGTTCACCGGGCTCATAGGCTGTCATGTGAATGGTATCGTCTATAATCCGCTGGACGGCGATATGATCAGGGTCAGCGGCACCGTAAGATCTCTGCAGAAAGGCATTTATGAGGACTATGCGGTAATGGATGGCGTAAGCGTTGAGATAGCTGGTCTGAACACCGCAATAAAGACCACGGATGTCGACTATGTAAGAAACAAGCTGACTGCTGCATATGAGAACGGAGAGCATATAGACATTATAATCAAGGACAGCGTTACAGGAAGGCGTGTTCCCGTGACGGCAATCATAGCTGATCTGAAATTCGACAGCAGAGGCGGGATAAAAGCAGTACTGAATGAAGTCCATGTACCTCTGGACAGTATCACCAGCATCAGGAAGCCGAATGAAGATATTCCGGGTGAAACCGGGAAAGCAACAGAAAGCATGGAAGAGGCCGAAGGCGGACACCAGCCTGAGGAGGTCAGCGGTTCTGATGAAGCAGATGAGAGCGGTGATAAGTCAGATGGTGAACAGGCAGGTGATGATGATGGTAATTGACAACACAGGCAACCGCATCAGCAGACCCGTTTTTACGGGAAGCGTGGCACCGATACGGTCAGGCCGGAAAGACAGAACTGACAGCAGGCAGGACACGGCATCAGTCTCTTTTGACAGCATTCTGAAGCAGAAGCAGTCAGAAGGCGGAGAGATCAAATTCTCCAGGCATGCGGAATACAGGCTCCGGTCCAGAAGTATCAGTCTGACACCTGCTCAGAGGGACAAGATGAAGGAGGCAGTAGCAAAAGCTGAATCCAAGGGCGTAAAGGATACACTCGTACTGATGGATGATCTGGCATTTGTGGTCAACATCAGGAACAAAACAGTGATAACTGCAGTAAACAGCAATGAACTAAAGGAAAACGTATTCACCAATATAGACGGAGCAGTAATCGTATAACAGCCGGACCCTTTCGGGAGGCTGGACATCCCCGAATGACGGACGGGATGTGACAATCAAGATATTGAAACCGAAAAAGGACATATTGTCCCGGGATGTCGCGGACATGCAATTCTGAAGGAGGTCGAAAAAATACTATGATGAGATCGATGTTTTCTGGTGTGTCAGGTTTGAGGGCACATCAGACCAGGATGGACGTAATAGGCAACAATGTTGCGAATGTCAACACTGTAGGCTTTAAGTCAGGAAGAGTGACGTTTCAGGAAATATTCAGCCAGACATTGAAAGGTGCCAGTGCTCCTGATGCGGCAACAGGCAGGGGTGGGACCAATCCGATGCAGATAGGTCTCGGACTCGGGGTAGGGGCTGTGGACACCATTACTACGAGGGGGAGTCTGCAGAGGACTGACAATCCAACGGACATGTCGATAGAGGGTGATGGCTTCTTCATCTGCAAAGGCGGTGCCACTGATACATTCAGGTTCACCAGGGCAGGCAACTTCGGCATAGACAAGCTTGGCAACCTGGTAACGGGAAGCGGGCTGAATGTATATGGCTGGCAGGCTCTGAAAACAGACGGAAGCGGGGAATTTGACACTGAAAAGCCCATCGAGCCGATCAACCTTTATACCGACGCGTACAGAAATAAAAGAATAATATCGGCCAAGGCCACATCGAGGGCACAGCTTTCAGGAAACCTTGATGCTGCGATGCCATTGGTGGATGAAAGCGATGATCCGCAAGCGGAGCAGATGTTTTCAGTGCCTATGACTGTGTACGACAGGCTGGGAAATGATTACAAGGTGGATGTACTGTTCTGGAAGGTCGATGCAGATGATTCCAGTTCGACGTGGCAGTGGACCATAGAAACCGACGGGGATATTTCTGTAAACGACATTGACGGTGATACGCAGCTGACATTCAACGGAGAAGGGATCATTGATTCAGGCCAGTCAGTTACAGTAACTTTTGAACCGGGAGACGGCAGCACAAATGAATCCGGCACGGGCGAATTCGAAATTGACTTTGATTTTTCAAAAATAACTTCCTTCGCGTCGGACAACTCGGTCAAACCTCAAAGCGTGGACGGGTATCCGTCTGGTAGCCTGGTTTCATTCAGCGTCGGCTCCGATGGCATACTGACTGGCATATATGACAATGGTCAGCAGCAGTCCCTGGGTCTCATTGCCATATCCGGCTTTGAGAATCCGGCAGGTCTGCAGAAGGTCGGTGACAACATGTATATACCGACGACCAACTCCGGTGAATACAAGGCAGTCAAGCCTGGTACCGGCGGCACAGGTACGCTGAATCCCGGTACACTTGAGATGTCCAATGTTGACCTTTCGAAGGAATTCACGGAGATGATAATCACACAGAGAGGTTTCCAGGCCAACAGCCGTATAATCACGACATCGGATGAAATGCTGCAGGAGCTTGTGAGCCTCAAGAGATGATACTGACATATCTGGTTGACGGGCTGAATGGACAGAGCTGCCGGTAGAGCGGTGAGTGGAACGGATTGGGATGAGATGCAGAAGCGCTCCTTCTGATCAGACGAAAGATATATTTGCAAGTGTCGTGAATAGATCCTTTTGACAGAAGGAGCGCTTCCAAAAAATAACGAAGAAAGGAAGAAAACTTGATAAAATTTTCATAAAAGGTGCATTATTCGCCATTTTAATGAAAAACTATTGAGTTTTCGTGGTAAAAATATTATGATTAAACTGACCAGACTCAACGGCTCGGTTTATGTCCTGAACAGTAGTTTGATAGAGACTGTGGAGGCAACGCCGGACACGATCATAACCACAGTCGATGGAAGGAAATACGTCTGCAAGGAATCTGTCGATGAGGTCATCGAAAAGATAATACAGTTCGAGGGCAGCATACGGTTATATGCAGATATACAAAAGATAGAGGGGGCATAAGATTTGGAGTCCAAAAGTACCTTCTTCATACTCATAGTGATCGTTGCAGTCCTTGCTCTTTCACTTGCCGCTCTGGCAGGGTATCTTTTGATCGTGCAGGGGAATCCCGGCAGCGGGGATGACACCCGGCAGGATGGTACAGGAGATAATGGTGAAAAGATCAAAGAGATACCGAAAGAGGAGGATCTTGTTAAAATCTCTCTTTATGACGGCTCAAAATACTTTACGCTCAAAAAATCCGGTCCTGATGATTCTTCAATAATCCAGGTCAACGTTACATTGAAATGTCATAAAACTCTTAAGAGGGACAAGAAGATTATTGTCGAGGATATGATAAATTCAAGACTGGAAGAGATACAGGAGCTTGTCGTAAGGTTCTTCATGACGCGGACCGTAGATGACATCAAGGATGTTGAGATGCTCGACAGGGCAAAGGATGAGCTTGCCGAACAGATCAACAGTTTGCTGAATGAGGGCGTGGAGAAGCCTGAGGATGTGGTATATAAGGTGATTTTCTCCGAGTGGCTGTTCCAGTAGGACATTCAGCAGTTTATGGTCCGGACGGGAGGTGGTTATATGGGTGACATACTTTCACAAAATGAAATAGATGATCTTTTAAAAGCGCTAAGCTCAGGTGAAATAAACGCGCATGAAATTCAGACCACCACGCAGGAAAGAAAGATCAAGACCCACGATTTCCGAAGAGCCAGTAAATTTGCAAAAGATCACATCAAAACACTTAACATTATATATGACAACTACGCAAGACTCGTGACGAATTTCCTGACAGGTTATCTGAGGACGCTGGTACAGGTGGATGTGGTGTCTGTAGAAGCACTTCCTTACAGTGACTTCAGCAACTCTGTAGCTAATCCTGTCATAATGGCTGTCGTGGATTTTGCTCCGCTTTCAGGCTCCATCATATTCGAGATCGAGCCTCACATAGCATATGCACTGGTAGACAGGATACTTGGGGGAAAAGGGTCTACCATGGAAAGGGTCAGGGAGTTTACAGAAATCGAGCTGGCTATTATAGAAAGAATCACGATACAGATGCTGAATCTTATGCGTGAGCCCTGGGAAAATGTCTTATCCATAAGGCCCAGGCTCGACAAAATCGAAACCAATGCGCAGTTTGCTCAAATAGTCGCACAAAATGAAACAGTAGCCCTGATTACTTTGAGTGCACGCATAGGTGAAGCCGACGGGATGATGAACATCTGTATACCACATATGGTGGTGGAACCCATAGTTTCAAAGCTCAGTACGAGATTTTGGTTTTCCAATGTGGAAAAGGAAGCGACACCTGAGATGAAGAGGGACATTGAAAAGGGAGTACAGAGCACGGCCGTCCCTGTAAAGGCAGTACTGGGCAGAACAAAGATAACAGTCGGGGATTTTCTTGAACTGCAGTCAGGAGATGTCCTGGCGCTTGACAGCGGGGTCAATGAAGAGCTGGAGGTACGTGTAGGTGACCTTCTGAAGTTCTACGCGATCCCCGGCGTCAGGAAGAACAAGGTAGCAGTTAAGATAACCAGGGTAGTGAAGAAGGAGGAAGAGTGATGGGTGATATGTTATCTCAGGCTGAAATAGATGCATTACTGAAAGGCACATCAGCCGATGCACCAAATGGCGATGACGGCCTTGATCCGCAGGAAGTGGATGCTCTTGGTGAGATAGGCAACATCAGCATGGGCACCTCGGCTACAACACTGTTTACACTGCTGGGACAAAAGGTGACTATTACGACCCCGAAGGTAACAGTCTGCACATGGGATGAGATTGCGGCCCAGTATTCCCAGGCACATGTGGGGGTGAGAGTAGAGTATACCAATGGCCTGGTCGGTTCGAATCTGCTGATACTTAAGGAGCACGATGTCAAGGTAATAACCGACCTGATGATGGGCGGCGATGGATCAAATACGGAAGGCAGTCTCACAGAATTACATCTGAGCGCCATCAGTGAGGCAATGAATCAGATGGTGGGTTCTTCTTCCACATCGATGTCTTCGATATTCGATAAAAGAATAGACATCTCACCTCCAAAAGCCTTCATATTCAACGTTGAGAACCTGAGCGAGTCTGAGCAGCTGGACGGTAACGAAAAGGTCGTGAAGGTTGCTTTCAAAATGGTGATAGGTGATCTGGTGGACAGTGAGATAATGCAAATCATACCACTTTCCTTTGCAAAGGAGATGGTTGGGTCGCTGCTTGGCATGGAGACTGACAGTGGCACATACGAGTTGCCGGAAGAGGCTTATACAGAACCGGCCCCTGCTCCGGCAGCCCCTGAAACCATACAGACAGGGTCGGAGATGTCTGGTGCACAGCATCAGGATATGCATCGGTCCTTTAGCCAGCCACAGCCGCAACCGCAACAACAGACATATGGCGCTCCACAGCAAGGATTTGGTTTTGGAGAGCGCGAAAAGAGCCAGTCCAAAGAGCCAGTCAATGTTCAGCCTGCTCAGTTCCAGAGCTTTGAGGAAGACCGTATCATTCTGGACAAACACAACATAAGCCTTATTATGGATGTGCCGCTGCAGGTGACAGTCGAGCTCGGAAGGACACAGAGACTGATAAAAGATATACTTGAATTCAGCCCCGGATCTATCATAGAGCTTGACAAACTGGCAGGTGAGCCGGTAGACATCCTGGTGAACGGGAAGCATATAGCCAAGGGCGAAGTGGTGGTCATAGATGAGAGCTTCGGAGTCAGGATCACTGATATTGCTGACCCCAGCAAGCGCCTGTAGAAAAATATGCCTTGATTATATATCGGCGAAATGTTAACATAAATATACATGAAGAAACAGCTCAATAACATAAAATTCGACTCACTACACGCATAAGGGGAGAGGATTATGGGAAAAACCATCTTGATTGTTGATGATGCTGCATTTATGAGAATGATGATCAGGGACATATTGACCAAGAACGGATATGAAGTGGTCGGAGAAGCGGAGAATGGAGGACGGGCCATCGAGAAGTACAAGGAATTGTTGCCGGATTTGGTTATCATGGATATAACGATGCCTGAAGTCAATGGCATAGAAGCGGTCAGAGAAATTCGAAAGATTAATCCCGATTCCCAGGTAATCATGTGTTCGGCCATGGGTCAGCAGGCCATGGTTATTGAGTCGATACAGGCAGGGGCAAGAGATTTTATCGTTAAGCCTTTCCAGGCGGAACGAGTGATAGAGGCAGTAAAGAAGGTGTTGGGCTGACGCACACACAAGAGAAACCGGTTAAATCCGGACGAATGATGTAAAGCCGTTTGCAGACCGAGGGATAACGATGGGGGATGTAGATTCAGTACTGAAGATAATATTGATGCTGATAGGATTCGGTGCCATATTGTTCCTCACATATGTCACCACCAGGTACATAGCACGAAAGCAGATCAGGTCTATGAAAAGCAGAAACATCAGCGTAATCGAGACGGTGATGCTTGGGCCGGACAAGAGGCTGCATCTTGTCAGAGCCGGTAAGAGTCATATTCTTATCGCTTCGACATCCAAATCAGTAGAATTTCTTACTGCTGTGGAACTTGACGAAGCTGAAGCGATGGAAAGTTCTGATGGAGAGGAAAACCCGCGTTTTGATTTCAGGTCTGTTTTCGAGAAATACAGCGGCTTATACAGGGCTAAAAACGAGGATAAGATAAATGGGGAAAAATCGACCCTATCTGAGGAAGAACAGGAAGGACCCATTTTCAGGAGAAATCTTGAGAAACTCAGGATTATTTTGAACAAAAGCAAAAATAACGATATCGATAAAGATGGGGATGACGTTACCAATGATAAGGGTGAAAAGAGGTCTTAAAATCGCAGTCGTATTATCTATTATGACTTTTTTCAGTTCGCATGCCTATGCTGAAACCACTTTTCCCTTCAAATTCGGTTTCAGCGTGGAGCCAGCGTCCACTCCCCAGGAGGTCTCATCGAGTATCCAGTTGCTTCTTATTCTGACAGTATTGTCTCTGGCACCTGCCATCATCATAATGATGACTTCTTTTACGAGGATAATCATCGTACTCTCATTTCTCAGAAATGCGCTCGGGACGCAGCAAATGCCGCCTAATCAGGTTCTGATCGGGCTTGCTTTGTTTTTGTCCCTTTTTATAATGTCTCCTGTCATCAGCGATATAAACACACAGGCATACGAGCCCTTCAACAGGGGCGAGATAACTCAGGAGGAGGCGTTTGAAAACACA
>JGI24499J29688_1028264_pt1 | contig 9767 bp, 3 predicted proteins | sample BioPla1RNA2_FD_29688 | JGI IMG/M metagenome (IMG submission 29688)
CAGCACCCAAATGAAGATTTCACCGCCCAGACCCTGGTCCAAATCCTTTCCGGCACCATCGGCTATGAAAAATACATCCCCTTCGACCATATGCAACAAACCCCGGAAGACCGCGATGTCTTGCAGGAAACACCCCTGATTATGACCGATGAAGCTACCCTGGATCAGGTGAGAAAACGCATGGAACAAATCGACCTCCAAAAGGCACAACTCAAAAACCGCCAGCCGGATTGTGCCGAACTGGATGCAGAACTCAAACAACTCAAGAAATACCTCCTGGAATGTAGCCGCGCCAATGGCCAATTGCGCAGCTTCAACAAGGTCAGCCGCCGCCCCTACCAGGCTCTTTGCCGCAATATCAACCGCCTGCGCAAAATCCTGAAGGAACAACATCCCGAACTGGATGACTATGTGGAACAACACCTGCAAACCTCACCCTACTTCTGCTGGATAAATATGGGCGGTCATTGACCGCCCCCTCAGCTACACAAATCCTCACTATAAATATCCGTATCTCAATCACTTGCGCCAGCGCTCACAACTCACTACTGGCAACTGACAACTGCGACGAAGTCGCCAGGTAGCCGGCGGTCGCCGAACCGCCCCCACCATCTGCCTCAAAGCCAATAGTTTAAAAATAGTTATTGACAAGTAGTGAGGGTTGCCGAAATCATCACTTGGCACTGACTTGATGGGGAACTGACCACGTTGTCGACGCCTATCCCTTTGCCAATACGAATTATAGGAGAAACCATGGAGGAAATGACTAATGTTCTTGATTGTTTAAAAACAGCTTTAATGTCGATAGAATCGCAATACTATCGTCTGATTATACTTGTTAATTGCAAAGGGATCAATAAACAAAATGTCCTTAGCACATTGGAGTCAGGCGGTGAGACAAAGCTCATAAACCTCAATCTTGAGCTGTCTTCCAAGCTGCTTGAATATAGTATCAAACAAAGACCATTGAAAGTGGCTGAGCTGGTAACGGACATAATTTACTCTTTTCCTTCTACAGTGCTTCTAGACAATATAGATATTCTGTTTGAGCCATCTCTTAAGACTGACCCCCTAGCCCTCCTAAAATCACTATCTACAAATAAGAGCATCATTGCTTTCTGGAACGGCGCCCTGAAAGATAAAAAGCTATATTACGCTGAACCTGGTTTCCCAGAATATATATCATACCCTGTCCGCGAATTCGTGGCAATATATGCGCAGCCACAGGACAATTTCCCAGCCTAAAGGAGAATTATAATGTTATACAAAGACCTTATCCAATACGAACCTATTGAAACCCTGGTTCAACTAAGGGATGCTGCCAATACTGAAAGGGCAAAGAACTTAGTTAGCACATACGTAATCTCTGCAGGGATGTCGAAGCGAATCACTGATAAAATTATACCTCAACTGCAGTTTGACGAACCTGCTGACAACAAAGGTCTACTGATTGTGGGTAACTATGGAACAGGTAAATCCCACTTGCTATCAGTGATCTCAGCCATCTGCGGCGATGCTGCACTTCTTGAACACCTCACAGATGAAAAGGTGAAAGAAAAAGCAGCTATCATAGCGGGTAGGTTCAAGGTAGTTATCCGCACGGAGCTTGGTGCAACCAATATGCCTTTGCGGGATATTTTGGTTCAGGAACTCGAAGAAAACCTTAAGAAATACGGTATAAACTATTCCTTCCCCTCCATGGACGAAAGTTTTTCCAACAAAAAGGACCTCGAAGACATGATGCAGGCTTTTCATGAGGTTTTCCCAAACGATGGACTTATTTTGGTAGTTGATGAGCTTTTGGATTACCTTAGAAGCAGAACAGATATTGATTTGGTAAAAGACCTGGCCTTCCTGCGAGAAATTGGCGAGGTATGCAAGGACTTGAGGTTCAGATTCATAGCTGGTATCCAAGAAGCAATATTCGACAGTCCGAAGTTTATTTTCGTATCAGAAAGTCTGAAGAGAGTAAAGGACAGATTTGAACAAGTCCTCATAGCTAGAAATGATCTAAAATATGTCGTTGCAAATCGTTTGCTAAAGAAAAGCGCCGAACAAGCTCAAAAGATCAGAGAGTACCTGGAGCCCTACACAAGCTACTATGACGATCTAACCCAAAAAATGGATGAATTTGTAAACCTGTTTCCAATCCATCCCAATTACATAGATACTTTCGAAAGCATTTCTCTGATCGAAAAGCGCGAGGTCCTGAAAACCATTTCATTGAATATTAAGCAGATTATTGATAAAGAAGTCCCAATGAACGCTCCAGGAATTCTTGCCTATGATAGCTACTGGAAAATGCTCAGCGAAAATCCAAGCTACCGCTCAAATCCAGATATTAAGGAGGTGATTGATGTAAACTCAGTATTGATCACAAAGATAGAACAGACATTCACCAAGTCAATGTATAAACCCATTGCTATAAGAATTGTCAACGGCTTATCCATTCACAGGCTCACAACCATGGATGTTTATAATTCAATCGGGGCAACACCAAAAGAACTAAAGAACAATCTCTTTATATTTGATGCTGACGCTGCCAGCCTGGGCGGAGATGAACCGGACAAAGACCTGACCACGTTGGTAGAGACTGTGTTACGGGAAATTGTAACCACCGTAAACGGCCAATTTATCTCCTCAAATCCCGATAACGGCCAATATTACCTCGACCTAAAAAAGGTCGATGATTATGATGCAATCATAGCCAAGAAAAGGGATACTCTGGGCTACAAGAGCTTCAACACCTATTACAATGAAGCCCTCAAGCGAGTTCTCGAACTACTGGACGCTCCTCCATATGTAACCAACTACAATATTTGGCAATATGAGATAAACTGGTGCGAACGCAATGCCCCCCGTAGCGGATATCTATTCTTTGGCTCTCCCGATGAACGATCTACAGCCGTTCCCCAAAGAGATTACTATATTTATTTCCTTCATCCCTATAATTTAGCTCCGGTAAATGATCAGAAACTCGATGATGAAGTGTTCATCTACCTGAGCCGCAGTGATGAAGAGTTAAATGAATCATTGGCTTTGTTTGCAGCTTCCCACGACCTATCCCTCACAGCCTCAGGCAATGCTAAGAACATCTACATTGAAAAGTCTGAGCAGTACCTACGTAAAGTTATCTCATGGCTACAGAATAATATCTGGCAAGCATTTGATGTCGTTTATCAAGGGAAAAGACAATCCCTGGAAAATTGGGCAAAGGGAAAGAACATTAGGGATATCTCCGGAATTAGACAACACGAGACGGCTAACTTCAGGGATATTATCAACTCAATTGCCTCTATCTGCCTGGCTGAGCATTTTGAAAAACAAGCTCCAGAATATCCCAAATTCTCGGTGCTAATTACTGGCGCTAATAGAAAACAAGCCGTAGCTGATGCCCTGAGAGCAATCTCAAATCCAATCCGTACTAAGCAATCTATAGCTGTATTAGATGCACTGCAACTTCTCGATGGCAGCAGAATCAGTACTTCCCAATCCCCAATCGCTCGGTTTATAAGCGGCAAATTGGCCACCAAGGGAAAAGGACAGGTGCTAAACCGCGATGAACTCATAACAAAGGTAAATGGTTTGGACTACCTTGACCCCAGTGGTTTCAGGTTGGAACCAGAATGGGTGATAGTGGTGTTGGCAGCCATGGTCTATTGTGGCGATATTGTCCTTAGTGTGACTGGCAATAAGTTTGATGCAACAAAGATTCAACAACTCTGTGCTTCGGACCAAGACACCCTGATCGACTTCAAGCACATTGAGCTACCCAAAGACTGGAATATTCAGTCTTTGAGTGCACTGTTTGAACTTGTGGGCCAAGCACCGGGTTTGGTTAATAACATTACTCAGGGAAACGATGACCAGATAAGTGCCCTTCAAGACGCGATTTCAAAGCTGATTGCCAGGATTGTGTTCATCACTAACGACCTCAAGGAAGGATTGATCTTTTGGGGGGAGGATTTGGCTGTTCCTTTAAATTTGGAAAACGCTCAGCAAACGCTTAATAAGACAAAGGAATTCTTGGAATCCCTGACTGTTTTCAATTCTGCTGCCAAACTCAAAAATTTCAATACTCCTGTAGAGGAAATCGAGACACAGCGCTGTTCTTTAGAAATGATCAAAACGATAAATGCAGCCCGGAGCTTCATCGACAATCTAAATCAGCACGTAAACTGGTTATCCAAAGCTGAGAACCTACTCCCTAGGGATCATCCCTGGCAGAAAGAGTATTTGATTACCAAAGAGGACATCCTCAAGCAAGTGCGTTGCTTGAAGGCCGATAAGATTAAGGATCTTACCGGAAAGATCAGCAATCAGCTACAAAAGCTCAAGAAAGCTTACATTATTCATTATGTAGAACTGCACAGCAAGAACCGTCTGAATAGGCACTATGACCAAAAGAAAGCTGAATTCTTAAAAGACCCAAGGTTACATGATCTAAAAGCCCTGGGGGGGATAGAAATCATGCCCAAACAGGCAATTGATAAGATAGGGACCACACTGACAGATCTAAAAACCTGTTTTAACCTCACTGAACAGAACTTGCAGAAAGACCCTATCTGCCCTTATTGCAAATTCAACCCTGCATTAGAATCGAGCACCATATCTGCAAGCCAATCTCTGTACCAGATAGACCAATTGTTAGACCTAACAATATCAAGCTGGACCGATATGTTGATACAAAACCTGAAGGATGAGCATATTCAGGAATCTATTGCCCTGCTAAGTAATGATGACAGAGCTATACTGGATGAATTCGTCAGAAGCAATGAACTTCCAGATAAAGTTGATGGCAACTTTGTTAACATCCTCAGTCAAGTGCTTGCCGGACTCATAAAGGTGACGATTAGTCTGGAGGAGATCCGTGCAGAGATCCGCAAAGCTGGAGGATCGCTTACTCCCGACGAATTGAAACGTATTTTAGATAACTACGTTGATTCTCTCACTCAGGGGAAAGACCCTAAACGCGTAAGAATAGTATTAGAGTAGGCTTCGTTATGGCACAGAACCAGCTAACTAAATCCGGACTATTTGCATGAAATTCAAATGAGGAGAACAATGATACGACAACAGACCACCATTGATCTTGATCCCAAAGCAAAAGGTCCTGTAACCTGCTTAGGACAAGAGTTTGCCAGCGAAGATGCTCGCAGGGAACATTTTAGAAACCTGCTTCGTGAAAAACTAAAAGACCCAGAATTTCGAAAGATAGAAGGCTTCCCTATCGGGGAGGATGAAGATATCATCGCGTTGAGCGACCCCCCCTATTATACTGCCTGCCCCAACCCTTGGATCAATGATTTCATAACTGAATGGGAAAAGGAAAGGGGAGAACGACCGGACGAATATAAACGAGAACCCTTCGCCTCAGATGTGAGCGAAGGCAAAAACGATCCTATCTATAACGCTCATTCCTACCACACCAAAGTGCCCCACAAAGCCATTATGCGCTATATCCTGCATTATACTGATCCGGGCGACATTGTATTTGATGGTTTTTGCGGAACCGGGATGACTGGAGTAGCAGCTGAGCTCTGTGGCGACAGAAAAATGGTTGAATCTTTGGGATATATCGTCAAAGATGATGGCACGATCCTAGACGAAGAGGGCAAGCTTATCTCCAAGCTAGGGCCTAGAAAGGCAATTCTGAGTGATCTATCTCCAGCAGCTACGTACATATCAAATGTGTATCTCTCCCCATCCAATGTCTTGGAGTTTGATAGAGAATTAAAGCAGATAATCCAGGAAGTAGAAAATGAATATGCGTGGGCATATGAGACGTTAGGTGAAGATGGGGTAACAACCGGCAGGATTAATTACACAGTTTGGAGCGACGTATTCGTGTGCCCAAATTGTACTAAAGAGATAGTATATTGGGACATGGTTAAAGTAAAGTATAACCAAAGTAAAAACATAAATATGTGCCCGCATTGCAGTTCAGTACTGACTAAGAAAGGAATGGAGAGAGCGTTTGTGCACAACTTTAGCGATACAGCCTTCAAGCAGGATGATTTAGACAATAATGATTCCAGTTGCCTAACGCATAGAATGGCTAAACAGGTACCGGTGCTGATAAATTACTCCATTGGTAATAAACGATACAAAAAGAAACCAGATGCAAGTGATCTTGAATTGATAGAAGAAATCAATAATATGCCTATAGAATGCTGGTATCCCAATCAGTTATTACCTATGGGTTCCAACACGGATCAGCCGCGAAAATCACATGGAATTACTTTCGTTCATCATTTCTACACAAATAGAAACCTTATGGTATTTGCAGCTTTATGGCAACGAGCAAAGAAAGTGCAAAATCATCTTGTTCAAATAATGATAACGGGTATTTTGACTTCTATACTCGTAAATATTGACAAAAGGTATAAATACCGTGATGACAAGAAAGGTGGTATTGTAACAGGAACACTATACATCCCATCATTGTCTCAGGAAAACTCGATTTTCCGTGCAATAGCAAACAAGTATGGCAGCTATAAAAAGGCTCTATTAGGAAAACCTAACAGCTATTCTGAAAACTGGGCAATAAATCAATCTTCGACCACTGATGTCCCTAATATCCCAAGAATTGGAATTGATTACATCTTCACTGATCCTCCGTTTGGAGGTAATATCATGTATTCAGAACTAAGTATTATTTTAGAATCATGGCTTGGAGTAAAAACAAACAATAAGCACGAAGCAATAGAGAGTAAAAAGCATAATAAAAGCCTGTTTGACTATCAGAATCTAATGGCTGACTGCTTCAAAGAATACTACCGCGTTTTAAAGCCTGGAAGATGGATGACTGTCGAGTTCCATAACTCCAAAAACAGTGTCTGGAACTCTATTCAGGAAGCATTACAAGTCGCTGGATTTGTAATAGCTGATGTGAGAACATTGGACAAGCAGCAGGGCTCATTTAAGCAAGTCACAACCTCATCAGCCGTTAAACAGGACCTGATTATATCCTGTTACAAGCCCAATGGAGGTGTAGAAGAACGATTCGCTGAACTTTCCGGTACCGAAGAAGGTGTCTGGGATTTTGTTAGGAACCACCTTAAACAGCTACCTAAGGTTGTGGTTGAAAATGGCAAAATGCAAGTTGTAGCCGAGCGTCAAAATTATCTGCTCTATGACCGAATGGTTGCATTCTATCTACAGCGCAATGCCTTGGTGCCCTTATCCTCCCCAGAATTCTATCGAGGCTTGGAGGAGCATTTCCCATGTAGAGATGGTATGTATTTCTTGCCAGAACAGGTAGTAGAATATGATAAAACGAAGATGAAGATTCCCGAACTTTCACAGATGGAGATCTTCGTCACCGACGAGGTTTCAGCGATACAATGGCTGAGGCAGCTGTTGAATGATAAGCCCCAAAGCTTTCAAGAGATTCATCCTCAGTTTATGAGGGAGATCGCCGGTTGGAAAAAGATAGAAAAGAGCTTGGAACTTTCCCAAATCCTGGAGGAGAACTTCCTCAAATATGATGGCAAGAGTGAGGTTCCCAGTCAGATCCATTCCTATCTATCCACCAATTGGAAGGAGCTCAGGAACCTCTCAAAAGATGACCCAACGCTCAAAACTAAAGCCAAAGGCCGATGGTATGTTCCAGACCCCAATAAGCAAGCAGACTTGGAGCAGATGCGGGAGCAAGCTCTGTTGAGAGAGTTCTGGACTTATCTACCCAAGGGTTACAAGCCCAAGGAAAATGAAGCCCAGCAGATGGAGATACCAAATCTGCTTCCAAAAGGTCGAAATGTTGTTTCCGCCAAGAGATACAAAGTAATCCGCGCAGAGGCAGTGAGAGCAGGTTTTAAACGCTGCTGGGAAAATCGTGATTATGAAACTATTATTATGGTATCAAGACTTATTCCTCAATCGTTGTTGGAAGAAGACCCTAAGCTGCTGATGTACTACGATCAGGCACTTACCAGAACTCAGTATTAAGTGGAATTGGTGTGACATACAATCAAGATTCAAATAACGGCGCATTTGCAAGCGCTATAATAGAGCGACTCTCTGCGTGTTCTGCCCAGATGATGATCCTGTTCGACCACGACAGCTTAACCTTAAACACCGCCGCTTTTGAGCGCATTGTTGACGCTGGATATGAGGTCTATGATTATACTGACAATCTTAGCCTATTCTTCTATTTGGAAAGCCAGATAAAGTCAAACCCTAAAGACAGAAGATCCAAACTCATTATCAGAATATCCGCCAATCTGGCGGATATTGCTCGACTGCCTTACGCGGTGATTATCAATGCCCACAGGATTGAACTTAGGCTCGAGGATTTTTTCGTGGGGTTGAACGCAAAGGCGGTCAAGGAACTTCCCGATCAGTATTATCATAAGCTATTTGATCTCTTACAAACGGATCCCCAAGAGCTTGGAACCTACGATAAGAGTACAGAATTCATCACCAGACGTATATTCGTGGTAGACCCAGCCGGGATAAATAACGAAACACAATTTTGGGCTGTTCTATTCAAGCTGCACTATAATGGTACCGAGCTGCCAGGATTTGTAATCAACAAACTGCATGACATTGGAGTCGGGTTTGTAAAAGACTACGAATTAGACCTTGAGCTTGCTTTGCTGAGCTCCGAGTATTTTTTTGCTTTTCTGCAAAAGGAATGGAGCCGGTATATAAATAGCCAGTTAAGCACAGGTTCCACAACCAAAGTCCTGAAGTTTGATCAGCCTGAATTGAAAGTCTATACAGACAACTTCTTTGCTGAAGGTATGCTTAAGCGAGTCAAATTAGATGCAGCAAGAGGTGAAGAATGGGGTTGGATACGCTGTGGTATAGAGCTGAAAACACCAGACCTGAATGAGCAGATCACAAGCTTGATGTCGATTGTACAGACTCGACTGCCTGAATCCGACAGCTCCCACAGGGACTGGCAGAGGTTTATGAAACACTATGCTGAGTTCCTCTACAAGCTCTTTTCGGCAGAACAGTCACAAATTTCAGAAGATACCCAAAAGCTCAGAGTTTATGCTAATGATAGATTTCTTACTTGGGTTCAGAAGCGTTATGACTCGCTTTCAAACCTACCTGCCACCAAACCGGTTATGGTGCATCACATAGCCAAAAGCATGGCATATCACATAAAGGGGACGGAGTCGTCCAAAGTGGTATTGATAGTGATGGACGGAATGTCCTGCGACCAATGGTTGTGCATCAGAGCAGAGCTCGATCTGAGTGGATTTGATCTAAGTGAGGATGTTCTCTTTGCCGGGCTCCCTACCCTCACCTCGATTTCCAGACAATCGATATTTGCCGCCACAATTCCGCTCTTCTTTGGACAGCATCTTGGTAATACTTCTCGAGAAGAAGGCCACTGGAAAAGATTTTGGGAGAATGTTGGTTTGAATGCGCGCTATCTACGCATTGATGGGACAGGAGAAATTGCCTCAAGTCTTGAGAATCAGGTTAATCTTAAGAGTGATACAGTGCTTGGGATTGTCTTAAGTGTGGTAGACAATATAATGCACGGCATGAAACTTGGTTCGGCAGGAATGCATAACCAGATCAGGTATTGGATGAAGCAAGGACACTTTATCTCATTAATAAAACTCTTGATCGATCATGATTTTGAAGTGTGGATCACCGCAGATCATGGCAATCTGGAATGCGATGGAATTGGCAGCATCCCAGACGGCTCATTATCTGAGACCAAGGCTTCCCGGGTAAGAATCTATAAATCTGAAGCTCTTAGGGACAAGGCGGCAAGCCAAGTGAAAAAATCTCTTGTTTGG
>JGI24499J29688_1008886_pt1 | contig 9698 bp, 7 predicted proteins | sample BioPla1RNA2_FD_29688 | JGI IMG/M metagenome (IMG submission 29688)
TAATAAGATTCGCAGAGATGTGGAAAAAAAGTATCTGACTGAAAATTTCTCTCCAGATGAAATTTTTGGTATTTTACCCTTTGAAGAAAAAATATGGGAAAAATCAATGATGGATTCACCGGGTCGTTTCGAAGAAGAAAGTTTGCTGGAAGGTATTGAAGATGTTTACTTGCAAATCGTAAGGGGAATTAAGGAGGTGACGGGAACCGGATAGGGCTTACAAAAACAGGGTTGTATTCGTACTTTTTTGATTAACCAAAGAGGAGGTTTGGAGAACATTATGGCTGACAAAGCTAAAAAGAAGAAGAAAGATCGCAACAGAAGTGTTGATCCCGCTGTTTTAGAAATTCTTGAACGGACAAAGGACAGCGGTATAGAGACTGCTTACGACCGTTACCTGAAAATGCAGCCGCAGTGCAACTACGGCGAGCAGGGGATTTGCTGCCATATATGTATTCAAGGACCCTGCCGTATTACCAGGCGGGCTGACAAAGGGATTTGTGGGGCAACCGCTTATACGATTGTTGCCCGCAACTTGGTTCGTCACGAATTAGGTGGCTGTACCGCCCACGCCGATCATGGGATTCATTCTACGCTTTTAGCCCGGGAGGTAGTCGAGGGCACTGTAACTGACTACAAAATTACAGACACCAAAAAACTGCATGCCTTGGCCGAGCGCATGGATGTTTCCATTGAAGGCAAAGAGGACAAAGAAATATTAAAGGAATTAGTAGAAATCGCTATAGAAGATTTCAATCGTTTAGACGGAAAAGATATGTATTGGCTCCCCAAAGTAATAGTTCCTGAAAGGACCAAGAAATTCCAGGATTGCAATATTCTCCCCAGCAGTATACATCGCACTATCGCCGATGCCATGGCTCAAACACACGTGGGAATGGATGCGGATCCCGTTAACCTTGTATTTAAGAGCCTGGAAGTATCTTTGGCGGACTATGCCGGCGAGCATATTGCCACCAGTTTTTCGGATGTTTTGTTTGGGACGCCCGAGCCGGTTGTCTCAGAGGCAAACATGGGTGTCTTGGATGAAGACTATGTAAATATCGCTGTTCATGGACATAACCCCATTCTTAGCGAAATGGTTGTGCAAGCTGCCCGCGAAATGAAAGATGAAGCACAAGAGGCAGGCGCAAAAGGGATCAAATGTGCCGGCATTTGCTGTACCGGTAACGAGCTTCTGATGAGGCAGGGTGTGCCCATTCTTACCAACTATGCCTCCCAGGAACTGGCTATCATGACCGGGGCTGTCGATGCCATGGTAGTGGATATCCAGTGCATCATGCCGGGGATCCAACCGGTAGCGGAATGTTACCATACACGTATTATTACTACTAGCCCTTCCGTTAAAATTCCCGGATCCTACCACTTGGATTTTGATGAATCCCGAGCCATGGAAAAAGCTCGTGAAGTTGTAGAGATTGCTATCAGTGCCTATAAAGAAAGAAATAAAGAGGTTGTTATTCCTCAGGTTAAACATAAAGTTGTTGCCGGTTTCAGTACAGAAGCGCTTTTGGACATCTTCGCAGCTGTAAACCCGGACAGGCCGATCAGCGTACTTACTGATGCCATTCTTTCTGGCGAATTGCGCGGGGTCTGCCTGCTTTGCGGGTGCAATAACTTAAAGCGTATTCACGATGAAAACCATATCGTCATTGCCCAAGAACTGGCTAAAAACGACGTTCTGCTTGTATCCACAGGTTGTGCCGCACAGGCTTATGCCAAGTCCGGTATGCTCAATTGGGATGCTGTGGAAGAATATGCCGGCGAAGGGCTTAAGGCCTTCTTGAGCCGTTTGAACGAAGCCAACAAGGATAAGCTTGTAGAGAAGCTTCCCTTAGTATTCCACATGGGTTCCTGTGTGGATAACTCCCGGGCCTATGATCTGATGACCTATATGGCTGAAGAACTGCAAATGGATACGCCGAAGGTTCCCTATGCAGCCAGTGCACCGGAAGCAATGAGCGAAAAGGCTATTGCCATTGGCAGCTGGTTGGTTACCTTAGGCTTACCTACACACGTTGGCGTTGTACCGCCGATTCCCGGTAGCCAACTGGTAGATGGTATTGCCCTGCAGATTGCCCACGATGTCTATGGCGGCTACTTTATTTGGGAAACAGATCCTCACAAGAGCGCAGAAAAAATTCTTGAGGCTTTGGATGAAAGAACTTGGAAATTAAAGATGCACCAGAAAGCCAAGGAAACCTACGAAACAGAAACCATTTCGGCAACTTGGTAATATTTTGTGCTGTTCTAAAAGGAGGTAAGAACTCACATGGCAGATACTGGCGTATTAAGAAGGGAATGGGAAGAATCCTTTGAAGAAATATTTGACGGTGTAATTGATGAGGCCAATCCCCCTACACCGTTATTTCAAAAGGCATACGATGGAGCGATAATTGCCACCAGCTATGCCGAAATTTTGCTAAATCAAGCGATCAGGCGCTATGGGCCGGAACACCCCGTAAGTTATCCCGATACCGGTTATTTTATGCCGGTGATCACTGCTTACAGCGGTGAACAGGTAACAAAATTAGGTGAACTGGTGCCCATTTTGAACCGCCTGCGCAACCAGATCAGGGAAGAGCTGAACTTTCTAAATGCCCGGCTTTGTGGAGAGGCTACAGCCTATGCCGCAGAAATTATAGAGGTTCTGCGTTATATTGACGGTGAAAATCCTCATGTGGCTCCCTGGACGGGCTTTTTAGGCGACCCGATCGTGCGCCGTTACGGAATTTTGTTGGTGGACTGGACGATTCCCGGGCAGGCAGTTCTAGTTGGCAAAGCCAAATCCTCAGAGGCCCTGGGTAAAATAGTAACCGACCTGCAGTCCAAGGGTTTCATGATTTTTATGAGCTATGAAGTGATCGACCAGGCTATTGAAGCCGGATGCCGCTTGGGCATTGACTTTATTACCTTCCCCACCGGAAACTTTACACAGGTAATCCATGCCGTAAACTACGCTTTGCGTGCTGGCCTGGCTTTTGGTGGAATTACCCCCGGTGCACGGGAAGAGCAGCGGGATTACCAGCGCCGCCGGGTCCGCGCTTTTGTCTTGCATTTTGGTGAAAGAGATGAAGTGCAGGTTGCAGCGCATTTTGCAGCTATTTTTATGGGCTTCCCGGTGCTGGTTGACCACGAATTGCCTGAGGATGAACAGATAGAAAACTGGTATATCTCTCATCCGGACTATGACACCATGGTGCAGGTAGCGATGGAAGTTCGCGGGATCAAACTGAAAATCGTTGATATCCCGGTACCCTTTATGGTTGCACCTGCCTTCGAAGGAGAAGCTATCCGTAGAAGAGATATGTATCTTGAATTCGGCGGTGGCCGCACATCCTCCTTTGAATTGGTCAGGATGGTAAGTGAAGATGAAATTGAAGACGGTAAAATAGAAGTTATTGGACCGGATATAGATGAAATCGAAGAAGGTTCGGCTATCAGCGCTGGCCTTGACATTAAAATCTACGGGCGGAAGATGCAGGTGGATTTTGAAGCTGTTCTGGAACGCCGTATCCACGACTTTATAAACTACGGTGAAGGTTTGTGGCATACAGCACAGCGTGACATTGCCTGGTACAGGGTGAGCAAAGACTGTGTAGCCGGAGGCTTTAAGTTCCGTCACTACGGCGACCTGCTCATTGCTAAATTTAAAGATGAGTTCCCCGCCATTGTCGACCGCGTACAGGTCAAAATTTATACAGATCCGGAAAAAGTGGAGGAGAACTTGAAAATAGCGCGGGAAGTCTATGCGGAGCGCGATGCCCGCTTGGCTGGGTTGACTGACGAATCAGTGGAGGAATTTTATTCCTGCAAGCTTTGTCAGTCCTTTGCTCCCAACCACGTCTGCATCGTTACACCGGAACGCCTGGGGCTTTGTGGTGCAGTTAGCTGGCTGGATGGCAAGGCTTCCTATGAAATCGACCCCAACGGGCCCTGCGAACCGGTTAAAAAAGAAGGTCTCATTGATGAAGCAAAAGGTATTTGGGAATCTATAAACGAGTACGTTTATCTTAACTCGAACCGCACCATAGAAGAATGCTCCATGTATTCTTTTATCGACCGGCCCATGACCTCTTGCGGCTGTTTCGAAGCCATTATGGGTATTGTGCCAGAGGTCAACGGCGTTATGGTTACCACACGTGAACACGGAGGCATGACTCCCTGCGGTATGAGTTTCTCCACGCTGGCTGGATCGGTTGGCGGCGGTGTACAGACCCCCGGCTTTATGGGCCACGGGCGTACCTTTATTCTCAGCAAAAAATTCATCAGCGCAGACGGCGGCTTGGGCCGACTGGTCTGGCTGCCTAAAGAACTGAAGGATTGGTTGGGGGATGACCTTAACAAATCCGCAGAAGCACAAGGATTGGGAGAAAACTTCGCCGACAAGATCGCCGATGAAACTATCGGGGAAACAGCTGAAGAAATCATGCCCTTCCTGGAAGAAAAAGGTCACCCAGCTTTAACCATGGATCCTTTGATGTAACATGACCTTTAAGGGACCCTTTAGATGGAGCACAGCGATGAAGTCTACAGGGTATCTTCATTAATGCAAAGCATAAATATAGAAAGGAGTCGAAAAAATGGGCTTAACGGGATTAGAAATTTTTAAGCACTTACCAAAAACCAACTGCAAGGAGTGCGGTTTTCCAACCTGCCTGGCTTTTGCCATGGCCCTGGCAAACGGGAAAACAACTCTGGACCTTTGTCCTTACGTTTCAGACGAGGCGAAGGAAGCACTTGCTTCGGCCTCTGCTCCGCCCATTCGCATGGTAAAAGTCGGTGTAGGCGAAAATGAACTGGAGATGGGGGATGAAACTGAGATCTTCCGCCATGATAAGCGCTTCAACCATCTGACAGCGATTGCAATTATCGTTAATGATAACGAAGAAGATATTGAAGCAAAAGTTGAAGCCATAAATGCGCTGGAATATGAACACGTTGGCCAGCATTATGAGTCTAATATGGTGGCCCTGATTAACGCATCGGGCGATGCGGCTACCTTTAAATCTGCCGCGGAAAAAGCTTCTGCTAAAACAAAGAAAGCTTTTCTCTTGATTAGCGATGATACGGCAGCCATAGAAGCAGCTTTAGAGGTCCTGGCTGCACAAAAACCGCTTCTGTATGCTGCAAACAAAGATAACTATGAAAAGATGACAGAAATAGCCAAGGCCAACTCTTGCCCTTTGGTCGTTAAGGGTGAAGATCTGAATAGCTTGGCTGAATTGGTAGAAAAAATTGTTGCCCTGGGGCATAATGATCTAGTCTTGGATCCCGGTTCCCGGGATACGGGCAAGGTTCTGGTGGATATGACCCAGATTCGCCGCCAGGCTGTCAAAAACAAATTCCGTCCTTTCGGTTTTCCCACGATTACATTTACCAGCAAGGACGATCCTCAAGAAGAACTGCTTCAGGCAGGGACCTATCTGGCCAAATATGCCAGCATAGTGGTCATGAAAACCGCTAAAAGAGAAATTCATTTACCATTAATGAGCTGGAGAGCAAATGTCTACACTGATCCACAAAAACCTGTTGCCGTAGAAGCCGGCGCACACGAAGTCGGCGAAGTGGACGAAAATTCGCCTGTATATTGTACTACCAATTTCTCTTTGACATATTTCCTGGTAGAAGGGGAAGTGGATTCGACTCGTATTCCCAGCTATATTCTCTCCGTAGATACCGGGGGCATTTCCGTTCTTACAGCATATGCCGATAACAAGTTTACAGCGGAAACGATTACCAAAGCGATAAAAGATTCCGGTCTGGAGGATAAAGTAAAACACCGTAAAATTGTACTTCCCGGAGGAGTTGCTGTTCTCAAAGGCAAGCTGGAAGAGGAATCCGGATGGGATGTTTTGGTTGGACCGCGTGAATCAGCTGATATTCCAAAATATGCCAAAGAGCACTTTGCCTAAGAGTTGATCTCCTGATTTTTCTTAAAGATTAAGTTGTTTGTCAAAAATGCTTGTTAAATAATCGTATTGGTTTAAGAAAGGAGAAGAGCGATGGCAGTTGAAATTGTAAAAGAGAGATATAGAAGCCAGGTGCGGGAAGTTGTTTTAGGAGCTACCAAAGAAGAGGGCGGTACGCGCGGCAAAACGATCAAGGTCGGCGGCCAAACGGCATTACCTTTTCTACATTTCGAAGGAGAAAACCCCAATCGCCCCGTAGTGGCTATGGAAGTATGGGATATCGTTCCCGAAGAATGGCCTGACAACTTAAAAAGCTATTTTGAAGATGTTTATGAGGATCCTGCTGCCTGGGCAAAAAAAGTGTGTAGATGAATATGGTGCGGATCTGATAGCTCTTCGGTTCAAAGGTGCACACCCTGATCGCAAGGATGCCTCTGCCGAAGATTGTGTGGCCGTTTTGAAAAAAGTACTGGAAGCGGTTGAGGTTCCGTTGATTATTCTTGGTTGTGGGGTAAGTGAAAAGGACAACGAAATTATTGGACCTATTGGGGAAGCCGGAGCCGGCGAAAACCTATTACTGGGTACTGCCGAGCAAGACAACTACAAATCCGTTGCCAGTGCCTGTATGGCTCACAAACATTGCATCATTGCCCAATCGCCGGTTGATATTAACATTTGCAAGCAGTTAAATATTCTCATTGCGGAGATGAGCACTCCATTACTGGATAAAATTATCATCGACCCCGTTATTTCCGCTGTTGGCTACGGCATAGAATACAGCTATTCGATCATGGAAAGAGCACGCTTTGGCGCTTTGCAGGGTGATCGTATGCTGGCCATGCCTGCCATAGCTAATGTCTCTCAAGAAGTATGGAACAAAAAAGAAACCTATGTCCCCAAAGACGAAGAACCCGAATGGGGAGAACAGGCAGATCGTTCATTGGCCTGGGAATCCGCTACAGCTATGGCTATGTTGCACTCAGGAACGGACATTTTGGTGATGAGCCATCCCCGTGCAGTGGAAATAATCAAAACACATATCGACGAACTTATGCAAAATAGTTAGTTAATCCTAAAGGAAGGAGGTAAATTTTATGATCATAATTGGAGAAAGGATCAACGGGATGTTTCGCGATATTGCTGAGGCAATTCGGGAAAAAGATCCCAAGCCTGTCCAAGATTGGGCTAAAAAGCAGGAAGCCATGGGTTCCGGTTATCTGGATTTAAATGTGGGCCCAGCTGTCTCGGATCGTGTTTCTGCCATGAAATGGTTGGTAGAAGTAACTCAGGAGGTTAGCGACTTGCCCCTTTGTTTGGACTCTACTGACTATGATGCTATCGAAGCCGGCCTGGAGGTTTGCAAACGACCGGCCATGATCAACTCTGTGCCGGCTGTCCAAGATAAAATGGATAGGATCTTTACGATGGCCAACAAATATAACGCCGAAGTAATCGGTCTGGCGATGAGTGCAGAAGGTATTCCCAAGGATGCCGAAAGCAGGGTGGCCTTGGCTATGGAACTGGTTGCCAATTGCGATGCTTATGGTGTACCTTTGGATAGTCTGTATATAGATCCCCTTGTCTTGCCCTGTAACGTAGGCCAGGATCACGGGCCCGAAGTGTTTGAAACTCTACGGCAGGTCAAACTGCTCTCCGACCCCTCTCCCAAGACGGTGGTTGGGCTGAGCAATATTTCCCAGGGAACGGAAAACCGGGAATTGATCAACCGTAATTTTGCGGTAATGGCCATGGCTTGCGGCCTGGACGCTGCTATAGCTGATGCTTGTGACGAAGAACTGATAGCTGCAGTGGCTACCGGCAGAGTGCTTCTCAATATGGACATTTATTGTGATTCTTTCGTAGATGTATTTAAAACACAAAATCTATAGCTAAAATTTGGGGCTGGAAATGCTCTTCGAATGCTTAAAAAAACATATAAACATCATAAGGCTAATATTCGCAGCAAATGTAATAACAGAGTACATGTAACATAAGCAGATTAGAAGCAGCAACGCATGTGAAAACATTCGCAGAAACTTACTTAGCAATTAGATCAAGGATCTGGTTAGGTTATTAATTTAAAACCTTAATACAGCTGCATTCCGGCCCCAATTTATTTCAAAGGCTTTAGGGAGAGGGAAGGTGAGGAAAATTGATCGTTGGTGAAAGAAAACCATTGGCTGAGATCGCCGAAATGTTAGAGCCTTTCCGCAAAATATGTGTTTTGGGCTGTGGAACGTGTGTAACCGTCTGCCTTTCAGGAGGCGAAAAAGAGGCGGCCGAAACGGCGGCAGCCCTTTCTTTATTACGACAAAAAGAGGGTAAGGATGTAGAAATATTTACGCATACTCTTTTACGGCAGTGTGAATATGAATATATTGATGATTTTTCTAAAAATATGCCGGAATGCGATGCCATTCTCTCTCTGGCTTGCGGCGTAGGTGTACAAACCATGACTGCAAGGTTACCGGATAAAATTATACTGCCAGGGCTAAACACCCAGTTTATGGGTTATCCTTTAGAACAGGGGGTCTGGAGCGAAAATTGCCTTGGTTGTGGTGATTGTGTTTTGGATTTAACTTTGGGTATATGCCCCATCACCCGTTGTTCCAAGAGTATGCTCAATGGCCCCTGTGGAGGCTCCCAGAATGGAAAATGCGAAGTCGATGACAGCATTGACTGCGCCTGGCACCTGATTTATGAACGTCTGTCAAAAATGGGAATGGTCGACAGAATGGATGCCATTCAACCCCCCAAAGATTGGTCCACATCCCATCACGGAGGTCCAAGAACAATGATAAGGGAGGATGTCAGGCTTGAAACCGGAGAGTAATCTTGAAAAAGTGCTTGTTGGCGGACATTTTGCGGTAACGGGGGAGCTGGGCCCGCCAATGAGTGCCGAATTGGAAACGTTGAAACATCATGCTGACGCTATGCGCAACCATGTCGATTCCTATAATATTACCGATAATCAGACGGCTATCGTGCGCACTTCCAGCATTGGTGTAGCGGCTGCGCTTATGCAGATGGGCCTGGAGCCTAACGTGCAGATGACTGTCCGGGATAGGAACAGAATTTGTCTGCAAAGCGATCTGTTAGGTGCAGTAAGTTTTGGAGTTAGAAATTTCCTATGCCTGCAGGGGGATCATGCCAAGTTTGGTAATGAACCACAAAGCAAAAATGTCAATGATCTAGATTCCATGCAGCTGATCCAAGCTTTAAAGAACATGCGCGATGAGGGGGTTTTTATCAGCGGTGAAAAATTGGAACATCCCCTGCCCCGAATTTTTATCGGCGCAGTAGCCAACCCCTTTGCCGATCCCTTCGAATATCGCCATTTGCGCCTGGCCAAAAAAATTGCCGCCGGGGCTCAATTCATTCAGACACAATGTATCTTCGACATGGATCGCTTTGAAAAATGGATGGAAAAGGTAAGGGAATTGGGTCTCCATGAAAAGGTATATATCATGGGCGGTGTAACGCCAATAAAATCTATAGGTGCGGCCCGCTACATGCAAAAGAATGTTGCCGGAATGATCGTTCCCGATGAACTAATCGATCGCATCAGGGGCGCCAAGGATAGAAAAAAAGAAGGCCTCAACATAGCAATCGAAACCATTCAACGTCTTAAGGAAATAGAGGGTGTTGCCGGAGTCCACGTCATGGCTATTGCCTGGGAAGAAGTTGTCCCGGAAATTGTGGAAAGAGCCGGGCTTTATCCACGGCCCCAAGTGGACTAGTTCTTAGAACCGGCATCAAACTTTCAAG
>JGI24499J29688_1017506_pt1 | contig 9684 bp, 5 predicted proteins | sample BioPla1RNA2_FD_29688 | JGI IMG/M metagenome (IMG submission 29688)
TGGTTAACAATCGCTCGCTGGGGTAATTTTATGCCGCATCTGGAAATCGATTTCTATATTTGCGGCAATTAGTGTACCAAAGTGCAGCATTTGTGGACATAGCGGCACTTTACCCGCTGAAATTTTGCGATTGGGGATGAGGATTTTGATGCAGCAAAAATATGTTTACCAAAAACCTGAGAACGGCTATCCGGAATGGAATAACAATCCTGAGATTTTCCAGTTAAACCGCCTGCCCGCGCGGGCTAACTACATTAGCTATGCTTCGGTGCAAGAGGCGTTAGCTACTCCCAAAAAGGAGGCTAAGCGCTATCTGAGCTTGAACGGAGCTTGGAAGTTTTCCCTTTCTTCAAACCCGGAGCAGCGCAATCGCGATTTTTATAAAACAGATTTCGATTTCTCCCAGTGGGCGGATATTAAGGTTCCGTCGCACTGGCAATTGGAAGGCTATGATTACCCGCAATACACTAACGTAATCTACCCCTGGGTGGATCACGACCACATTAAAGCCCCCTTTGCACCTACCAACTACAACCCGGTGGGCCAATACATCACCACTTTCGAAGTGCCCGAAGACTGGGCAGATCAACCTGTGAAGATTAGTTTTCAAGGAGTTGAATCTGCCTTCTATCTCTGGCTGAACGGTGATTTTGTGGGCTACGCGGAAGATACCTTTACACCAAGCGATTTCGATTTAACCCCCTATTTAGTAGAAGGGGAAAACAGGCTCGCGGTTGAGGTCTACCGTTGGTGCGATGCCAGCTGGCTTGAAGACCAGGATTTTTGGCGTTTAAGCGGAATTTTTCGCGACGTCTATTTATACACTCATCCCGTTACCCATATCACTGACTTTTTTGTGGTGGGCGATTTAATCAATAATTACACAGACGGCTTATTAAAAGTTAAGGCGGGCGTTGCTTCTGCCAAGGGAGAAGCGCTGGGTCAATTGGCGTTGGAAGTGAAATGTTTCGATGCGGCACAGCAAGAGATCTTTTCAACAGTTGCAGCTGCCCATTCGTGTCAAGCTGAGACTGAAATTGAATTTTCTGCCATGGTGCCTAAACCGCTTAAGTGGAGCGCAGAGCAGCCCAATCTTTACACAACCGTATTAATCCTCAAAGACGGAGCGGGCGCAATTCAAGAGGTTGTATCTTGCAGAACGGGCTTTAGAAAATTTGAAATCAAAGATGGAATACTTCAGTTAAACGGCAAGAGGATTGTTTTTAAGGGTGTCAACCGCCACGAATTTTGCGGCTATAAGGGCCGGGCGATTGGCCGGGAAGAAATGCTAAAACATATTCGGATCATGAAACAGCACAACATCAACGCGGTTCGGACCGCACACTACCCCAACCAGAGCGAATGGTATGATTTGTGCGATGAATACGGGCTGTATGTGATCGATGAGGCCAATTTGGAGACGCACCAAACTTGGATTAATTACCACACTAGGGATTTTGAGGCTATTCCGGGCAGCAAAAAGGAATGGACCGGCGCTGTTTTGGATCGGGTGCGCTCCATGGTAGAGCGGGACAAGAACCATCCGTCCATCCTGTTTTGGTCGCTTGGCAACGAATCCTATGGCGGCGAAAACTTTTTGAAGATGTACGATCTGATTTACGAGCTTGATCATAGCCGCCTTGTCCATTACGAGGGAACGGTCCACGCACCCAAGTTTGATGCATGTACCGACGTGCAAAGCTACATGTACTCCGGGCCTGCCCACGTTGAACATTACGGCAGGCGCAACGAGGGCAAACCATTCATCCTGTGCGAATACGCCCATGCCATGGGCAACTCCCTGGGCAACTTTCACAAGTATACCGAGCTGTTTGATAAATACCCTAAAATACAAGGGGGCTTTATCTGGGACTGGCTGGATCAATCGCTAATTAAAATAGATCAGGATGGCAACAAAATCTTCACTTACGGGGGGGACTACGGCGAAAAACCCCATGACGGGCATTTTTGCGGTACCGGTATCCTCTTTGCGGATGGAACGCTGTCCCCCAAGATCATGGAAGTGAAAAAAGGCTACCAAAATATTGAATTTGCTGCGCTCTGCCTGCACGAAAAGCGCTTTCAAGTGATCAACAAATATTTGTTCACACCCCTAAGCGCCTTTGATTACAAATGGCAGCTTTTACGCGATGGTGAAGTAGTGGCTGAGCAGGGCTTTCAATTAAGCGATGGGGACAGCGAGTTTTCGCTGGATTACACCATACCTGCTGAGTGCGGCGAATACGTATTGACGATTAGCGCCCATCTTAAAGAAAAGACTGTTTATGCAGAAAAGGGGCATGAAGTAGCCTTTGAGCAGTTCGTGCTGCCTGCGCGGCACGTATTTGCCAAGGGCAAGAAAACTGTGCAAGGTATGCTGGCTGTTGTGGAGGACGGGGAGAAGCTGCATCTGGAAGGGGAGCAATTTAGAGTATCGTTCTGTAAAGAAAGCGGCTTTTTGATCCATCTTGCCAAAGATGGTACACCTTATCTGGATCGCCCGCTTCAACCGAACTTTTGGCGAGCGATAACAGATAATGATCGGGGCAACCGCCTGCAAGAGCGGTCAGCGGTCTGGAGGCAGAATGATACAGTTTGCTTGGAGTTTGCGCTGGAAGAATACGCAGAAAAGATCTCGGTGTGCACCAAGCTTTTCATAGCCCAATCAAATACGTTTATTTGGTTAACCTACCACGTTTACGCAGACGGCGAAATAAAGGTGGCCTATACCTGCAGGCCGGGCGCTCGTGGCGGGGAGATACCGGTTATTGGTTTAAATGTGAAGCTGGATGGGGCGTTCGAGCATCTAAAATGGTATGGCAAGGGCCCGCACGAGACCTATATCGATCGTCAATTAGGCGCTAAACTGGGGATCTATTCGGGCAACGTCAAAGAGCAAGTGCAGCCCTATCTAAAACCGCAGGAAAGCGGCAACAAAGTGGGAGTCCGTTGGCTTACCCTTACCAATGATGAGGGGCGCGGGCTCATGATCAAAGGGCTGCCCGAGTTAGAAGTCAATGCAATTCCTTACACAAGCGAAGAGCTGGAAAACTGCAGCCATTACCACAAACTGCCCGAAAGCGGCAAGACAGTCCTGTCTCTCAACTATAGGCAGATGGGCGTGGGCGGGGATGATTCCTGGGGTGCCCGCACGCATCAGGAATACCAGATTCAGCCGACGGGCGTATATCAGTACAGCTTCGTGCTCAGCACTTTTTGATTAGCGGGCGTAGCACCCGCTAATCCAGGGCAAGGGCGGGTGCTGTGGATTAGTACGATGGAATGCCATTTGCAGAAATCGATTTCCGCACCGAGTCTTTACTATGTTGAAAGAAAGGGAAATGTTCAATAGACAAAGGGCGCTTTTTACAGCAAAAAATACCGCAACGTCTTCCACGAATTGGGGTATTCCGAAGCAGAAATCGATGCAAGGGTGGAGCAGACCTTTCAAACAATGTTTTATGGCAGTGAGGAAGAGCGATTTTACCATCCGGTTGGGGATGATATGGCCTACATTGTGGATACGGGCAATATTGACGTGCGCACAGAGGGCATGTCCTACGGCATGATGATGTGCGTCCAGCTTGACCGCAAAGAAGAGTTCGATCGCCTTTGGAAGTGGGCTAAGACTTATATGTACCATGATGATACAGAAGAAAAGGGTTATTTCGCCTGGTCCTGCCAATTAGACGGAACTCGCAATTTTGAAGGGGCGGCACCTGACGGCGAAGAGTATTTTGCCATGGCCCTCTTTTTTGCGTCGAACAGGTGGGGCGATGGCCAGGGTATCTTTAACTACTCACAAGAGGCTCGCACCCTTTTGCACGATTGCATCCACAAGGGTGAACAACCGGGGACAGGCCATCCCATGTGGGATCCGGAAACGAAATTGATCAGATTCGTGGCAAATTGCGATTACACAAACCCGTCTTATCATTTGCCCCATTTTTACGAACTTTTCGCCCTGTGGGCCAACGAAGAAGACCGCCCGTTTTGGAAAGAGGCCGCGGCGGCCAGCAGAGCGTTTCTAAGGCGCGCGTGCAACTCGGTAACGGGGCTAAGCCCTGAGTGTTCTGAGTATGATGGAAGCCCGCTGCGCAGACACCAGCCCGGCAGTTACAGGCGAGATACCTATTACTCTGATGCTTATCGGACGATTGCCAACATTGCCATGGATTACAGCTGGTTTAGCCAGGATTAACTGATCCGGACGCTTGGCATTGCGAATTGGCGAATAAACTCCAGCACTTCTTTTGCCATACCGTAAAGCATAGGCAAGATGGCATTTACGAGATCGACGGAAGGGTGAACCCGGGCAAGGCGCTGCACCCGGTGGCCATCATCGCTACCAATGCCCATGCTTCTTTAGCCGCAAACGGGCCATACTGGGAAGAGTGCGTGCGCAAACTATGGGACACGCCTTTGAGGCTGGGCGATAGGCGTTATTACGACAATTGCCTCTACCTTTTTGCCATGCTCGCTCTCAGCGGAAAGTATAGAATTATTTTATGATATTCAACCGCGTTTACGAAAAAATAAGGTGGAGGGGGAATAACAAATGACTTATAAAACGGCCCGCAACCCGGTAATTTGGGCGGATGTGCCCGATCCAAGCGTTGTGCGCGTTGGCGATACCTACTACATGAGCAGCACAACTATGCACATGAACCCCGGAGTCCCAATTATGAAATCAAAGGATCTGGCTAACTGGGAAATCGTCAATTACGTTTACGATATTTTGGGAGTAAAAGACGAGCAACGCCTTAACAACGGGAAAAATGAATATGGGAGAGGATCGTGGGCGAGCAGTTTAAGGTACCGCGACGGGGTTTATTACGTTGTATTCAGCTCCCAAACGGCGGGCAACACCTTTATTTTCCAAACTCGAGACATAGAAAACGGCCCTTGGGAAAAATACATATTGCCCTTTGTCCATGATATGTCTTTATTGTTTGACGATGACGGGCGCACCTTTCTCGTTTACGGCGGCGGGGACATTCGCCTCTTAGAGTTGACGGAGGATGCCACAGCGGTAAAACCGGGCGGGCTTGATCAGGTGATTATTAAAGACAGCAGTGCAATTGCCGGCCCAAACATTGGCCTTCCGGCAGAAGGCGCCCACATCCACAAGATTGGGGGCAAATATTATATCTTCCTGATCACCTGGCCTAGAGGCGGAATGCGCACCCAGTTGTGCTATCGGGCAGATTCCATCACAGGGCCCTGGGAAGGGAAGGTTGTCCTACAGGATGCCGGCATTGCCCAAGGGGGGCTTGTGGATACACCTGATGGCAACTGGTATGCATTCTTGTTTGGCGATCGGGGAGCGGTTGGCCGCATACCCTACTTAGTGCCAGTTAAGTGGGAAGACGGCTGGCCAGTGCTCGGTGAAAACGGCAAAGTTCCGGAAGATACCGGGATTGCCCGCGCTGCCGAGTTTAAGCTCGTTGCTTCTGATGAATTTAATGCTTCCGGAGACAAGATAGGTGCTTACTACACCGAGCTAGCGGATGATGCGGCAGGCGATGAAAATAAACCGCGCGGCTCCCATCTTGGCTTGGTGTGGCAGTGGAATCACAATCCTGATCATACTAAATGGTCACTAACGGAACGACCGGGATACCTCAGGCTGAAAACGGGCGGATCGAGCCAAAGCATAGTTGAGGCACGCAATGTTTTGACCCAAAGAACATTTGGCCCTGAATGCTCCGGTATGGTAGCGATCGATGTTTCAGGCATGCAAGAAGGCGATTATGCTGGGCTTGCCGCTTTTCAAAAGAATTACGGCTTTGTAGGCGTGAAAGCAAGCAATTCCTCAAAACATATCGTGATGGTTGACGGGAGCCAAGATACAATTACAGAAGTGGAAGCGATCAGGGTAGAACAAGATAGGCTCTATTTTAGAATTGATTGCGATTTTCGCGAGCGGAAAGACCTGGCCTACTTTTATTACAGCCTGGATGGCAAGAAGTGGAATAAAATCGGCACACCGCTTAAAATGAGCTATACGCTACCGCATTTTATGGGATACCGCTTCGCCCTATTCAACTTTGCCACCGAGAGTGCAGGCGGCTATGTGGACTTTGATTATTTCCGTGTGGTCGGCACGCAGTCTGGGAAGCAGGGGCATGAGTAAAACGACGATTTCGCTAGCCCAAATCAACAAGGTCGTTGGCCAAGGCCCGTACCAAGCCAGTTGGGAATCTCTTGGCAATTACCAAATTCCCTTATGGTACAAAAACAGCAAGTTTGGCATCTTTATTCACTGGGGCCTTTATTCTGTGCCCGCTTTTGGCAACGAGTGGTATTCGCGCAACATGAACATCCGGAGCTCGGCCGAGTTTAAGCACCACATGGAGACTTACGGTGCACATGCGGACTTTGGCTACAAGGACTTCATCCCGCTTTTTACAGCTGACAAGTTTGACCCGCAAGAGTGGGCAGAACTATTCAAAGGGGCGGGTGCGCGCTACGCCGTGCCTGTGGCTGAGCATCACGACGGCTTTCAAATGTACCGCAGCGGGCTGTCCCGCTACAATGCATATGAAATGGGCCCTAAAAGGGACATTTTAGGAGAACTGTCTCAAGCGTTTCAAGAGGTGGGCATTGCTCCTTGTGCATCTTCCCACCGCGCAGCACACTGGTTCTTTATGGGCCACGGCAAATTGTTTGAGAGCGACATTAAAGAGCCGCTTGTGCCAGGCGATTTTTACTGGCCGGCACAGCCCGAGCCCGATCACCAAGATCTGTTCAGCAAACCGGAACCGTCAGAGGAATACCTGCAGGATTGGCTGCTGCGCTGCTGCGAGATTGTGGACAGGTACCGCCCCAAACTCTTTTATTTCGGTTGGTGGATCCACCACAGTGCGTTTAAGCCGTACTTAAAGAAATTTGCGGCCTACTACTATAACAGAATGGCCCAGTGGGGCGAAATAGGTGTAATCACCTACAAACACGATGCTTTTATGTTTGGAACGGCAGTAGTTGACATTGAAAGGGGCCAGTTTGCGGAGGCAAAACCCTATTTTTGGCAGACAGATACCGCAGTAGCGAAGAACTCGTGGTGCTACACCGAAAACAATGTGTACAAAACACCCAATCAGCTAATCTGTGATCTGGTGGACATTGTGAGCAAGAACGGCACGCTGCTTTTGAATGTGGGGCCGAAAGCAGATGGAACGATCCCTGACCAGGACAGGAAGATTCTTTTGGAAATTGGAAAATGGCTGAAAAGAAATGGCGAAGCGATTTACGATTCCAAAGTCTGGAGGGTATCCGGCGAGGGGCCTACCCAAATACCGGAGGGGCAATTCACTGATAATGAGGAAAAGCCCTTTACCAAAGAGGATATTCGCTTTACCGTTAAGGGCTCCCATCTTTACGCCACCGTGCTCAATTACCCCCCGGATGGGGCTGTGACAATCAAGTCTTTGGTAGTGCAAAACGCCGCGAGCAAACCCCACTTCCACGGAATTATTAACAAAGTAACAGCATTGGGTTTCCCGGAGCGCATCAATTGGAAACGGGGCCCAGACGGTTTGGAAATTAAAACGGAAAGCATTCGAAGCAAATATCCGGTGGTATTCAAAATAGAAATTGACTGACCGGGACTACAAACTCAGAGGAGGAAAAAGGATGTCACAAGCATTTGCATCTTTATACAAAAAATATGAAGAGTATTTTCCCATCGGAACATGTGTGAGCCCCGCTGCCTTAACCACCCATAAGGAGCTATTGATCAAACATTACAACAGTTTAACGTCTGAAAACCACATGAAATTCGAGTCGATCCATCCGGGCATTGATCAATATGATTTTAGCCAAGCAGATGCGCTTGTTGAATTTGCTAAAGAGCACAATAAGCTTGTTCGCGGCCACACTTTAGTCTGGCACGGCCAAAACCCCCCTTGGCTTTTTAAAGACGAAGAGGGCAACTGGGTAGATAGGGATACTTTGCTGGGGCGCATGAAAGATCACATTCATACTGTCGTTCCCCGCTATAAAGATTCTATCTACTGCTGGGATGTTGTGAACGAGGCTGTGGAAGATTCGGGCGAGCATATCTTGCGGCAGCGTTCTCCTTGGCTGCAAATTATTGGCGAGGATTTCTTGGAGCACGCTTTTAGATTTGCACACGAAGCCGATCCTGATTGTCTTTTGTTTTACAACGATTACAACGAAAGCACGCCAGCCAAGAGGGACAAAATCTATGAACTAGTGAAGGGCCTAAAAGACAAGGATGTTCCCATCCATGGTGTGGGTTTGCAGTGCCATTGGAATATTCACGGCCCATCAATAGATGTTATCCGTGCAGCAATTGAAAAATACGCGGAGCTTGGCCTAGAGCTGCATGTCACTGAGCTGGATGTATCTGTTTTTGCCTTCCAGGATCGCCGGACCGATCTGGCCGAGCCTACCCAGGAAATGCTAGATAAACAGGCGGAGTATTATGACAGCATTTTTGCCCTGTTTAGGGAGTATTCGGAGATAATTACTAATGTAACTTTGTGGGGTTCTGCCGATGATGTTACCTGGCTGCACGACTTCCCGGTGCGGGGCCGCAAAAACTGGCCGCTTCTGTTTGATATGAAGCAAAACCCCAAGCGGGCCGTTAAAAGGATAGTGCAGTTTTAATATGAAAAGCAATTTATTCAGGTGGTTTGCAGCCGCGGTTCTGATACTTTCAGCAACCGCGGCCGCCCATGGCAATGTAAAAGGGGGAATAACGGTGAGCGCCAGGCAAGTTACAGCAGTCCCTGAGCAGTATCGCAGGGCAGTTTCTGCCGAGCTGCGGGGCCGCATTTTGGACGTAGAGTACGAAGTGAAAAACTACATTGACCCATCGCGCATGCTCGTGAGCGATAGGCCAATAGAGCGGGCGGAGGCGGGCCGCGAGGTAGGCCTTGGCGAGCCCATTTTAAAAAAATGCAATGTTTACCTGCCTCCGGGCTACGATGCAGAAGATACCGAGAGAAAATACAATGTTCTTTACCTTCTGCACGGCGTGGGAGCCAACCGGTTTGAGTGGCTGTACGGCAGCGGCAGGGTGGATGGCAATTTTGTGATCGCTAACATATTTGATAATCTGATTGCTAACGGTGAAGTTGAGCCGCTTATCGTTGTGTTTCCGGAGGGGCGCAGCGCCCACGATTGGGAAAGTACTGCCTTTACCGCGCAAAACACAAATTTGCTTGGCTTTTATTATTTCGATTACGAGCTTCGCTACGATTTGATTCCCTTTATCGAAGCCAACTACAACACTTACGCCAATATTGCGGAAACATCACCCGAGGCAGTGCAGTACAACCGCAAACACCGGGCAATTGCAGGCTTATCCATGGGCGGAATGCAGGCTTTGAATCTAATCTTGGGCGGCTACCGCTTTGACCACGCAGATTACGTGGAGCGGGCACAAAGACTGCCCAACGGCTTGGCTCAAACGGTACCGGCACCTGGCATGCACGATTTGTTTGCCTATGTGGGTGCATTTTCCAACGCTCCCACTTCAACTGCCGGAATTGTGCTTGGCAAGAGTATTGGCTTATCGCCTCACGAAATAGATTTGCTTTATCTGACCTGCGGTGATGCAGACGGTATTGCCATTCGCAGTTACAAAGATTCAATCGAAGGGCTCCGGGCCGGTGCGGACGACCGCCTCCGGGCTTTTTACCAAGTGGTAATCAG
>JGI24499J29688_1003649_pt1 | contig 9642 bp, 8 predicted proteins | sample BioPla1RNA2_FD_29688 | JGI IMG/M metagenome (IMG submission 29688)
TTGTTCAAGAACATTCTACCAGAGGCTTTTCAGATCTCTTTTTAATTTTTAACTTAACAGAACATATGATCAAATAAGGAGGATGAAATGAAAAAAGTTTTAACAATTTTACTTGCGTTAACTATGTTGGTAGCGCTGGTAGCATGTGGGGGTGAGACTGATAAAAAAGATTCATCAACAGATGAGACAGAAGCAGATGTGGTCAAAACAGAAGATGACGCGGCTGAGGTAGACGAAGAAAAAGAAGTAACGATAGGTTTGTCGGTCGGGCATTTGACAGAAGAGCGTTGGCAAAGAGAGATTGAAATGTTTGAGGAGTACGCTGCAGCAAATAATATTAAACTTGAGGTTCAATCTGCAGAAGATGATCCGCAGAAACAAGTTTCTCAGGTGGAGAATATGGTGACAATGGGTGTTGATGCATTAATTGTTCAGCCAATAGATTCTGAGGCTGCAGGTGTTGTTTGTGGACCTGCAAAAGCAGCAGGAATTCCTGTTGTTTCATATGACAGATTTGTTATGAATGGAGATCTAGACTACTACATATCTTTTGACACAATAAAAGTGGGTAAGACTCAGGCTGAATTTGTTATAGAGCATGTAGACGAAGGAAATTTTATTTGGCTAAAAGGAGATCCTGCAGACTTTAATGCACATCTTTTAGAAGAAGGACAGCAAGAAGTATTGGCACCTTATGTTGAGTCCGGAGCTATCAATATTGTTGCGGAACAATGGGTAAAAGGATGGGATCCTAATGAAGCCTTGAAACATACAGAAAATGCTTTAACTGCTAATAAAAACGATATTCAGGCAATAATTGCTTCAAATGATGGAACTGCTGGTGGTGCAATTCAAGCATTACAAGCTCAGAAATTATTAGTGCCGATTGCTGGGCAAGATGCTGATCTTGCAGCATGTCAAAGAATAGTAGAAGGTATTCAAACAGGTACAGTCTATAAACCTCTAAAAAAGTTAAATGATGCGGCTATCCAGTTAGCACATGCTCTTGCATTGGGAAAAACACCTGAAGAAGCAGAAGCATCTGTTGACTCTAGCCTGGGAACTTGGTCAAAGTTGGATAATGGTTATAAAGAAGTAACAACTTTTATGGTCGATGTAGTTAAGGTCAATAAGGACAATATGATAGAAGAGATTGTTATGGATGGTTTCCATTCATATGAAGATGTTTATGCAAATGTTCCGGAGGATGAGAGACCGGATAAACCTTAATTGTTGACTTAAGTTTTCTTAATTGTAAGGTTTTAAGCTATTTAAACAATAGCTTAAAACCTTTTCCTAAATCTCATATAAAAAAGATGGAAAGGGTGTTTATGCAAGATCAAGATGTGACTAATTTTACGTTATTAGATAATGATTATATTCTTGAGATGAAAAACATAACGAAAGAATTTCCAGGCGTTAAAGCATTAGATAATGTTAGTTTTAAGTTGAAAGAAGGCACAATACATGCAATATGCGGTGAAAATGGTGCTGGAAAATCCACATTAATTAAAATATTATGTGGAGTTCATAGCTCCGGTTCATATACGGGTGATATCCTCATTAATGGAGCTAAAGTCGAGTTTGATTCAGTTAGGGATGCTGAAGGATGTGGAATAACATGTATACATCAGGAATTGGTATTAGTACCAGGTCTGTCAGTTGCAGAAAATATCTTTCTAGGAAATCAACCAAATAATAAAGGTGTCATAAATCGTGGTGTCCTTAATAAACTAACTGATGATTTACTTGTGCGTGTTGGAATAAATGAAAAAGGCGAAGAAAAAGATATACATCCAACAGATATTGTAGATGATTTAAGCGTAGGAAAACAACAATTAGTTGAAATTGCTAAAGCATTATCAAAAGAAACAAGAATTCTAATACTTGATGAACCGACATCTGCTTTGACCGAAAAAGAGACTGAGGTACTTCTTGATATTTTACGAAATCTGAGAAATGAAGGAGTGTCTTGTATATATATCTCTCATAAACTTGATGAGGTAATGGCAATATCTGATGAAGTTACGATAATTCGTGATGGTAATTCTATAGATTCGAAACTAATATCTGATATAACAAAAACTGAAATAATAAAGCATATGGTGGGTCGCGAATTGACGAATCAATTTCCTGAAGCAACTCATCAATGCGGGGATTTGATCCTTGAAGTAAAAAATTATAACGTTTATCGTTTAGGAAGTAAAGAGCGTAAACTTCTTGATGATATTTCGTTTAAGATTAATAAAGGTGAAGTTGTTGGAATAGCCGGATTAATGGGATCCGGAAGAACAGAACTTTTTGAAAGTCTATGTGGAATTCTTCCAAATCGTTCAGATGGCGAGGTATATCTGAATGGTAAAAGATTAGTTATCAAAAGTGCAAGAGATGCAATTCAAAATGGTATTTATTATCTTACTGAAGATAGAAACCGTTATGGACTGGTTCTTAATATGTCTGTAAAAGAAAATATCACGCTTTCTAGTCTTAAAAAGATTTCGAAATTAGGTGTTATTAATGATAATCATGAAGAGGAATATTCTCATGATTATATTGAAAGAATTAATATTAAGACACCTAACACAAAGGTAGCTGTTGAAACATTGTCAGGAGGAAATCGACAAAAAGTTTCTATTGCTAAATCGCTAATGACAAATCCTCAAATCTTGATTTTGGATGAGCCTACAAGAGGCATTGATGTTGGTGCTAAATATGAAATTTATAAAATAATACATGATTTAGTTGATCAAGGAGTTGCTGTTATTGTGATTTCATCCGAATTAGAGGAAGTTTTGGGCTTGAGTGATCGTGTTATCGTATTTAGAGACGGTACTATTGGGGGAGAAAGACAAATAAAAGAAGCAGATCAGGTATGTATTATGAATTTGGCAACTGGTCAGGAAGTTGAGTTAATAGGAGAATAATCTAATTATGAGTTTAAATAATAAAAAATCTTTTGATCCTGTAAAATTTTTAAAAAAGTATGCAATGATTTTAGTTTTTATAGCGATCGTAATATTCTTTTCAGCTATGACTAATGGAGTATTTTTGCAAGCCAGAAACCTTTCAAACTTATTCAGACAAATGGCAATTATTGGTATTATGGCGACAGGACTGTCATTAGTTATTGTTGCTGGACATATTGATTTGTCAACAGGAACATTACTTGGATTTATTAGTGGTATTTCGGCAGCTGGGCAGGTGTGGTGGAATTGGCCTACCCCTATTGCAATTATTATTCCGATTTTAGTAGGTTTGGTAGTAGGAGTCGTACACGGAATTCTGATTGCATATTTAAAGCTTCCCGCTTTTATTACAACTTTAGGAACACAGTTCGTTTTTAGAGGAGGATTATTGGGTGTTATTAAGGGACAAACGGTAGCACCTCTTCACAAAGAATTTGTTGTAATAGGGCAAGGTTATCTTTCAAAAGAAGTAAGTTGGGCAATTGTTATTGTAGCTTCTCTAATGTTTGTTTTAATTACTTTAAACAGAAGAAGAAATGACCATAAGCTTCAAATAGATACGAAGCCGTTTAAATCGGATCTGATAAGATTGATTATTTTTGTTGGTATTCTTTCAATATTTACTTATTTGATGAATAGTTATGAGGGAGTTCCCGTACCGACATTAATTCTAATTATTTTAGTTCTAATTTATACATTCATTGCTGAGAAAACTACATTTGGCAGAAGCGTATATGCTATTGGGGGTAATGCTCTTGCGGCGCAATATGCAGGAATTAGTGCAAAAAGAGTTGTTACGGTAGTTTTTATGTTTTCAGGTGCTTTATCTGCGATTGCCGGTTTAATTATGGCAGCTCGTCTAAATGCAGGTTCTCCACAGGCAGGTTTATATCTGGAAACGGATGCTATCGCTTCTGCAGTTATTGGTGGAATTAGCATGATTGGTGGAACCGGAAAAGTTTATGGTGCCTTATTTGGTGCCCTATTAATGGCATCTTTAGACAACGGCATGAGCATGATGAATGTACCTACTTTCTGGCAATTTATAGTCCGAGGTACCGTATTAGTAATTGCTGTTCTCTTTGATGTAACCTCGAAAAGAAAAAGATAAGATTTGACAATTTGATGAAATGAACCTGCTGGGCGATAAATGGAGGTAAATATGGAGAAAGTAAAATTAGGAGTCATAGGAACAGGTAAAATAGGTAGAATGCATATTAACAACTTGGTTAATTCTCTGCCTGATGTAGAGGTAGTTGCGGTAGCTGATCCTTTTGTAGATGTATCTTCTGATTTCTTAAATGAGATGGAAATTCCGAGTAATATGCGTTTTAAAGATTATAACGATCTGTTGGAAATCGAGGAGATCAAGGCTGTTGTAATTGCTTCATCAACAGATACACATGCGGAAATCTCAATTGCTGCTGCCAATAAGAATAAAGCGATTTTCTGCGAAAAACCTGTTGATAGTGACCCAGAAGTAATAAGGAAAGTGCAAAAAGTAGTTGAAGAATCTGGAGTGGTGTTCCAGACAGGATATAATCGACGTTTTGACCATAATTTTAAAAAGGTTCGTGATGAGGTGTCCTCAGGTACTATTGGGGAACCACATATTATTAAAATTACATCTCGAGATCCTGCCCCACCTTCAATGGATTATGTCAAGGTTTCAGGTGGATTGTTTAAAGATATGATGATTCATGACTTTGACCTTATAAGATACCTATCAGGAAGTGAACCAATAGAAATTACTGCAAAAGGCGCGGTGTTGATAGATCCTGCAATAGGTGAAGCCGGCGACATAGATACAGCAGTTGTAACTATTCTTTTTGAGAATGGAGCACTAGGTATTATAGATAATAGTCGTCAAGCAGTTTATGGGTATGATCAGAGAGTTGAGGTATTTGGCTCAAAAGGCATGGTCAAGGCAGAGAATGATAAGCCGACAACAGTAGAAATAAGCACTGAGGATTATGTAACAACAGATAAAATTCCATATTTTTATTTAGATAGATATGGTCAGGCTTATCTGGATCAATTTCATTACTTTATAGAAGCAGTTAAAGGCACAGGTCCGTTACTTGTTAATGTAATAGATGGACTAAAATCTGTGGAAATGGCTGATGCAGCAAAGCTATCATTAGATAAAGGCACTACAATTAAGCTGTAAAGAATTAAAAAGTAATGTTAAAAAGTTTTAAAGAAAAAAGACTATAAGTATTCATAATAATACTTTTAGATACAATTATTGTTTAAACAGGAGGTTTAAAATGACAAAATGGCAACTCCCACCAAAAGGTGGAAATATGGAAGCGGCAAACGGAATTTATTTTCAAAATATGACGAGAAAAGAGGTTCGTGAACGTTTAAAAACAAATGATGTTCTTCTTTTACCGGTTGGTTCAACGGAAAACCATGGTGATAGTGCACCTTATGGTGAAGATACTTTCTTGGATACGAGACTTTGTGAACAAGTGGCAAAAGCAACTGGATGTACTGTGGCTCAGCCGATTTGGTATGGTTCCCATCCCACGCATCATTTGGGAATGCCTGGAACTGTAATGATTCCTGAGGATATATTATCTGATTATCTGTGTTATGTATTTGCTGGTTTTTGGAACACGGGTTTTAGGAAAATTATTGTAGTTAATGGACACGGTCAGGATTATGTAATTCCTACAGCTATACATAAATTTGGTAAGAAATGGCAAGTTCCTTCTATAATTCTTTATGTTCATTTTTGGAATTGTGCAAAACAAGAATTAGAAACTAAAGATAAGGGTGGTCCTTACGATACACCATTCATTCATGCCGATGAAGTTGAGCAATCATGGTGCCTTACTCTTTTCCCGGAATTACTTAAAATGGAAGATGCTGTGGCTACAAAGCCAGCTCCAATGCTCCCTCCCGGGCATATTAATAATTCAGCAGAAACGGGAGATGGGCCAATCAAATGGTATAATGCATGCGGTTCAACAGGGTTGGAAGCAATTTGCACACCTGAAGGTGTTATTGGTGATCCTACAAAGGCAGATGCTAAGAAAGCAATAAAAGGTGTTAGCCAAACATTGGATTATCTTGAAAAATTGGTTAATGATATTTTAGAGAAATATCCTGTAGGTCAGCTACCTCCTATTGATAAAGTGACAATGCGTGATCCTAAACAGCTTGAAGATATCATGAAAGGACCTGAAAACGGGGGAAGACATCTTTATACGCTTGAATATTAATAATTATTTTATTTGATGGAAAAACACATTACACATTTTGAATAAATAAAAACAAGGATTTTTGTATTCTTGTTAATTAAAAAAGGAGAACAAAGAATGAAAATAAAAGTTGCATTTATGCATGGTCCTCATGATCTGCGAATAGAAGAAGTTGATATGCCAACGATAAAACCGGATCAATGCTTAGTAAAATTAAAAGCTTGTGGCATCTGCCAATCTGATGTTGAGTGTTTTGAAGGAGATTCTGCAGAAGGACGTTATGACATTGCTCCATATACTCCAGGTCATGAATGGGCAGGTCAAATTGTTGAAGTAGGTAGTGAAGTTGAAGGTTTTAAAGTAGGCGACAAAGTTGTTAGCGATTGTGTATTGCCTTGTGGTCATTGTGCAAACTGTAAAGATGGCAAAATGCCTTCAGCATGCTTAAATATGAGAGAAGTTGGATTCCGTCCTGATTCACCGGGTGGCTTTGGCGAATATTTAGCTTTAGAGTATCAATTTTTACATAAAGTACCAGATGACTGGCGTTATGATTTAGCTTCTTGGGTGGAGACCTTTAATGTAGGATATTGGGGTGTTTGGGGTACAGATTGTAATCCTGATGCGTCTGATGACTGTGTCATCATTGGTGCAGGGCCTATTGGTTTAACAGCTACAATGACTTGTGCTGCCTCAGGTGCGAATGTTATTGTTGTTGAACCTATCAAAGAACGCAGAGAAACAGCGTTGCAATATGGTGCAGATCACGTCGTTGATCCGTCTGACGGAAATGTTGAAGAAAGTGTCAAAGCTCTTACTGGTGGAAGAGGAGCTTCTGTTCTTATTGAATGTTCAGGACATGATGCAGGAATAGCTTCAGTATTTGATATAGCCGGTCATAGTTGTAGAGTTGGTTTGATGGGTCATTCCATCGGTCGAAAAGTTCCTGTTGAAATTGGAAAAACAATCTGGAAAACCCTCAAAATTAGTGGTTCGGGAGGAACCAAATTATGGTTTCCAAGAACAATTCGCTTCATGTCAGCAATTAAAGACAGGTTTGATATTCCGGGTTTGAATACTCATTATTTTAAATTTGAGGATTTAGATAAAGCAATGGATATGGCTGCAAACCACAAAGATATTGCCAGAAAAGTAGTTTTGACATTTGATGAAGATGAGTCTCAATTTTAAGTAATATTGAAGTTTATATTACGGTCTGCATAGCTATGCAGACCGTAATAATGTAAATTATTACAAATTTTATGAAAGGAATGCAAGTTATGCGTGCATACTATGTTGAAGCTGAGTTTGTTCCAAAATCTGATTATAAACTCTCTGAAAGAGAAGAAAGCACTAAAAGAGCTTTACGAGGAAGTTCTGTTTGGCAAAATATTAGAGGATCTGTAGTTGATAGACCTGACCCGATTGCTAAAGACGATCAAGTACTCCTCAAAATAGGAGCAGCAGGTATATGCGGAACAGATGCTCACTTGATGCAGATGGATGAAGATGGGTATACAAAATACAGTGGACATTCCAAATTACCAATCATTACTGGTCATGAATTCTCAGGTGAGGTGATTGAGGTTGGCAAAAATGTTAAACGGTTAAAAGTAGGAGATCTGGTCAGTGTTGAATCCATGAACTGGTGCGGTGAGTGTGATGCATGTCGTATGGGAATGTTTAATCAGTGTAAAAATTTGGAAGAGCCCGGATTAACATATGATGGTGGTTTTGCTGAATATGCTGTTGTCAGAGAAAGATATTGTTATTTACTAAATGATATTGTTAATTACTATGGTGATGAGCAAACTGCGCTTGAGCTTGGTGCTATGGTTGAACCGACCGGAGTTGCTTACAATGGATTGTTTGTAAGAGGCGGCGGTTTTAGACCGGGTGGTCATGCGGTTGTGTTTGGAGCTGGCCCGATAGGACTAGCAGCGATTCAACTTCTGAAAGCAGCAGGTGCTGGAAAATTAATAGTTTTTGAAGGAATTAAAGATCGTATCGAACTAGCAAAAGATTGTGGGGCAGATTCAGTTTATGATCCGAGTTCTTTTACAAACGCAGATGAACAAGCTGAACTTTTGATGGATTTGACTAATGGCCGTGGGATTTCTATATTTGCAGAGTGCTCCGGCGCAACAAAATTTACATATCCTGTAATGGGTAAATCACTGGCAATTGGAGGCAAGACAATACAAATAGGACATACTCCTAATGTTACACCTGTAGATATGTTTCAATGGCAATGGAATGCTGCAAGTATCTCAGGTTCTAATGGTCAATCAGGAGAAGGTATTTACACGGATGTTATTTCGCTAATGGCATCCGGACGTATTGACATGAGAAAAATTGTCACAGGTAGATTAAATCTGGAAGATATTCAAGAGGGCTTTGCTATTACTTCCGGTAAAGTTTTAGTCAGTACCCGGTACCCTAAAAAATAAATTGATTGATATTTAATTTCATATTGAATGAGGTATAAAAATGATAAATAACAAGTTAGCACTTTCTACTGCAGATATAGCGCCCGATACAGCACCTATTGTTTTGGTAGGAAGCCCTGAAGAAAACCTGGAGACTGCATTTAATTTAGGATATGACGCTATTGAAATTCATATGCGAGAGAATGAGTTGATTGATGCTCCTAAAATTAAAGAAAAAATGAAAGAGAGGGATATTTCTATCTCAACAATTGTCACCGGTCGTTTAAACACTGAAGGGGGCTGTTCTTTGTTGGCTGAGGAACCTTATATTGTAGATGCAGCTATTGAAGGGCTTCAACAATACGTCGATTTAGCATCCAAGTTTAATACGGACTTAATTATAGGTTGGGTAAAAGGCAATGTTCCATCAAGACAAAGCAGAAACAAATATATGAAAAGACTGGCAAAAAACCTATCTCTTATTGATCAAGCTGCTGGGGAAAAGGATGTAAAGCTTTTTATTGAAGTTATTAATCGTTATGAAACAAATATCTTTAATACTTGCAAAGAACTTGTCTATTTCCTAGACGAATATAATTTAGAAAATTCTTATGTCCACCTTGATACATTTCATATGAATATCGAGGAGAACAATATGACAGACGCAATACGGTTAGCTGGTGAGCGCCTTGGCTATATACACTTTGCAGATAATGATAGGAATTATCCGGGACACGGATGTATTGACTTTGTTAATGTAGTAGAAGTTTTGAAAGAAATATCATATTCAGGTTATATTTCTGTAGAATGCTTGCCTTTTCCGGATAGAGAAACTGCTGCCAAGAAGTCTATAGAATTCTTAAAAAATCTTTAATATTTCTTAGAATAAATAAGCATTGATTTTATATAAAAGTGGCTCTGTTAAGTAAAGATGAAGAAAAAGAGATCTGAAAAGCCAACTGGCGAAAGATTAACAAGAAAATCTTACCTCAAGCTTTTAAAATCAGATCAAGAATAACAAAAAAAGAAAAAGTGTGC